>Ga0210398_10000303_pt1 | contig 58759 bp, 52 predicted proteins | sample IncBWC4OmetaG_FD_161047 | JGI IMG/M metagenome (GOLD analysis project Ga0210398, IMG submission 161047) | Forest soil microbial communities from Barre Woods Harvard Forest LTER site, Petersham, Massachusetts, United States - Inc-BW-C-4-O | ecosystem: Environmental > Terrestrial > Soil >...
CTGCTCGACGATGAGCGCGCCCGTCATGGGATTTGGGTGCGTCGTGCCCCAGCCGCGGCGCGCCAGCTCCAGCGCGCGCCACATGAAAAATTCGTGTTTGTCCGGCATTAGAGTCAGGAATCGTGGGCGATTCTGTTAAGCGAGTCCATTGTGTTTGGGGAAGTATCAGGTGTCAGCACCAAGTACCAAGTAACAGGTATCAAGTAACAAGAGAGCGCTGCACACATATTCCTGATACTTGAAAACCTGACACTTGCTACTTTGTCTTCGCGGATTCATCCCCCACATAGGGATTATTCCGCTTCTCTTCACCAACGGTCGTATCCGGGCCATGGCCTGGAAAAACCCTGGTCTCATCCGGCAGCGTGTAAATCTGGCTGCGGATCGAGTTCTCCAGCGTCGCGAAATCGCCGCCCGGCAGATCCGTCCGCCCCACGCTGCCCGCAAACAGGGCATCGCCCACAAAGGCGGCGCTGTCGGACTGCACATAAAACAGCACGTTGCCCGGGCAATGCCCCGGCACATGCCGCACCTCGAAGGTTAGGCCCAACGCGGTCAGGGTTTCTCCCGGCTGCAACCAAGCATCGACCTTCACCGGCTCGAGTTCCTGGCCTGGCATCATGAACCGCTTCATCACCTCCGGCGTCTCGATCAGCGGGCGGTCGGCCGCGTGGGCCCGCACCCGCGCGCCGGTTGCCCGGACGACTTCCGCCCCGCCTTGCATATGATCCCAATGGCCGTGCGTGAGCCACAGCTCAACCAACCGGCATTTTTCCTTGCGCAAAATCGGTTCCACCTCCGCCCACACTCCGCCCGGCGCATCGATCAGCACGGCCTCGCCGCGCGCCGGCTCGGTCAGCAGGTAGGCATTGGTCTGGATCGGCCCGGCGGGCAGGAGGTGAATATGCATCGGCAGGAAAGGTAGCAGGTGCCACGGCCAAGTATCAAGTAACAGGTATCAGGTAACAAGAGCGCGCTGCGCGCATTTTCCTGACACTTGAAACCTGACACCTGATAACTTCGCCTTGTTGGTACTTGTTACTTGGCATTTAATACCTGCCACTTTAATCAATCATCCTTTATGCCGACGCTGAAGTTCGCCGTTCTTGCTGGAGACTACATTGGGCCCGAGGTCATGACCGAGGCCCTGCGCGTGCTTGAGCACATCGCCAGGCAGGAGAAGCTCATCCTCGACTATGAATTGGCCGACATCGGCGGGGCCGGCATTGACCGCCACGGCAAGGCGCTGCCCGACTCCACGCTCCAACTTTGCGCGGCGTCCGACGCCATTCTCTTCGGCTCGGTCGGCGGCCCAAAATGGGAAAAACTTCCGCCCAAGGAGCAGCCCGAGCGCGCCGCCTTGCTGCCGCTGCGCAAATATTTCACGCTTTTTGCCAACATCCGCCCCGGTTTACTCTACCGCGAGCTCACCGACGCGTCCCCGCTCAAAACCTCGCGCATCCCCGATGGCATCGACATTGTCTGCATCCGCGAACTCACCGGCGGCCTTTACTTCGGCAAGCCCAAGGAAACCACCACGCTCCCCGACGGCGATGTCCAGGCCGTGGACACGATGGTTTACCGCAAGAGCGAGATTGAACGCATCACCGCCACGGCCATTGCCACCGCCCGCGCGCGCAAGAACAAGCTTTGCTCGGTGGACAAAGCCAACGTCCTCGAAACTTCCGTCCTCTGGCGCAAGACCGTCACCGAGTACGTGGCCAAGCACGCGCCCGAGATTCAGCTCTCCCACATGTATGTGGACAACGCCGCGATGCAGCTCGTGCGCGACCCCAACCAGTTCGACGTGTTCGTGACGGAAAACATGTTTGGCGACATCCTTTCCGACGAAATGGCCGTGATTTGCGGCTCGCTCGGCATGCTGTCGTCCGCCTCGCTGGGCGCCGGAAAAAATTCCCTCGGCCTGCCCTTCGGTCTCTACGAACCTGCCGGCGGCACCGCGCCCGACATCGCCGGGAAAGGCATCTCCAATCCCTGCGCCCAAATTCTCTCCGTCGCGCTGATGCTCCGCTTCAGTTTCGGCCTGGATAAAACCGCCCTCCGCATCGAAACGGCCGTGAAAAAAGCCGTGACCAGCGGCACCCGCACCGGCGACATCGCCTTCGGTGGAGCCTCCGTCGGCACCAAGGCCATGGCCGATGCGATCATTGCCGCGCTTTAACGAGCGCTTTAGTAGTGAGGAGCGAGCATCGGGTAGCGAGCATCACACCCTTGCCCAAAACGACTACTCGCTACTCACTACTCCCTACCCGCTACTTTCAAAATGACTTCCGCTGAGATCCGCCAGTCGTTCCTCGAGCAAAGCCGGGCCAACCATGCTCCAGTCTAGTTCTCTTTCATTGCCCTGCCCTCAGCGCAAAAGCCGATGGCTGTTCGCTTCGGGGCTTCTCGTTCTGACCGGGCTTTTATTCTGGGCGATGGCAATTTGGGGCGAAGCGCGAACCTGGGATTTCCTAAGCGTGCCTCACATGAAGCCCGATTTTGCGGATTCGTATGGAATCATTGCCGGGTCCAAATCCGCCGCCCGCGGTTTCGATCCCCTGATCGAGAATCCAGCCGACCCATACGGCCGGCGAATGGATTATCCGCGAATCTGGCACCTTCTATTCCATCTCGGCCTCAAGCAAGGCGACACCGCATTGCTGGCGGGTATTTTTATCGGATTTTTCCTGCTCGGCTTGATGCTGGTAATGCGGGACGCCTCCGGCCTGGCGATCCTGATTCAACTCGTGTGTCTCGCTTCACCTGCGGTCTGTTTCTGCATTGAGCGCGGCAATAACGACCTGTTTGTCTTTTTTGTCGTGGCCCTCGCGATCTGGGCCTTGGAGCAGCGACCTTGGCTCTCAGCGGTTCTGGTCGGCTTTGGATTCCTCTTAAAGTTATTTCCGCTGGTAACCCTGGCGATATTTTGCGGACCGGAACGGAAAGGCCGCTGGCTCATTGTCAGTGCCGTGGGATTTGGCGCGGCGGCTTATCTGCTGGTTCAACACAAGGAAATCCACCGCATTCTGACGCAAAACGAGTCGGTGAGCGGTGCGTGGTCTTTTGACTCCACTAAGATTTTGGTTCGATATATTGCGCGGGTAAACATGAATTTGCCCTCATTCGTCGAATTGGCAGCGGCGATCGCGGTCTCAGCGTTGGTTGGTATCGCCGCATGGGCGGCTTGGAAGTGGCCTTCGGCGGCCTCTCGCCGCACCATGCAGCTCGCCGCCTTTCGGGCGGGGACCGCCATCTACATGATAACCTTTTGCGGGCACGCGAGCTATTCCTATCGGCTCATTTTTCTCCTGTTTGTCATCCCTCAACTGGTCGAATGGGCCCAAGGGCCGGAGCACAGTAAATCCTGCATTGCCGGGATCACGTTGTTGGCGGCATTGATCAGCTTGTGGGACATGGGACTGCAATCGGTTTGGATCTTGCTGCCGGGCGAGATGCGATACGGCTGGTTGTTTGTCCAATGCGGCTACTGGATCTTGCTGGCCGGACTGGTCTATCTTGGGCTCAACACTGCGCTCCAACCACGCCCGGCCTCGAACTTGAAATCTTCTGACAAAACAAACCTTGGTCAACGAGTCGCGTCGTGAGCAAGAAACGCCTTTAAATCATCACAGGCTTCGCTGATAATTTTCCACCCGTTGCTTTAAAAATGACTTCTGCTGAGATCCGCCAGTCGTTCCTCGATTTCTTCGCCACCCACGGCCACACGATCGTCCCGTCGTCGTCGCTGCTGCCGGACTCGCCCGGATTGCTCTTTACGAACGCCGGCATGAACCAGTTCGTGCCTATCTTCCTCGGCGACCGGAAGCCCGATGTCTCGCACTGGGCCGGCGTGAAGCCCGGCCAGGACACCCGCGCGGCCGACACACAGAAATGCATCCGGGCCGGCGGCAAGCACAATGACCTCGAGGACGTCGGTTTCGACACCTATCACCACACTTTGTTCGAAATGCTCGGCAACTGGTCCTTCGGCGATTACTTCAAGAAAGAGTCGATCACCTGGGGCTGGGAACTGCTCACCAAAACCTGGGGCATCCCGCCAAAGCGTCTCTTTGCCACAGTCTATTCCCCCGACAAGACCAAGGGCGACCCCTCCGACTTTGACCAGGAAGCCCACGACATCTGGGCTGCGATCTTCCGCAAGGCCGGCCTCGACCCCGCCGTCCATATCGTGAACGGCAACAAGAAGGACAATTTCTGGATGATGGGCGATACCGGTCCGTGCGGCCCGTGCTCCGAAATCCATTTCAACCTGCTGCCCGACGACCATGAAGCCGAGGGACGCAAACTGGTGAACGCGAGCTCGCCGCGCTGCATCGAAATCTGGAACCACGTTTTCATCCAGTTCAACGCGAACGCCGACGGTACCTTCTCGCCCCTCGCCGCGAAACATGTCGACACCGGCATGGGCTTCGAGCGCGTCGCCGGCATCCATGCGACGACCCAGGGCTTCAAGAATTTTTCCAAGGACCCGTCGAACTACAATGCCGACGTCTTTGCCCCGCTCTTCAAGAAAATCGCCGAGCTCTCCGGGAAAACCTACCACGGCACCGTCCCGACCAAGCGCGAAGGCCTGACCGAGCAGGAAAACATCGACGTCGCTTTCCGCGTCCTCGCCGACCATGCGCGCTGCGTCTCCTGCGCCATCGCCGACGGCATCCTGCCGTCCAACGACGGACGCAACTATGTCATCCGCCGCATCCTTCGCCGCGGAATTCTTTACGGCAAGAAACTCGGCCTCGCGACCGGCTTCTTCGAGCAACTCTTCGCGCCCGTCGTCGAATCGCTCGGCTCCGTTTTCCCCGAGCTGAAACAGCAGCAAGACATTATCAGGCGCGCAATTCGCAGCGAAGAGGAATCTTTTGGTAACACCTTGGATCGAGGTCTCAAGGAATTTGAAGCAGCCGATCTTTTTGAGCGAAAAATAAAAGGTGATTTTGCTTTCCGACTATACGACACCTACGGTTTCCCGCTCGATATGACGCAGTTGCTTGCGACTGAACGCGGTTTAACGGTCGATGTCGCAGGTTTCGAAATTGAAATGGAAAAGCAGCGCAATCGCGGTCGTGCTTCACAGAAGAAAGAAATTGTCGTCGCAGCGACCGAGGGGTCAGAGGCAACCGATCAAAAAGCCACAAGGTTTCTTGGCTACACACAGACAAACGCTCACGCGCAGCTTATCGAGGTCGTGAAGTCGGGCAAAGACACGTTTCTCGTATTCGATCAAACGCCTTTTTACGCCGAAATGGGCGGCCAGGCCGGCGATACCGGCACGGCATTGGTCAATGGCCAGCTGGTGAACATCGCCGATTGCGTGAAGGACAAGTCCGGACGGCACTTGCATCGATTGGATTCGTCATTCGCCATTAGTGATTCGTCATTCGCCGCCGGTGCAAAGACTGAACTCAAGGTGGATGTCTCACGACGGCGGGCCATTTCCCGCCACCACTCGGCGACGCATTTACTGCACTGGGCGCTGCGCAAGGTGCTCGGCACGCATGTACGCCAGGCCGGCACGCACAAAACGCCCGACCGCCTGCGTTTCGACTTCTCCCACTTCGAGGCCGTTACCCATGCGCAGCTCCTCGAGATTGAGCAGCTGGTCAACGAGCGCGTGATCGACAACGCGAAGGTCGAGGCCTACGAGACCGAGTTCGACAAAAAGCCCGAGGGCACCCTTGCCTTCTTCGGCGACAAATACGGCAAGATCGTCCGCGTCGTCGACATCGGCGGTTTCAGCCGCGAGCTCTGCGGCGGCACACACGTCGTCACCACGGGTGAAATCGGCCTGGTGAAAGTTGTGGCCGAAAGCGCCATCGCCGCGGGCACGCGCCGCATCGAGGCCGTCGCCGGCCAGGCCGCGATCGATTTTATCGCCCACCGCGAGGCCGCCCTCGCCGCCGTGAGCACCCATCTTTCGGCCGGCCCGGCTGATGTGGTGAAGAAACTTGAGACGATCCTCGCCCACCAGAAGGAACTCGAAAAGAAACTAAAGGGTTTCGAACAAAAAGCCTCGGCCGGACTTTCCGACGAACTCGCCGCCAAAGCCACGGCTCGCGATGGCCTGAAGTTTGTTTCGACGGCAGTCGCGGCCGACTCGCCGGAATCGCTCCGCAGCCTCGGCGCACAAATCCTGGCCAAGCTTGGCGAAGGCGTGGTCGTGCTCGGCGCCGCATTCGGTGACAAGGCCACGGTGGTTGCTTTCTGCTCGCCCGCCGCGATCAAGGCCGGCCACCAGGCCGGCAAGCTCGTCAACGAACTCAGCCTGAAACTCGGCGGCAAAGGCGGCGGCAAGCCGGACTTCGCCATGGGCGGTGGAAGAGATGTGGCCAAGCTTCACGAAGTGCTGCGCACTTCGTGAACATTCAACACTCAACATTCAACGTCCAACATCCAAGTACTTGGCGTATTTGACCAACTACTAAAGACCAACTAATTCTTCTTCCGATGATCAACTACTCTGCTCCCGACTTCACCCAACATCCACCGCGCAGCCCGCGTGTCCGCCTCGGCGGCTTCGTGCACCTGCCGCGCCTGCTCGACAAGGCCCGCGCCTGCGCCGCCGGCAAGCTGGGCGAATTCATTTATCCCTGCCCGCTGGACAAGCGCTTTTTCGGCTTCACCGGGATCGATCCCGACGCATTCCTGGCCGCGGTGAAATCCGGCAAAGGCGACGTCGAGATGCTCGCCTGGGTCAACGAACACGCGAAGCCCGCCCGCACCATCTGGGAGATCGAAGCCTGGTCGAGCTGGCTCGAAAATCTCGGCCCTGGCGACGCCAAACGCCACGCCAGCATGTCCGAGGACATCGCCCGGCTCGCACCCGGCCGCGATGACATCCGCACGAATTTCGACCGGCTGGACCTTGATGATTATATCAGCTTCGGTGGGAAGGCGTGAGTCAGTAAAAAGTATCAGGTGACAAGTTTTCAAGTATCAGGAGAATGCGCGCTGCGCGCTCTTGTCACTTGATACCTGACACTTGGTACTTGGACGCTATGGCGTCCCATCACTCACCAGCGGCACGAAGCGCACGGCGCCGAGGTCAAAGCGCCGGATATCGCCCGTCGGTGTTTTTTCAACCAGCAGCAAAGTCTGGTTTTCATCGGATTGGCCTTCCGGGGCCACCAACCGGCCGCCGATTTTGAGCTGGGCGAGGAGCCGGTGCGGAATTTCCTGCGTCGCCGCGGTGAGAATAATCGCGTCAAACGGCACGGCTTCCGGCCAGCCGTGCACGCCGTCGTCGATGCGCAGGGTGATGTTTTTGTAGCCCAGCATCGCCAGACGTTGTTTCGCCGTGGCGGAGAGTTCGGGGATTCGTTCGATGGAAAAAACTTCTCCCGCGAGCTCGGCGAGAATCGCCGTCTGGTAGCCGGAGCCGGTGCCGATTTCGAGCACGCGGCTAAAGGGCGTGAGCGCCAGCTGTGCCGTCATGAAGGCAACGAGCGAGGGCTGGGAAATAGTCTGGTCATGGCCGATGGGCAGCGGCTTGTCCTTGTGGGCCTGCGGCCATAGATCCCGCGGCACAAATTGCTCGCGGGGAACCGCGCGCATGGCGCGCGCAACCTCGGCAGGAATCTCATGGCCCATCATGCGGCGAAGACTGCACTTTCGCCCGATCCCGGGCTTCCGCAAGTGGTGGAAGGTTTTTTTATCGTACCACGGAAAGACTCTGCCGCATGGGCTTCATCCATCGTTCTCTTAATCGTTATCGTTCTCCTTCTCGGCCTCGCCTGAGAGAACGAGAAAGATTACGATAACGAGAACGATTTCACCGATACAGCGCGGTCACCGGCGAAGCGGTGAGAACATTGTATTGGCGCATGGCGAGGCGCCACCACTCCGCCAGCGCGCCCGCGGGCAGGCTCCAGAGTTCGCGGTGCAGCCAGATCATGGACTCGGCATCGAGGAGCAGCCCCATTTTTTCCTTGGCGGAAAGTTCCTCCGGGCCTTCGCGGAGCAGGCGCTGGCGAAGATGATGGAAATATTCCCGCGAATCCTCGCCGGGCAGGCGCTGGTGCAGCAGCGCGACGTGCATGGCATTGATGTAGGGATCGAGCACGGCCTGCAGCAGGCCATAGTCGTCGCGCAGCGGCTCGATGGGCGTCAGGTGACGGTAGCACTCGGCAAGGTTTTGCTCGAGCCGCTTGAGTTCGAAGGGCGCCTGGGTTTCTTCCGGCGTAAGAAACAACCCGAGCTGCCGGGCCCGGCGGCCGATGCCGGCCTTGCTCAAAAAAATCTCCAGCGGGATGGAGAAAACGAGCCCAACCAGCACCGGGCTGAGCCACCAGAAAAATGAAGGCAGCAGCACGAGGATCGAGACGCCCCAGACCAGGCCGAAGATTGTGTGCCCGCCGTGCGTGAGGATGGCTTCGCGCCAGTCGTCGGCATCGTCCCGGCTGCTGCCCCGGCGTTGCGTCACCCACGAGGTGCCCTGCCCCAGCAGCGTGAAAAGGACAAATTTGGCGTTGAACATCATGTTGATGGGCGCGAGCAGCGCGGAGACCATCGTCTCCAGCAAGGCGCTGACGCTGAGGCGCAGCGGGCCGCCGAACTTTGCGGCTTCCGTCTGTTTTTGCGCCGTGATGATGACCGAGATGATCTTGGGCAAAAACAGCAGGAGCATCGTGAGCAGGAAAAGTGTGAACGCCTCCGGCACCTCGATGACGTAGCCGAGAATCGAGGTCACATCCTCGGGCCGGAGCACATTGACGCCGGACATTTTGAGCAGGTGCAACATCCGGATCGTGCTCAGGATCAAAAACAGCAGCCAGAGCGGCGACGAGATGTAGGAAAGGACGCCGAACAGCAGGTGCAGGCGGTTGGCCGGGTGGAAGCCGCGCGCGGTCAGGAGCCAGGTGTGCTGAAGGTTGCCCTGGCACCAGCGGCGGTCGCGCTTGGCGTTGTCAATCACAGTGGGCGGACCTTCCTCGTAGGTGCCATCGATATCCTGCGCGAGCCACACGGCCCAGCCGGCCTTGCGCATGAGTGCAGCCTCGACGAAATCGTGCGAGAGGATGCGTCCGCCGAAGGGTTCGCTGCCGGGCAGGTCGGGCAGCGCGCAATGCGCCATGAACGGTTGCACGCGGATGATGGCGTTGTGGCCCCAGTAATTTCCGTCGCCCTGCTGCCAGTAGTTGAGGCCCGCGAGGAAAAGCGGGCTGTAGAGCCGGTTGGCGAACGATTGCAGGCGCGCATAAAGCGTTTTGCCGTTCGCGATGCGCGGCGCGGTCTGGATGATGCCGACGTGGGAATTTTTCTCCATCATGGCCACGAGCTGCACGAGCGCCCGGCCGGTCATGATGCTGTCGGCATCGAGCACGACCATGTAGCGATAACGGCGGCCCCAGCGGCGGAGAAAATCGGCGACATTGCCGGCCTTTTTATTGATGGGCTGGCGGCGCTTGCGGTAGAAAATCTTCCCAAAGCCGCCGACCTGCTTGCAGAGTTCCGCCCAGGCCACCTCCTCCTGAATCCACTGGTTGGGCTGGGTCGAATCGCTGAGGATGAAGAAATCGAAGAACTCGAGTTTCTTGGTCTCTTCCACCGAGCGAAAAATCACGCGCAGTCCCTCCAGGACCCGGCTGACGTCCTCGTTGAACACCGGCATGACAATGGCGGTGCTGCCAAGGGGCGGGTCCGAATCCCAGTCCACCGAGCACGTGATCCGGCAGGAATCGCCACCGCGGTTGATGACGTAGAAGCCCACCATGGCCAGGCAAAAGCCGGTGGCGACGTGCGCGAAGAGAATGACGAACAGGATGAGAATGGCGATCCCGCTGGCATCGATATGGTCGCGCCACACCAAATCGGCCATGAACCACGTGGCGAAACTCGTCAGCAAAATGATGCAGGAAAAAAACAGAAAGCGCCGGCGCTGGAGGCGGAGTGGATGGATCTGGTCGGCGTCGAAAAGCTTCATGGCATGGCCCCAGGCAGCGGTCTCACCGCGTGGCGTGGAAAATCAACGCCAGCGCGGCCAGGAACAGGGCCCAAAGGGAAAGGGCGCGCAACAACGGCCACTTCCCAAAGCGTTCCAAGGTTTCACCCGCAACTTCACTGATAACGCCAAGTTCGATGGGCCGCGGCACCATGCTTGAAACCGCGAGATCGGGACCGGCCCGCATGAAGCTGGTTTGCATGGCCCGGGAGAAATCAGCCGGGATGTTTTCCTCGTCGAGAAACGCATACGGCCATTTCTGCGGCCCGTCGGAGAGCAGCAGCGCCAGGCGGCCGTCGATGGCGATGCGGTCGTGCGGCTGGCCGCGTTCGCCGAGCACTTCCCCAAACCAGGTGTCGATCATGGCCTCGGTTTCCTCGGCGGCGAGCGTGGTGGGCTCAAGCGCCGGGTGCTCGACATGACGACGCGCGGCGCGTTCGAGAATTTTTTCAATGAGGCGGCTCTGGTGGAGACGGTTGTGGATGCGATGCGCGCGCAGATAATCCTCGACGCGCACGTAGGCGGCATTCCACGCCTCCATCGAGCCGGTTTTGGGCCGGAAGGTGCTGAACGGCGCAGCTATGGATTCCAAAGGTAGCTCCATGTTTCCGTGAGAATATGGGGCGGATGCTGCAGGAAGCAACGGAGTTCAACCGGCCGTCCGGTGCCATCGGGTTTCAGGGCGAAAGCGACCCGCCAGGTGCCGTTGTAGGGATTGCTTTGCAAGGTGCTGCCAACCAATTTTGCTCCATCGCCGACCGTGATGACCGGCTGCAGGTCGGGATCGGCATGCCGTCCGTGCAGGTAGGGGCTGTCAAAATCCACGACAAAGCGCTGCAAATCGGTCTCATAGGTTCTGCTGTGGCCGACGCGCGTGGCCACGGTGTAACCCGCCGGCGGGCGCGCGCCACCGGGTTGCGTTTCCATGAACCAATGGAGTTTGTATTCGTAATCAATCGGCTCGCCCACGGGCGGAAGTTTGTCCGGCACCCAGAAAGCGACGATATTGTCGTTGGATTCATTGGGGGTTGGCAGTTCGACCAAATGCACCGAGCCGCGGCCCCACTGGCCGACCGGCTCGACCCACGTGCTCGGGCGAAGCTGGTAGGAAGACTCGAGGTCCTGGTAATCGTTAAAATTCCGGTCGCGCTGGACGAGGCCGAAGCCGCGTGGATTTTCATCACTAAAGGAGGTGCTGCGGATCTGCGCCGGATTTACGAGCGGCCGCCACAACCATTCGCCATCGCTGCGCTCGATCTGCAGGCCGTCGGAATCGTGCACTTCGGGCCGGTAGTCGTCGAAGTCGCCGTTGGAATTTTTGCCGTGCCAGAACATGCTCGTGAGCGGGGCCAAGCCCAGCGATTTGATTTCCGTGCGACAGTAAAGCGTCACGCGCACTTGCATGACGGTCTCGGTCCCGGGCGTGATGATGAACCGGTAAGCGCCCGTCACGCTCGGGCTGTCGAGCAGGGCATAGAGGACGAGTTGCTTGGCATCAGGCGCGGGTTTCTTGACCCAGAATTCCTCGAATACCGGAAATTCCTCGCCCCCGGGCTCGCCGCAATTCACCGCCAGGCCGCGGGCGGACAGGCCGTAGAGCATGTTCTGCCCGAGCGCGCGGAAGTAGCTCGCGCCCAGAAAAACGGCGAGTTCGTCGAGGTAGCCCGGGTTGTTCAGCGGATAATGAATGCGAAAGCCGGCGTAACCCATGTCCTCCGGGATGGAGCCAAGATCCTTGTTTTTCCCGTAGTCAAAGAGCGCCGATTCGAAAGGAATGGGTTTAGGTTCCTTGCCGATGACCTCGGAGATTTGCACGGTCTTGTTGAAGAAAAACCCAGGGTGGAAAAACTGGAGTTGAAACGGCAGCGCCTCGCGCCGCCACCAGGCTTTCTCCGGCTTGAAGCGAATGTCCCGGTACTGGTCGTAGGTGAGCTTCAGCAGCGAATCCGGCACCCGGGAGGGCTGCGGCACATAAGGCCGGACCGCGAGAAGCTTGGCTTGGTAGCGCAGCGTGTCGAAATCGAACGGCATGTCGTCCGCGCGCGCCATGGCATAAATCGCGCAGAATCCAAACCCAAGCAACAGGAGGGAACGTTTTTTCATTTCTATAAATAGTAGCAGCGTTGTTTTTCGCTGATGGCCAAGCCGGCACGCTCCATCACCTGGACCAAATCCTCCCACACGGCACGCTTGGCCCGACGGGTGTCGTTGTGCAGCAGGTAGGACGGATGGTAGGTCACCATGACAGGTTTTCCGGCAAACTGTTTCCAGTGTCCGCGAATTTCGCCGAGGGATTTGAAATTATCCGCGCCGAGCAGGCCCCGAGCCGCGGTCGCCCCGAGCGCGACGATGAGGGCAGGATCGACGACCTCGATTTGCGCGCGCAAAAACGGCAGGCAGTAAGCCATCTCCTCGGCGTTGGGCGGGCGGTTGCCAAAGGCCGTCGGCATTTCGGGCCGCCAGTTCATGATGTTGCCGATATAGACATCCTCGCGCCGCAGGCCCATGCCCTGGATCATTTTGTTGAGCAGCTGGCCCGCCGGGCCGACGAACGGCTCGCCCTGCTGTTCTTCCTCGGCGCCCGGCGCCTCGCCACAGAAAAAAATCTTCGCCTCGATGTCGCCCACGCCAAAAACCACCTGCTTGCCCGGCCGGACGTGCGCGCGGCAAACCGCATCGCCCAGCACGCGTTCGCGCAGCGCCGTCCACCGCGTGCGCTTGTCGCCCGCCGCCAAGACGATCACCGGCGGCGGGGGAAGACTGGAGGCCGCGGGCAAAGGACGAACCGTTTCCTTGGTTGAAATCACCGGCGGCAGCGAAGGTAGCGGATCTGGCATCGCGGCAATCTTCCGGCTCGCACCGGCATCTGCCGCCCTGCGCTGCACGACGCCGCGCAACGCGGCGAGGTTTGCCTCCGACACGGACACGGTGCGGACGCCCGTGGCTTTCAGGCGTTTTAACTCGTCGGTGAGAGCGGTGAGGACGGCACGCATCAGGGTTTACGGTAGCTCAGCAGCTTCTCGACATACTTTCCCAGCAAGTCGAATTCCAAATTGACCCGTTCCCCAGCCTGCCGCCGGCCCGTGTTGGTCACGGCCAGGGTGTGCGGGATCAACCACACCGCAAACGCGTCGCCATCAACTTCAGCCACGGTCAGCGAAATGCCGTCGATGGCGATGCTGCCCTTGGGCACAAGGTTGCGCCCGGCGCCCTCCGGCCCGCGCACGCGCAGGTAATAGTCTTTTCCGCGCTGCTCGAACACCTCGATGACGCCCTGTGCATCGATATGCCCGGTCACAAAGTGCCCGCCGACTTTGCCGTCGAAGCGCAGGCTGCGCTCGAGATTGACCACCGAGCCGGATCCCAGCACCTCGAAATTCGTCAGGCGGCGCGTCTCTTCGACGAGATCGAAAAACAAATGTTTGGCGTCGGTCGCCGCGACCGTCAGGCAGCAGCCGTTCACGGCGATGCTGTCGCCGAGCGCGACGTCACGCCGCGCGATTTCGGCGGAAACCTGCAGTCGCCAGGCGTTCGCCGCGGGAGCGAACGAAACGATATGGCCGGTTTCTTCAACAATGCCGGTAAACATAAAAGTCTATTTAAAGGTGGAGCGCGTTGACCTCAACGCGCTTAAAGCGTCCGACCAGCGGAGATGCGCCACGCCGGCGCGGAGTGATTGACGGTGCGGGGCAATCCTTCATCGTGGTGGGTTTTACACATGGCAATAGATGGCAAAGACTACGACTTTCTCAAAATTGAGCCCCATTGGCAAACTTTCTGGGAAAAAAACCGCACGTTCCAAAGCACGGCCGATTCAACCAAGCCGAAATACTACGTGCTGGACATGTTCCCCTACCCGTCCGGCGCGGGCCTGCACATCGGCCATCCCGAGGGTTACACTGCGACTGATATCGTGGCGCGCTATAAACGCGCGCGCGGCTTCAACGTGCTGCACCCGATCGGCTGGGACGCGTTCGGCCTGCCGGCCGAACAGCATGCGGTAAAAACCGGCACGCATCCGGCCCTCAACACGCAGAACAATATCGCAAATTTCCGGCGCCAGATCAAAGCGCTTGGCTTCAGCTACGATTGGGATCGCGAAATCGACACGACCGATCCGCGCTATTACCGCTGGACGCAGTGGATTTTCCTACAGCTCTTCCAGCGCGGCCTCGCCTACGTCGATGAGCGCCCGGTGTGGTGGTGCCCGGAATTAAAGACGGTGCTCGCGAATGAGGAAGTTGTGGACGGCAAAAGCGAAGTCGGTGGCTTTCCCGTCGAACGCCGCAATCTCCGCCAGTGGGTGCTGCGCATCACCGCCTACGCCGACCGGTTGCTGGCCGATTTGAAGGATGTCGACTGGCCCGACTCGACCAAGCGCATGCAGGAAGCCTGGATCGGCCGCAGCGAGGGCGCGGAAATTCTGTTCGAGCTGGAAAACAAATCCCTCGGCGACTTGCGCGTTTTCACGACGCGGCCCGACACGCTGTTCGGCTGCACCTATATGGTGCTGGCGCCCGAGCATCCGCTCGTGGACAAACTGACGGTGCCCGCGCAGCGCGATGCGGTCGAGGCCTATCAGAAAAAGGCCGCGGCCAAGAGCGACCTCGAGCGCACCGACCTCGCCAAGGAAAAATCCGGCGTGTTCACCGGTTCGTTTGCCATCAATCCGGTCAATGGCCAGCGCGTGCCGATCTGGATCGCCGACTACGTGCTCACGGGCTACGGCACCGGCGCCATCATGGCCGTGCCCGCCCACGACGAGCGCGACTACGAATTTGCGCAGACCTATCAGTTACCGGTGGTACAAGTCATCGAACCGGTCGAGCCCCCGGCCAACGACGCGGCGTCCAAGCTGCCGTACACCGGCGATGGCAAACTCGTCCGCTCCGCCGGCTACACCGGCCTCGACTGGCGCGAGGCCAAGAAAAAAATCACCGCCGATCTCGCCGCCCGCAACGGCGGGAAAGTCGCCGTCAACTACAAGCTCCGCGACTGGCTGTTTTCACGGCAGCGCTACTGGGGCGAACCGTTTCCCATCGTGTGGATCAGCCGGGAAGATTACATCCGTTTAGGCAAACCCGGGCCCGTGGATCCCATCGAATACGCCAGCGCCGATGGGAAACAAATTTCCTGCGCCATTCCCGTTCCCGCATCCGCGCTGCCGCTCAAATTGCCCGAGGTGCAAAGCTATTTGCCCAGCGGCACCGGCGAAAGCCCGCTCGGCAATGTCACTGACTGGGCGGAAATCTGGTTCAATATCAAGACGGGCGATGCCGTGCCGGCCTCGCAGCCCAAGCCCGCCGGCGATGACTGGGTGCGCGGCCGGCGCGAAACCAACACCATGCCGCAGTGGGCCGGCTCCTGCTGGTATTACCTGCGGTTCATCGATCCAAAAAACGACCGCGCCTTCGCTGACCCGAAGCTGCTCGCCTACTGGGGCGTGCCCGATCTCTACGTTGGCGGTGCCGAGCATGCCGTGCTGCACCTGCTCTATGCGCGTTTCTGGCACAAGGTGCTTTTCGATCTCGGCCTCGTGCCGCAGGCCGAGCCCTTCAAAAAACTTTTCCACCAAGGCATCATCCTGGGCGAAGATGGCGAAAAAATGTCGAAGAGCCGCGGCAACGTGGTGAGTCCCGACACCATCATCGCGAGCCACGGCACGGATACGCTGCGGCTTTACCTGATGTTCCTCGGCCCGCTTGAAGCGATGAAGCCGTGGAATCCGCGGGGCATCGAGGGCGTGCACCGCTTCCTGCAAAAAGTCTGGCGCGAGTGCGTCGGCCCGGACGGCGCGATCCATCCGAAAATTTCCGCGACGGCAGTGGATTCGCCTGAGTTGGAAAAAATATTGCACGAGACGATCAAGAAAGTCGGCGATGACATCGAGTCGCTGCGCCTCAACACGGCGATTTCGCAGATGATGATTTTCACCAACTCGCTCCAGAAAGCGCCGCAGGTCAGCCGCGCCACCATGCTCGCATTTCTGCAACTCCTCGCACCCTTCGCACCCCACATCGCGGAAGAATTGTGGGAACGATTGGGTGAAAAGCCTTCGATCCAGCAGGCACCCTGGCCGGAATTTGACGCCACTAAATTCGCCTCGGCCGAAATCACGCTCGTCGTCCAGGTCAACGGCAAGCACCGCGCTGAATTGTCCGTGCCGGCAGGTCTACCGCAGGACGAGGCGGTTCGCCTCGCTTCCGAACACCCGCGCGTGACGCCCTTTATTGCAGGGAAAACCGTGCGCCGGGTCATCTATGTGCCCGGAAAAATCCTAAATTTTGTAATATAGGCTTACTTTTTTGTAAAATTAACACTTTTTTAATAAAACTGCTCGACAATGGGGGTATTTCTCTATCTATTTTACTAAACCAGTCCTAGTAGCATATGAACTGCAAGGTCTATTGAATTTTGCTATTTTTTGCCACCGGCATTAAACGATGGAGCCATCATGAAAACCTCTTCTCGTCTTTTTTCTCACAACCCCAGCGCCCTCTTCATGGCCATGGTCATAACCGGCGCTTTTTTTAGTCCATGTTCATTTGCGGTCGAAACCGGCCCGGACAGTAAACTCTTTGTTGCCGACCTAAAGGGCAAATCCGACCTGAACACGGCTGATGCCATCACTTCCCTGACAAAAAAAGATGTGTTTAACGCCCAAGGCGCCAGTATTTTGACCGAGAAGGATGCCAACAACTCCATGGTCTATTCCAACGGCTCAGGCGTCTATCTCGACTCCGACACGCGCCTTGATGTCAAAAAATTTGTGCAGGAGCCTTTCACTCCCAATCGCTACGATATGGATACGGAGCCGTCCGTTTCGCAAACGCAGGCTTATGTGTCGCACGGCCTCGTTGGATTGTGCGCGACCAAACTCGTGGCTGGCAGCAACATGGTTTACTCGACTCCGCAAGCCACGGTCGCCATCCGTGGCAAAAAAGTCGTGATTGAGACGGACAACAACGAAACCCGGATTTCCGTCCTCGAAGGCGAAGTGACAGTGCAGGGTTCCAACGGCGATGCCGGCCAGATCGTGCACGGTGGCCAGGAGGCCATTGTTCGTTCCAATCCCGCAAACGAAACCAGCAGCGTTGCCCACGTCGGCCAGATACCGGATGAGCGGAAGCAATTCCTAAGCGACCGGGTCGCCATGGCCTGCATCGCCAAACGGACGGTGTATTTTGAGGTGGTTGAGCACACGAGCAGCACGACGGGAGAAACGACGCAGACAATCAAGGCCGAGGAAGTTGTTCCCACCGATAAACCCGTCGAGTTTACGATAAGCCCGTCCCAGTTGACGCACTGATGCCGAAACCTGGTCGAGCGCATCCATGCAAGTCCCCCCTTTCTATCGCACCAGTTTGGTTGTGCTGCTTTTCGGAGGAATCATCCCTGTGCCTGCCCACGCCTTGCTCACCTTTGACGAGGGCCACGACAAACTTTTTGTGACGGGCAGTCTCGGCGTAACTTATGACACGAATATCGCGGCCAATCGCTTTGCCCAGGCTGACACGATTTATTCAGCTGGTGCCGGCCTCGAATACTCGCGGCGAGCCGGCATTATTTCCGTGGATGCAAGCACCGGCCTGTCCATCTCGCGTTTTAACAAAACCACCACGGATGATTTTTCCGATCCGCATTTACAGACCGAATTTAGCGCCAAGGACGATCGTACGACGGTCGATCTTAACCTCAATACTTCCCGCGAAAGCGAGGCCGACATTGTTTCCGGCGTCCGGGCCGTCTCGTGGAATTATGCTGCCAACCTCAACACCAGCTACCACGTCACCGACCGCTACAGTATCACCAACACCCTCGGTTATACGTTGAAAAATTACGTCAACACGCCCGGCCTGGCCAATCTCGCGAGCTACAGTGCGGGCTTGAGTTTGGCCTATACCATCAACTCCGCCCGTGATTTATTCATGGGTTACAATTTCGGCCTCCAGGAAACCTCGCACAACACGAGCTTCGACAACCACTCATTGAATGTGGGCCTCGAAGGGAAAATCCTGCCCAAGCTCAATGGCACGATCAGCTTCGGCTATGAATTGGAAGTTCCGCACGGATCGAATGACCACGGCACGGGTTCAATGACCGAGGCCTGCGCGTTGACGTGGAATTTTAGCCGGCGCTTGAAATTTACCGCGAATGTCTCGCAAAACTTCAGTGCGACATCGACCACGGGCTCGGTCAACACCCTGTCCGGCAGCCTCGATGCCAGTTTTGCGATGAATTCCAAGGTCAGCTTCACGAGTGGCATTGGCGGCGGCTATAATCGCTTTATCGGCGCAACGGCGGCTGGACGACGAGACAGCTATTTTACTTGGAATGCCGGCGTGAACTATACCATCAATGACCATTTTACAACGGCCCTCAGTTATACTTATTATGAGAACTGGTCTACCGCGAGTTTCTCTGATTTTATCCGGCATACAACCTCCCTTTCGTTGAGTATGCGATTCTAACCGATGCTGACATGACAACTTTTCTCCACTCCCTGCAACGGTTGTTGTTCCCACTCGCCGCCATCGTCGCACTTTGGGCCGGCCCACCAGCCTTGCGCGCCGAAGCTCCCGACAGTGAAGGGAAAGTTCCGAGCTACACCCTCACGGCCACCGATCGTTTGCGCATCGCTGTCTATCAAGAAGATGATCTTTCCAGCATCGTCCGCATCGACGCCAAGGGTGACGTCAACCTGCTGCTCGTCGGCGAAGTCAGGATTGCCGGCCTCACCGTGCGTGAGGCGCAAAAAGCCATCGAAGATGCCTACCGGGATGGCCGGTTCCTGCGCAACCCCCAAGTCATCATCACCGTCGAGGAATACGCCCCACGCGAGGTCTCCATCGGCGGCGAAGTGCACAGCCCGGGTCGCTACCCCCTGCCGATCGAATCCACCATGACCGTCATTGACCTCGTCACCAAGGCCGGTGGCCTCACGGACATTGCCCGGGGCGGTGCTGTCACCATCACCCATATCACACCCGATGGAAAAAAGATAACGACGACCGTGGATGTTGATAGCATTCTCAAGGGCAAGGCTCAGGCCAAGCCCAATGACGCCAGCATCCAGCTTCAACCCGGGGACATCGTTTACGTTCCCGAACGCATCATTTAAACCCCGCGCACCGATGGCCGAAACCAACCTGAAGCCAACCCCAAAACCGCTGCACGGCAAGGATGACGATGTCGTCGAGCGCCGCACCCTGCGCGATTACTTCATCATCCTGCGTGAACGCGTCTGGATCGCCCTGCCGCTGGCGCTCATCGTCGTCCTGCCGCTTGGATATCATCAGGCCCATCAGCCCAAGATGTATCAGGCGCACGCCACCATGGAGTTTGAGAAACCCGAGCGCGTCATCACCACCGAAGGCGTCGTCGATCCTGCCGTCAAATCTGACATTGATCTCAATACTTACATTGAGGATCTCACCAGTGGCCGCCTGCGCACAAAGGTCGTCGAGTCCCTCACGCCCGACGAGATTAAAATCCTCCAGCGTCCTTCCCTGAAATACCTGGCGCCAGGCGAGGCCCCTCCGCCGGCCTCAAGTGTGCTCGGCAGCCTCTCGGTCGCATCCGTGCATAATAGTTTTCTCATCAGCATCTCCGTCGTTCACGAGGATCCGGAAGCCGCCGCGATCATCGCCAACCACTACATCGACCAATTCATGCGATATCTCATGGAAAACGTCGGCGGGCGGAATGAAGCCGCGGTTGAGTACCTCAAGACCCGCGGCGATGAACTCCGCCAGGAGTCCGAGGACGCGGATCAACAACTCGAGACCTACATGAAGGCGAACAACCTGGTCTCGTTCGACAGCAGCGTGAATATCGTTACCGACCGCCTCAAATCCCTGAATGGTGCGCTGGAAAATGCCGGCCAGGAGCGCATGAACCTGCAGACGCTTCTCGACCAGGTCCAGGCCTACAAAAAAGACGGCCGCGACCTTCTGGAAATCGCCTATATTGCCAATCATGGCGAGATCCCCGGCATCCGCGCCCGTTTGGATGAACTCAAGCGCACCCAGGCGGCTCTCGCCGAACGATACCTGGAACGCCATCCCAAGGTCATCGACATCAACAATGCCATCCAAGTGGCCCAGGATCAGTTGAACCAGGCGCTCGAACTTGCGATTGAGGAACTCCAAACCAGCCTCGACAAGGCCACCACGACCGAGAACACCCTGCGGGATGACTATGCAAAACAGGAGCAGGAACAGCTCCGTCTCCGCGACCTGTCGGTCAAATATCGCATCTTGGAAAATCAGGCCTCGGCGGCCAAAAACAACTATACCCAGATTCTCGACCGGCTCAACCAGGCCACCAATTACAAAAACCTCGAGAACATCCCCGTTCATCCGCTCGACAAAGCCACGCCACCGATCGGCTCACCGTTCACGCCCAACCTCAGCCACATCATCCGCACTTGCGCCGGCCTCGGCCTGCTCATCTTCGTCGGCGTGGCCGTCGGCCTCAGTTTTCTCGACGATCGCATCAAAAGCGCCTGGGACGTCGAATCCTTCATCGGCGTCAATCTTCTCGGTATCATCCCCGAACTGGGCAATATTAAGGATGAGGATAAATATTCCCTCATTCTCAACGGCTCAACCTCGACGGGCGCCGAGTCTTTTCTCAGCGTTTACAGCTCAGTAAAAATCCACTCCAAGCTCGATTTCCCCAAATCGGTTCTCATCACCAGCACCATCCCGGGCGAAGGGAAGACCCTCGTTTCCTGCAATCTCGCCAGCGCCTTCGCGCGCCATGGCAAGCGCACCCTGCTCATCGATTGCGACCTGCGCCGGCCGATGCTGCACCGCCATTTCAAGCAGGAAAATAAACTCGGTCTCATCCCCTGGTTTGAAAATGGCGCCAACCTCGATGATGACCTCACCCAGAATCCCCATCTGGGCATCGTGCAAATCGCGGAGGATTTTTTCCTCCTTTGCTCCGGCGGCCGTTCCAAAAGCCCCACCGAATTCCTGGAAAATCCCGCCTTCGGCCAGCTGATCGACCGCCTGAAAAAACAATTTGAGCTCGTCGTCGTGGACTCGCCGCCGCTCGGCGCCGTCACCGACTCGCTCCTCATTGCGGAGCACACCGATGAAATCATCTACGTCTGCCGTTTCAACCGCACCAACCGCAAGCACATCAAGCTTTACATCCGCAGCCTGTACAACAGCAAGAACGAGATCCTCGGCATCGTTCTCAACGGCCTTTCGCCGCGCCGCATCGAGTACTACTCCAATTACCGCTACTACCGCAGCTACAAAAAATATTACGGTACGCAGACGTAGGGGAAGCTAAAGTATCAGGTATCAAGTTTTCAAGTATCAGGAGTAGCGCGCTCTTGTTACTTGATACCTGTTACTTGATACTTTGCATCGAAAACAGGTTATTTTCAGCCTTTCAGTTTTTCAGCCTTTCAGCCTTTCTAGGCCGTGCTCTCCCAGTTTCTCCCCCAAGACTTCGACCCGGCAAAACCCATCGCTCTTATCGCCGGCCAGGGCGACTATCCCGTGATCACCGCCCAGGCGATTCGCCGCGCCGGTGTGCCGCTCAAGCTTATCGCCTTCGAGGAGGAGACCCGCACCGATCTCGTCGAGTCCTTTGCCCCCGCCGACCGCGAGACCATCGTCGTGGGCCAGCTCGGCAAGATGCTCAAGACCCTGGAAAAATTCCACGCCGGCTACGCGCTCATGGCTGGCCAGGTCACGCCGCGCCGCCTTTTCAAAAGCCTGCACCAGCTCGACCTCAAAGCCGCGCAAATCCTGCTTTCCCTCAAGCGCCGCAACGCCGAGACCATCTTCGGCGCCATCGCCGTCCAGATCGAAAAACTCGGCATCACCATGCTCGATGCGCGCTGCTTTCTCGACGACCAGCTCGCCACGCCCGGCGTCATGACCGGGGGCCGCTTTCCCATCGAACGCGATTACATTGACCACGGCATTCATATTGCCCGCGAATGCGCCCGCCTCGACATCGGCCAGGGCTGCGTCGTGCGCAAAGGCACCGTACTCGCCGTCGAGGCTTTCGAGGGCACCGACGAGATGCTCCGCCGGGCCGGCTCGTTCAAGACCGACGGAGCCCTCTTTGTGAAGACCGTGAAGACCGGCCAGGACTACCGCTTTGACGTGCCTGTCTTTGGCCAAAAAACCCTGGAAGCCATGCACGAAACCGGCCTTTCCGCCGCCGCCCTTGAAGCCGGCCGCGTCCTCATCCTCGACCAACCCGCCGTTCTCACCCAAGCCCGCAAGTGGAAGATCAGCTTGTTCGGATTCGCCTGAATCTGAACAAGTATCAAGTGTCAGGTGACAAGTAACAGGATTAGGATGCATAGAAGTGGTCGGCTATCTTGGAACTTGCTACCTGTTACTTGATACTTCGCCTGGCGCGACCGCGCGCCAACACTTGCCCTTTCACCCAACTTCGCGCATCCTGCCGCCATGAACACCGACGTTGTTGTCGTCAATATCAAGGCCGTCGTCCCCACTGCCAACGGCTGCGCCGTCTTCCTCGGCAATGACGAGAAGACCTTCGTCATTTATGTGGATCACTTTGTCGGCAATGCCATCCAGATGTCGCTCAACGGCGTGAAAAAAGAACGCCCGCTCACGCATGACCTCATTGGCAGCGTCCTGCTCGGCCTCGGCGCCCAGCTCGACCACATCGTCATCAATGACGTCAACGAAGGCACCTTTTTTGCCCGCATCCTCCTCAAGATGGAGAACGAAATTGGCAAGAAAATCATCGAGATCGATGCGCGCCCCAGCGATTCGATCGTGCTCGCCCTCCAGCACAAACGCCCGATCTACGCCGCGCAAAAAGTCTTCGATGCCGTCGATGACCAGACCGAAATCCTGGAGCGCGTTCTCAAGCAGCAGTCTGAGGAGGAAGCCGAACCCGGTGAAGAAGAGGACGAGCCGTCCTAGGGCATTTTAAATAAAACCGTAACCATATCGCATGGATCACGCCGAGGATGTCGTTCCCCACGCTCGGATGCCAGGTAGCGGTCTGGCTGATTTTTTTGCCACGAAAGATCACAAAGAAAAGCCTTCGAAAAGATATATTTTCTTTGCGCTCTTTGTGATCCTTTGTGGCTACACTAATTTAAAAACGTTCTAGCAAGATGCCAGCCCTGCCTTCTCCCATCACCGCGGGCCTGCCGCTGACGGCCCTCGCGCCCATGCAGGACGTGACCGACCTCGCCTTCATGCGCGTCATCGCGCATTACGGCGCGCCCGATTATTTCTTCACCGAGTTTTTCCGCGTCCACTCGCAGTCGCGCCCGGAGAAACACATCCTGCGCTCCATCGACGAAAACACGACCGGACGGCCCGTTTTCGCCCAGCTCATCGGTGAAAACCTGCCCGACCTCGCCCGCACGGTCGAAGAACTCCTCCGTCATCCCATCGCCGGCATCGACCTGAATCTCGGCTGTCCCGCGCCCAAGGTTTACAAGAAGAACGTGGGCGGCGGCCTTCTGCGCGACCCCGACAAGATCGACCAAATCCTCGGCTGCCTCCGTACCGCGGCGCCCGGCCTGCTCACGGTCAAGATGCGCATCGGCTTCGACGACACCGCCCATTTCGACCGCGTCCTCGACCTCATCAACACGCACCGTATCGACCTGCTCAGCGTCCACGGCCGCACGGTCAAGGAAATGTATCGCAGCGAGGTGCACTACGATTTTATCGCCCGGGCGGTCGCCCGCGTCCGTTGCCCGGTGCTCGCGAACGGCAATCTCACCTCCGTCGCCAAGGCCGCCTCGGTTCTCGCCAGCACGCGCGCGGCCGGCGTCATGGTCGGCCGCCACGCCATCCGCAACCCCTGGATTTTCCGCCAGTGCCGCGAGCATTTCTCCGGCCAGCCCGTCCTGCGCGTCACCCTGGCGGATGTTCGTGACTACATCGAACGCCTCTACCGCGCCACGCAGTTGCCGGAAGTCCCCGAGCTGGCCCACATCGCGAAGATGAAAAAATACCTCAACTTCGTCGGCCAGAGCGTCGATCCCGCCGGTGCCTTTCTCCATGCCATGCGCCGCGCCGAGACCGAGGCCGATCTTTTTTCCGTCTGCGACCAGCATCTGCTCGCCGATCCGACGCGTGAATTTTCGCCCGAGCCCTACCCCGGCGTCATCGCCCGGCCGAATTGCGAAACCCCTGCCGCCGCCGATGGCTGCTCGCTGGAAACGGTGACGGCCTGACGGCCAAGTAGCAGGTATCAAGTGACAAGTAACAAGAACGTGCTGCGCACGCATTCCTGATACTTGAAAACCTGGTACTTGATACTTATTCGAGTTACTCTAGGCCGAGAATCTTCCGTCCTTCAGGTGAAATCATCTGCGGGGTCCATATCGGATCCCAGACGATGTGCACCTTGGCCGACTCCACTGTCGGCAGTGCGGCGATTTTCTCTCGCGCATCTTCCGCGATGACTGGCCCCATGCCGCAGCCGGGCGCGGTCAGGGTCATTTTTACCTCAATCGCGTGTCCGCCCTTTGGCGTTTTCTCGATGGAGAGGTCGTAAACGAGTCCCAGATCGACGATGTTCACCGGGATCTCCGGGTCGAAGCAGCTCTTCATCGCTTCCCAAACCGCGTTCTCGCTGAATTCGGCCACGGCACCGGTCTTTTCCGTTTTCAATGAGAATCCGGCTAGCGCATCGGTGTGCTCGCGCGCAATGCGAAATAGCCCGCTGTTGGTGCGCACCGTCACGGTGCCGCCCAGCGTCTGCGTTACGAACACCTCCGTGCCCTCGGGCAGTGTCAGTTCGTCACCCGCCGGGATGGCGGTCGCAGGCGTGTCTTTGGAAAGTTTAAAGGTCTGGTTGGTGGTTGCGCTCATTTTATCATCATCTCCAGCGGAAGGCGGGCATAGAGGCCACGCGGGTCGTTGAATTCGTGCAAGGTCTTCGCCTGTTCCTTGATTTGTGCCATCAGCTGGCTCAGTGCGTCCGTGGCGCGGGTTTGATCATGCTTCTGTCCCTGGATCCAGTCCACGATGACTTCGGTCAATTCCTTTGTGCGCGGATACTCGACGACGCGATAGTTGTCGCCGAGCTGCGCCTTCTGCGCCGCAAATTTTATCGCGGCGTCGAGGCCGCCGATTTCATCCACCAGGCCAAGCTTCTTCGCCTCGGTGCCCGACCACACGCGGCCCTGGGCGATTTCTTCCACCGCGGCGCGATCGAGGTGCCGGCCCTCGGATACCTTGCCGATAAACTGGCCGTAAATCCAATCAACCAGTTGTTGGAAGAGCGCCAGCTCCTCATCCGTCTTCGGCCGGCTGATGGTGAGGGCGTCGGCAAATTTTCCGGTCTTCGCCACATCGAACGTCAGCCCGAGGTCGCCGGCCAGTTTTTGCACGTTGAAAAACAGGCCGAACACGCCGATGGAACCGGTGATGGTCGTGGGCTCCGCATAGATTTTGTCGCCATAGGCGGAAATCCAATAGCCGCCCGAGGCTGCCACCGTGCCCATCGAGACAATGACCGGCTTCGTTTTCCGCGTGAGCCGCAGTTCGCGCTGGATTTCCTCGGATGCGGTGGCACTGCCGCCGGGACTGTTCACGCGCAGGACGATGGCTTGCACACTGTCATCCAGCCGCAACTCGCGGAGCATGCGGGAAAATTTGTCGCCCCCGATTTCACCATCCACACCCTCGCCGTCCACAATGTCGCCTTCCGCATAAGCGACCGCGATCGTTTTGTCCGTGGGTTTTGTGGCCGGATCGCTTTCCGGCAGCGCAGAGGCATAATCGGCCAGGGCAACCTGCTTGAATACCTCCTTGGCCCCGGTCCGGCCGGTCTTTGTTTTGAGTTCGGCCAGGATTTCGTCGCGATAGGCGATGCGATCGACCAGCCCTGCGGCCTTGGCTTGTTCCGCGGTGAAGAGACCGTGCTCATCCACCGCCTTCTGCATCGCTGCAGGCGTGAGGCCCCGGCTGGTGGCAATGTCGCCGACAATCTGGCTCCAGAGGTCATCGAGCAGCTTTTGCGTCTGGGCCCGGTTTTCCGGGCTCATGTCCTTGCGAATGAAAGGCTCGACAAATGATTTGTATTTGCCGACGCGCGTCACCTGCACGCCGATGCCAAATTTTTCCAGCGCCCCGGTGAGAAACATGGGCTGGCTCGCGAGGCCGGGCAGGAAGAGCGCACCGTAGGGATCGAAAACGACATCGTTGGCCGCCGAGGCCAGGTAGAGATCCCTCGTCCGGGCGAAATTGAGATAAGCCACCACCGGCTTGCCCGCGGCCCGGCAGGCGCCGAGTGCCTCGCGCACTTCCTTGAGCGCGGCAAAACCCGTGTCGTACCCCTGGGGCTCGAGCGAGCCGGTCAGAAACACCCCGGCAATGCGGCTGTCATTGGCCGCGGCCCGGAGCGCGCGGGTCACGCTGCGCATTTGCAGGGTTTCCTCCCGGTCGCTGGCGAACCCCGCCAAGGGATTTTCCTGCACCGGGGCTTCCACGATGTTCGTGGACAGGTCAAAGACGAGATACGAGCCGGGTTCCACCACGGTGGACACCTTCCGGCCCATCGTCGTCATGGCGGCGCCCACCGCCACCAGCAGCACCACCACTCCCGCCAAAAAAATCCATAGCGCCACCAGCGCGCCCAGCATCGACGTGAAGAAATTTCTCATTCAACGGCGAAGGTAATGCATTTCACCGCTTCGGCCAGTGAAAAGGCGCGCTCGATGTAACCGGCCTCGACGAGGCCGGTACCCGCCGTCGTAGGAGCCTGCTTGCAGGCGACATTTTTATCCTAATCTATTTGTCGCCCGACAAACCCTCTGACCCGCAAATTTCGCCTGCAAGCAGGCTCCTACCTAGGTCTCACGCCAAAAACAGACCTGCGCGCTTTCCTTTCGTGGAATTTCCTGTTTGGTTTTCCCCTGCCTACCATGAGCGAAACGCAAAAAGAACTTCTCACGACCAACCGCAAGGCTCTCACGATCAACCTTGAGGACAAGCAATACGGCACCTTCGCCGAGATCGGCGCCGGGCAGGAAGTCGCACGGCACTTTTTCCAGGCGGGCGGCGCCTCCGGCACCATCGCGAAAACGATCTCGGCCTACGACATGACGTTCAGCGACGCCATTTATGGAAAAACCCCGCGCTATGTCTCGCGCGAGCGCCTCGCGCTCATGCTCAACCATGAATACAACCTGCTCATTGAGCGCCTCGCGGCCCAGCGCGGCGACCGCACGACGTTCTTTGTTTTTGCCGACACGGTCGCAACGCGGAATTTCAAAGGCACCAACGAAGCGCATGGCTGGATGGGCATCCGTTTCCAGACCGAGCCCAAGGGCGAACCGAGTGAGATCGTCCTGCACGTGCGCATGTGGGACAAGGATAACGTCCTGCAGCAGCAGGCCCTCGGCATCGTCGGTGTAAACCTTATCTACGGCGCGCTCTACTTCCGCGACGACCGGCAAAAATTTATCGCGACCCTGGCCGACAACGTCGGCGCCGACCGTATCGAGATCGACATGCTCACTTTCAGCGGCCCGGCCTTCCGTAATGTGGATAATCGCCTGAAGTCGCTCGCGCTCGTGCAACACGGCCTCACCAACGCCGTCATGTTCGGCCCCGGCGGCGTCGTGCTCCAGCCCTCCGAGGTGCTGCATAAAAAAGCCGTTCTCGTCGAACGTGGCAGCTTCCGCCCCGTCACCCACGTCAATGTGGACATGCTCAACTGCGCCACCGCCCAGTTCGTGCAGGAGCCCATGGTCAAGGGCAAGGACGTGATCGTCCTCATGGAAATCACCATGAATAACCTCCTCGCCGACGGCACGCTTGACTCGAAGGACTTTCTCGCGCGCGTCGATTTGCTCGGCGACATCGGCTTCACGGTTCTCATTTCCAATTACAGTGAATACTACCGTCTCACCTCCTATTTTCGCCGCTATACCAGCGAAATGATCGGCGTCGCCATGGGCGTCAACAACCTCATCGAGATCTTCAACGAAAAGTATTACGACAACCTCCCCGGTGGCATCCTCGAGTCCTTCGGACGACTCTTCCGCAACGCCGTCAAGCTCTACATCTACCCGATGCGGCAGGAGGCCTATGACCGCTACCTCCAAAGCGGACACCCCGCCGACAACCCTGCGAACGTCAATTCCCACGCCTTCGCCGCCAACGTCCTGATCAACTCCCGCAACGTCCTGGTCGTCGATCACCTGCGCAACCTTTACGACCATCTGCTCGAAAATCACTACATCGACAGCATCGTCGGCTTCAATCCCGACATCCTTAATATCTTCTCGCGCGACGTGCTCCAACGCATCAAGGCCAAGGATCCGTCGTGGGAAAAAATGGTCCCGACCCCGGTCGCCGAGGCAATCAAGAAACGCGGCCTCTTTGATTGCGCACCGACACCGGCGCCCGCCGCTCCCGTGCCGGCGTAAGGGCAAGTGTCAGGTACCAGGTTTTCAAGTATCAGGATTAGGGAGTCAGGAGTGATCGGCTATCTTGGAACTTGAAACCTGATACTTGAAACTTCGCGTTCAACGCGCGCTTGTCACTTGACACTTGATACTTGATACTTTGAGTCCGCTCCCCGTCCGGCCCCATGCGCTTCTACAAATACCACGCCCTCGGCAACGACTATATCGTGCTCAACCCGGCTGATTTTCCTTTCTGGAAACTGCCCACCCGGGATCAAATCCGCGCCATCTGCCACCGCAACTATGGGGTCGGCTCCGATGGCATTCTTTGGGGTCCCCTGCCGACCAGGAAGGCCGACTTCGCCCTGCGCATCTTCAATCCCGATGGCTCCGAGGCCGAAAAGTCAGGCAATGGCCTGCGCATTTTCTCACGCTTCCTCTTTGACCAGGGCTTCGCCGCCGCGCCCACCTTTACCATCCAGACGCTTGGGGGCATCGTGCAATCCGTCATCAAGGACGGTGGCCGGCTTATCGCCGTGGCCATGGGCCAGGTGAGTTTCCAAAGCGACAAGATCCCCATGACCGGGCCGCCGCGCGAGGTCATCAATGAAAAAATCGCCGTCCACGGGCGCGAGTTTACGTTTTGTGCGGCCAACATCGGCAATCCCCACTGCGTCATTCCCCTGCCCGAGATTTCGGCCAGCCTGGCCAAGACCTACGGCCCCGATCTCGAAACGAATCCGATTTTCCCGAATCGCACCAACGTGCAATTCCTCCGCGTGATGGACCGCGCCAACATCCAGATCGAGATCTGGGAGCGCGGCGCCGGTTATACGCTCGCTTCCGGCAGCAGCAGCAGCGCCTCGGCCGCGGTCGCGCACAAGCTCGGCCTGGTGGACCGCGCCGTCACCGTCCACATGCCCGGCGGCGAAATCAGCATCGACATCGGCCAGGGCTTTTTCATCCAGATGACCGGCCCCGTGACCAAAATCGGCGAAGGCGAGCTGCACACCGAAATTTTCAGCGTGAAGGCTTAACGCCTTATTATCGTATTTTTAATCGTTCTCGTACTCGTTATCGTTCTCATTCTCGATTCGAGCCGGAGAACGAGAAAGATTACGAGTATGAGTACGATTTGTCCCATTAGGTAGGGCGCGACCGCCGGGCGCACCGCGTGTGCTTCAAGGCGCGATAAACGGGATCCGCTCCTTGCCGAAGCGGCGCATGATGGCAAAATCGCGCTTGTCAGTCGTAACGATGGTTGCCGTCGGAAAATTCTCGGAGAGCGCAACCAGACAGGCATCGGCGAAATCCACGCGATACTGCATGACGTAACGGGCAATTCCGCCCATTGAGGCAACCGGGATGACCCGGAACGCGCCACTGTCAATCATGGCGCACAGTGCGCCCGTCGCCTTTTCATCCTTGCGCAATCGAAAAAATGTTTCGGACAGGACGGCTTCGCAGGTCAATCCTGGCGACGGCAGGTCACTGAACAATTCCACCGCCCATTCATGCAAAGCGTCCTTGGCCGAAAGAACCGCCACCAGCGGACCCGTATCGAAGATTACGCGGTCAATCTTCATAGCCTTCTTTTGTGGAAGCATTGGCCGGAAGCTTGCTGCCAGCGCCAAAGAGATGGCCGAACTTCTGGCCAAAGGTTTCCACCGGCCGCCCGGCCATCTCGTTTTCAATGGCTTTGCGGACGAATGACGAAACCGTCGTCTTCTTGGCGGCGGCGGCCTGCTGGACCTGGCGGACGAACGCTTCGGATGTTTTTGTGGCGAGAGTTGGCATGAGGTTTACCTTGCGGTAAACCTGTTGCCTGTCAAGCCCGGCCAAAACGCGTTCCGTTTCGCCTTCTTGCAGCGGCACTTCGATCCGTCTGTTTCTCATGCCCATAGCCTAGCATGATTTTTCTGCCTCCCTTTACTTTTTTGACCTGTCCCCGAAAAATCTCTCCTGAGGTGGAGCGGCTTGACCTCAAGACGCTCTGAGCGCGTTGAGGTCAACACGCCCCACCTGCTTTCCACTATTCACGACTCGATGATCGACGAGTCGAGGTGCTGGATGATGAGTTCCTGGATCGTGGCCAGGAACAGGTAGCACATGAAGGCCTTGCGCTCGGGTTCCGGGAGCGTCTCCAGCTCGATGTTACCGCTTTCGAGCGACTCGTCCTCCAGCCGCTTCAGGTATTTTTCCCGCAGGCGGAGGCGCACCGCCGCGCACGCGCGCACGATGGGCTCGGCATTCGTCTCGTCGAAGGAGATGACACCGGTCGAGAAAAACTCGCGGTCGAAAAGCCCGAGCAGCGTGCGGCAGTCGCCGGCCTGCGACATCAGCAGCGCGTCCACCCAGACTTCGCGCAGATCCTCGTCGATGTCGTGCCCGGACGCCGCCGCCAGCGACCCGCGCAGGTCGTCCACCGTGGACTTGATGACGTCGAGCAGCGGCGCCACGACCGGCAGGCTGAGTTTTACTTCAATTTTTTTCATCCGGCTCGAGCACGGCGGTGAGATGCCATTCGTGCAGGGAATAAACGTAGGCCTCGGCTTTTTCGCGCAGCCCCGTCCAGACCACGGAGCGGCCCTGCTCGTGCACTTCGAGCATGTGGCGGCGCGCGGTCGGCTCGTCGAAGCCGAAGATTTTTTTGAAGATCATGACGACGTAGCTCATGAGGTTCACCGGGTCGTTCAGCACCACGACATGCCACAGCCCTTGCAGCGCGAGCTCGGTCTCGGCGCGCGTGGCGGGTGCGGTGGTGGTCTTGCTTTGCCCGACGATCATGGCTGCTTGGCGGCTTCGGCGATGGCGGCGGCGAGCCGGGCTTCGGCCTCGGCCAGCGGGAGCTTTGCGACGTCCTTCTGCGTGCGCCATTTCATTTCGACGATGCCTTCTTTCATTCCTCTGCCTCCCACTGTAACGCGAAGTGGCACGCCAATCAAGTCGGCGTCCTTGAACTTTACGCCGGGCCGCTCGGCCCGGTCGTCCACCAGCACGTCGGCTCCGGCCCGATCCGCGGCCGTGGCGAGCTTTTGGGCCATCGCGGCCGCCTCCGCATCCTGCGGATCGAGCAGGCAGATGAGCACCTGGAACGGCGCGACCGCCCACGGCCAGACAATGCCGTCGGCATCGTGGCTCTGCTCGATAATGGCCTGCAACGTGCGGCCAATGCCGATGCCGTAGCAGCCCATGACCATGAGGTTCGACTGTTTTTGGTCGTCGGTATAAACCGCGCCGAATTTCTCGGAGTATTTTGTGCCGAGCTTGAAAATGTGGCCCACCTCGATGCCGCGGCGCGATTTCAGCGGCTGGCCCGACTTCGGATCGGGTTCGCCGGGGCGCACGCGGCGGAAATCACCGAACTTCGTAATGGCGAGATCGCGCACGACATTGACGTGGCAAAGGTGAAAACCGTCCTTGTTCGCGCCGGTGGTGCCGTTGCCGATGAGGCGGATGGCGTGGTCGGCAAAAATACCCGCGAGCGCGGTTGGATTCTTGATCGTGCCCTTGACCGCGCCCAGGCTGCCGGGCTTCGCGCCCATGACCGGTTCGATTTCCTCGGGCGTAGCGGGTCGGAATAAGGTGAAGCCGAGTGCGCCGAGCTTGGCTTCCTCGAGTTCGTCGCAGCCGCGCAGCACCACGGCGAACGGTTTGCCGTCGCCCATGAAAATCAGCGTCTTGAATTGTTGTTCCGCGGGCACCGAGTAAGGCGCGGCCGCGAGCGCGGCGATGGTCACGACGCCAGGCGTGGCGAATTCTTCGACCGCACCGGTGGGTGCGGCATCGGCCAGGTCTTTCGGCACGAGCGCGCTGGTGGCTTTCTCGCGGTTCGCCGCGTAGCCGCTCTCTTCGTTGTAGATCACGTCGTCGTCACCGATCTCGGCCGGCACCATGAACTCGTGGGAGAAACTGCCGCCCATCACGCCGGTGTCAGCCTCGACCGCGATGGCCTGCGCGCCGATGCGGCGGAAAAAGGCTTCATAGGCCGCCTTCATTGCGTGATAGTTCCTGGTCGCACCGTCGTCGTTCGCATCGAACGAATACGCGTCCATCATCACGAACTCCTTGGCCCGCATCAGGCCGTAGCGCGGGCGGATCTCGTTGCGGAACTTCATGGCGATCTGGAAAAAGTTCTTCGGCAGGTCGCGATAGCTGGTGATCTCGGCCTTGACCAGCGGCGTGATGATTTCCTCGTGGGTCGGGCCCAGCACGAACTCCGGCTCCCGCGGGGCTCGCTTGCCGTCCCCGGCGCTGTCGGCGCGGAACATGATTTCGCGCGCGGCGGTCCAGCGCGGGCCTTGCTGCCAGAATTCGACCGGGTGCACGTGCGGCATCCACAGTTCGATCGCACCCGCGCGTTCCATTTCCTCGCGGCAGATTTGCGTGAGCTTCTGCATCACGCGCAAGCCGAGCGGCAGGTAGGTGTAGAGCCCGCCGCCGAGCTTGCGCACGAGGCCCGAGCGCACGAGCAACTTGTGGGAGGCGATTTCCGCGTCAGCCGGGCTTTCCTTGAGCGTGGGGATAAAATACTGCGACCAAAATTTCATGAAGTTCCGCAACTGAACAGCTCGCCCGTCTGCGCGCAAGTAACAAGTATCAAGTGCCAAGTAACAAGATAGCGTTGACTGAAAAGTCTCTGCTCTGGACTCATAGCTCTCAACGCTCAACTCTCGGCTCTCGACTCACATGCCCGCCCGCCCGCCACAAAAACCCTGGCCGATGAAATGGATCGTCATCGCGATCCTTTTGTTTGTCCCCGCCTACACCTATCTCACCCTACGCTATCGCCGGTCGGGGCCGGTTTACGAACCGTATGCCGAGGCCCGGGACCGCGCCATGGTCGAGCGCCTGCTCGCCGCCGGTTACCACCGCGTGACGATCGCGGCCACGCGGCCGACCGAAACCCTGCGCCTCTCGGCGCGGGCGCCCATTCAGGGTGCGCCCGCCGGCTTGCCCGCGGACCTCGCCACCGCGCTCACCGCCGCTCCGCTGCCGCCCACGCGCGTAACCCATATCATCGCGGCGCGGGAGACCGCTGCCACGCAGCCCTACATCGTCGATTTCACCGCCACGTTGCCGGACGAGAAAGAGGAACTGCTCGATGCGCAGGTTTATGTGCGCGAAAGCGGACTGATACTAGTGCCCAACTTCGAGCGCGTGCCCGGCGGCCTGCTCGTGCGCTCGCCCGAAACGGAGGTGCGCCTCACCGTGCCCGCCGGCGTCCTGCCGCTCGGCCACTACCGCGTGACGCTGGTCGCGACGCGCGAATCGCAATCTTGGATGTTATCCGTGAAGTAGTAGTAGTTTAACCGCAGATGAACGCTGATGAACGCAGATAATTTTTCTTAAAAAACCGAATGGGAAACAAAATACTCCATATCCGCGTGCATCCGTGTTCATCCGCGGTTTAAAAAACGTTCATTTGCGGTTGCAGCGCAATATTGACGCGCCGCGCTGCATCGCTGACAAATACCCCACATCCCATGTCCAACGGCTCCGCCAGTGCCCCCACTCCGCCATCCACCGCGGTCGCAATCATCAAGCCGACCGACCTGCGGGGCATTCTCCAATACGTCCCTCGCTTCAAGGATCAGATTTTTATCATCGCGCTCGATGGCGCCATTGTCGCGGACGAAAATTTCACCAACCTGCTCGTTGACATCGCGGTTCTGCGCTCGCTCGCCATCAAGGTCGTGCTCGTACACGGCATCGGCCAGCAAATCATTGAACTCTCGCAGGCGCGCGGCATTCCCATCTCCAACGCCGACGGCACCGGCGTAACCGACGCCGCCACGCTCGACCTCTCGGTCCGAGCCTCGGCCCGCGTCTCCCACCTTATTCTTGAGGGCCTCACGCAAAACTCGCTCAAGGCCGCCATCACCAACGCCGTGCGCGCGCTGCCCACCGGTATCATTCGCGGCGTCGACCAGCAGTTTACCGCCCGGGTCGAGCGCATCGACAAGGAATTCATCCTCCACCTGCTAAACGCCGGCGTCGTGCCCATTGTGCACCCCGTCGGATTTGGCCCCGACGGCCGTTCGCTGCGCATCAATTCTGATCTGCTCGCCGCGGAAATGGCCGAGTCCCTTCACGCTTCAAAAATCCTTTATCTCACCGCGCTCGCCGGCCTTGAGATCAACGGCGAGGTGCGCCGCGAGATCTCCGCCGATGCGCTGAGCACCCTCCTCAAGGACCATCCCGGTGAAATCGCCGAGGCCTCGCGCAGCAAGGCCACCCACGCCATCAAGGCCATCGAGACCGGCACGGCTCGCGTGCACATCGTCGACGGCCGCATTTTCGACGGCCTGCTCAATGAGATTTTTTCCAATGAGGGAGTGGGCTCGCTCATCTACGGCAACGACTACCAGCAAATCCGCAAAGCCACTCGCCGCGACGTCCGGCTCATCTACAACCTCACCCGCAGCGCCGTCCGCCGCGAGGAACTGCTGCATCGCACGCAGCAGGCCATCGAGAAAAACATCGACCAGTTCTACGTCTTCGAAATCGACGAGAACATCATCGCCTGCGTCACGCTGCTCTTTTATCCCGGCAAGCCGCAGCTCGCCGAGATCGGCTCGCTCTACGTCATGCCGTTTTATCATAACCGCGGGATCGGCAAAAAAATGGTCGAGTACGCCTGCCTGCAGGCCAAGGAACACGGCGCCACCACCATTGTTGCGCTCTCCACGCAAAGCTTCGGATTTTTCACCGGCAACTGCGGTTTCGAGGAAACCACGAAGGAAGCGCTGCCCGAGGCGCGGCTGAAACTCTACGAGGAAAGCGGCCGCAATCCCAAGGTGCTGGTGAAACAACTCGCCTGAAACCGGGTCTGACGGGGTGGCATGAATGCATACCCTGTCCGTCTTGCCGCCGGGCTAACGTTGATTGCCTTGTGCGCCCTGGCTGAAGAATCGCCGAATGCGAAAATGGCGGAGCCGCAGGCAAATCCGGCCATGGCTTGGAATACGCCCCTACCCGCCTACGGGTTAAACAACCAGCCGGTGCAGCTTCCGACGCAATATGTGGATGGATTACGGGATCATATGGATCGAGTGAACCGCGATTTGCACCTGGCCTTCCAACGCCAAGCCACGGTCGTTCCGCATGCGCTTTACCAAAAAGCCCTGTCGAAAAACACGCGGCTGGAAGCATTTTTGCCGCTGGAAGAAGGCAGCAACCGCTCCGTGGCGCTGCCGATTTTGCGTTCGTCCTGGTAGATCGATCTCAAATCTGAGATTTGAAATCTGAAATCAAATGTCCCCCAGCCCGCAGGCTTGGCGGGCGCGCTTGAGCACGCGGTCCGCGACTTCGCGCGCCCGCACGGCGCCGTCGCGCAGCACGCCTTGCACATAGTCAGGATGGGCGGCGAGTTCGGCGCGGCGCGCGCGATAGGGCGCAAAATAATTCCAGGTGTGCTCGAACAGCGCTTTCTTCAGGTCGCCATAGCCGAGCCCGCCGGCGCGGAGGCGTTCTTCGTGGTCGCGCGCAATGTCGGCGGGCGCGACGAGGCGCAGGAGTTGGATGGCGAGGTTTTTGTCCGCATCGGGTTTCGGCTCCTGCGGAGGCCGCGAATCCATGACGATGGACATGATTTTTTTGCGCGCGGCTTTTTCGTCGGCGAAAATCTCGATGGTGTTGCCGTAACTCTTGCTCATCTTCTGGCCATCGAGGCCGGGCACAACCGAGACCTCGTCGCGGATGTCGGGCTCGGGAATGACGAAAGTTTCGCCATAGGTTTGGTTAAATTTGATCGCGATATCGCGCGTCATCTCGAGGTGCTGTTTCTGGTCCTTGCCGACTGGCACGAGGTTGGTGTCGTAGAGCAGGATGTCGGCGGCCATGAGCACGGGATAGGCGAAGAGGCCGAAGTTCGGGGAAATACCCTTGGCGATCTTGTCCTTGTAGCTGTGCGCCCGCTCGAGCAACCCCTGCGGCGTAAGCGAACCGATCAACCAGGTAAGCTCGCAAACCTCGGGCAGGTCGCTCTGGCGCCAGAATACGGCTTTTTTCGGGTCGAGCCCGCAGGCCAGCCAGTCGAGCGCGATCTCGTGCGTGTAACGCCGGCGCCCGGCGGCATCGGTCAGCACCGTCATCGAGTGGTAGTCGGCGATGAAATAAAACGCCTCGCCGCGCGACTGCAGCTCGATCGCCGGCCGCATCGCGCCAAAATAGTTGCCGATGTGCAGCGTGCCCGAGGGGGTGATGCCGGTGAGGATGCGCATTTCGGAATTTAGAAGTACCAAGTGCCAAGTATCAAGTAACAGGTAGGTTCGTGTCGCAGTTTTTTTCACGCGATCTTGTTACCTGGTACTTGCTACTTTTCCGATCTAGTCCCTTCGTGGAATCGTCGTCACGGACTGCCGCACCTTGGCGATGGTTGCCGGCGGCAGCCAGCCGCCAAAGGCCATGGCCGGCATGACGAGGGCGCGCGGGCCGAGGAGCGTGCCGGGCTGGAGCACGGCGTTGCAACCGACCTCGGCGCGGTCGCCGAGGATTGCGCCGAACTTGCGCAGGCCGGTCTCGACCGTGAGGTCAGGCAGGCGCAGTACGATGGGTTGCTGGTCGAGGCGGAAATTCGATAAAATTGCGCCGGCGCCGAGGTGCACGCCATTGCCGAGGATGGAATCGCCGACATAACTGAAGTGCGGCACTTGCACGCCATCCATGAGCAGGCAGTTCTTGAACTCGCAGGAATTGCCGAGCACGCAGTTCTCGCCAACGATGACGTTGCCGCGGATGAATGCGCCGGGGCGGATCTGGGTGTTCGCGCCAATCCACGCCGGGCCGATGATCGTCGCGGTGGGCGGGATCTTAACCGAGGGATGCACGTAAACCCAACCTTCCACCTGCGCGCCGGGTGGCAGAAGCTTGAGTGATGGATCCATGCGCCGCGCCGCCAGCGCCGCGCTGATTTGCTTCAACCATTCCCACGGTGGTGCGTCGGGCTGGAACGCGGCCAGAAAAGGCGCCAGCGATCGCGGCAGGGTGAAGAAATCAGCGGCTTTCATCGTGAAGAGCTAAAACCAAAAATCTGCCGGCGAACAGCGGCATTTTTAGCCGAGTTCATTTTTCGCCGCTTTCAGCAGGCGTTCCAAGCCGTTTCGGGCCGTGGCTTCCTGCGTGTTTTCGACGAGAAACCGCAGCTTCGGTTCCGTGCCCGACCAACGCACCAGCACCCTGCCCTGGCCGCCGAGCTCGGCCTCGAGCGCGGCGATGGCCGCGCCCAGCGCGGGCAGATTTTCCAGCGGACGTTTCTCCGGCACGCGCAAATTTGCCGTGGCCTGCGGAAATTTTTTCAAGACTTTCCGAAGTTCGGACAGCGGCCGGCCGGTGGTCAGCATCACCTCCATGACCTTGAGCGCAGCGACCAGGCCATCACCGGTCGGGACAACTTCCGGACAAAGTATGTGGCCACTCGATTCGCCGCCGAGATTCGCACCGGCGGCGCGCATATATTCGCTCACATAACGGTCACCCACCGGCGTGCGCGCCACGCGTCCGCCGGCAGCCCGCAGCGCCTGATCCACGCCAAGATTGCTCTGCACGGTGACGACAAGGGTTTTTGCACGCAGCAACCCGTGCGCGAGGGCATGGGTGGCGAGGATGGTCAGGATCTCGTCGCCATCCAGCACGACGCCCTTCTCGTCCACCAGCACGCAACGGTCGCCGTCGCCATCGTGGGCCACGCCGAGCTTCGCGCCGGTCGCCCGCACCTGCGCCGCGAGGCTTTCGGGGTGCTCGGTGCCGACGCCGGCGTTGATATTGCGGCCGTCGGGAGAATCGCCGAGTTGCACCAGGGTGGCGCCGAGCGCCCGCAACACGACCGGGCTCGTGGCGCACGTCGCACCGTTCGCCGTGTCGAGCACTATGCGCCAGTCGCGCAGCGCGCCGGGCGGCAGGATCGCCTGCACCATCGCAAGGTAAGGCGTGAGCGTATCCACCACCGATACCGGGGCGGAAGCCGTTGAAGGCACCGACAAGGGCATGAGCCGTTCGATGCGCATTTCTTCCTCGTCGGTAAGTTTCTCGCCGTGCCGGTTAAAAAATTTGATACCGTTGTCTTCGGCGGGGTTGTGCGACGCGGTGATCACCACGCCAAGCGAGGCGTTCAACGCCCGCACGGCCCGCGAAACCGCGGGCGTGGGCAAAATACCGAGTGAAACCGGCGCCGCGCCTTCGTTGCCCAAGCCGGCCGAAATGGCCGCCTCAAGGCTGGGTCCGGAAAACCGCGTGTCGCGGCCGATGACCACCTTGTTGGTTTCCGCGTCGGACTCATCGCGCATCCAGCGGGCAGCCGCCGCGCCCAGCCGGGCGGCAAAGGTCTCGTTGACGATCGGGCCGCCATAAGGGCCGCGCACGCCGTCGGTGCCAAAATATTGTCGATTCATAGTCGATAAAACTCCTTGGTCGCCGCGATTTTCTTTTTCACCGTGCCGCCGAGCAGCAGCTCGCGCATGGGAGCGAGGCCTTCTTTCACGCCCGCCGTGCGGCCGCAAATCCAGAGCCCGACTGCAGCGTTGAGTACAATGGTGTCGGCCAGCCCGGCCGGGCCGCGCCCATCAAGCAAGGCATCGACCAAGGCAAGATTGGCCGCAAGATCGCCGCCCACGAGTTCGGAAAATGGCGCGTGGCGCAGGCCAAAATCCTCCGCTTTCCACCGACCATCGATCCCTGCCAGCCGGCCAAAGCCGCGCACGCGGTTGACCGTCGCGGTGGTGAGTTCGTCGATGCCGCGATCCGCAGCAATGATCCCGTGGGCCACCAGGCCGGCCTGCACCCCGAGCGCGTCCAATGCACCGGCCAGCTTCGGCACCCAGGCCTCGGAAAACACCCCGACCAGCGCATGCGCGGGACGGCCCGGGTTGAGGAGCGGGCCAAGGCTGTTAAAAATCGTGCGGCGACCCTGGGCGGCGAGTTCCTTGCGCACAGGGGCAATGTGCTGAAAGGATGGATGATAATTGGGGGCAAAGAAAAACACATAACCGAGCTCCGACATCGCTTGCCGCAATTTTTCCGGAGACGCGGCGAGATCGACCCCAAACGCCGCGAAGAGGTCGGCGCTGCCGCACTTGGAGGTTATGCCGCGATTGCCGTGCTTCATCACCGGCACGCCAGCGCTGGCCAGCACCAGCACGACCAGGCTCGAAACATTGAAACCGCCCGCGTGATCGCCACCGGTGCCGACAATGTCGATCGCCCTCGGGGCCCACTCGTCCATGCCAGGATCGACCGCGAGCGCGCGAAGGGCCGTGGCGAAAGCCGCCAGTTCAGACGGGGTCTCACCTTTGGCGGCAAGGGCAACGAGAAAGGCGGCTTTTGCCTCATTTTCCACCCCGGCCGAGGCCAGCGCGGTCGCAGCCGCGGTCGCATCTGCAGACGCGAGATCGCGACGGGCGATGAGCTGGGCGGTAAACGCAGCAAGGTCGGTCATGCGAAAGTGATCAAAAGTTATTCAGCGCCAGAACAAAAATCACTGCCGCCGCCCCAACGCAATAATAGCCGAAGTAATGCCAGCGCCCATTCTCAAGCCAGCCCGAAAGCCAGCGGAGAGCGAGGAGTCCCGCCACAAAACTGCCGACCATGCCGATAAGCCCGGGTTGGATAAGATGGCCAAAATGCACCGGCACGTCAGCCGCAGCATTGGACTTCAACAAACGGTGCAGCTCCCATGCAATGATGGCCGGGGTGAGAACCACCGCCAGCGCAAAGCTGAATACTTCAACCCGCCGTCGACCCACGCCGGCGAGCATTCCGGTCGATATGGTGCTGCCTGAACGCGAAAATCCGCGAAATGGCAATGCGAGCCCCTGTACGAGACCGATCCAGATGGCTGACCGAAGCGTGACATCCTGCGTCGCATCGTCCTTGGTTTTGAAGGCTGCCCACAAAATCAGCATTCCGGCCACGAACAGGGCTCCGGCAATAAGTGGCAGGAATTTGAATATCTGTTCGACCTCGGCTTTTTGGCCTCCCAGCACGACTTTTTCGATCAGCAATATCAACGCCCCGGCAACGATCCCGGTGCAAACGGTGGCACCAGCCACTTTTATCAGCGCGTTCGTAAATTGCTCAGCACTGGAAAAAAAGCTCTTCTTCCAGGCCGACCAGAAATAGGCTATCACCGCGAACATGGTGCCGGTGTGCAGCATCACAAGGAGAAACGTCATTTCCGGGCTGGACGGATCCAGCTTCATGAGTTTCTCCGCCACAATGACGTGGGCCGAGCTGGACACAGGTAGCAACTCGGCTGCTCCCTGGATCAGGCCGAGAATGAGGATTTGTAGGATGGTGGGTGACATGGTGTAAAACGCTCCGAGACTTGACCGGCTTTCCCCGTCCAGTCCAGCGCTTGCTGTACAAAGATTTCGCCAAGGTAATTGGCTTGCGGTTATCACGCTTGACGCACCGGAGCGCCACCGTTTACCTGAACCTTTCCAAAAAACCGCGGGTGTTTTGCAAGCAAACGCCCACGCTCAAAAACCCATCCACCATGGCCAATCCGAAACGCAAACAGTCCAAACGCCGCAGCGCCAACCGTCGTGCTGCCAACGCTTTCAAAGCTCCCGAGTTCGCCAAGGATCCGACCGATGGCAGCACCTTCCGGCCGCATCGCGTGAATCCCAAAAACGGCATGTATCGCGGTCGCCAGGTGCTCAACGTCGAAGTCTGAGTACCGCTTCGCTGGCATTTTTTGCTCCATTTCAACACAGTTTGAGTGATGGCCAACTCTTCTGGTGATTCAGGGCGCATCGCAGTCGATGCCATGGGCGGCGACCTCGGTCCAGCCGAGGTGGTCGAGGCCGTACGCTTGGCCTTTCACGAATTTCCCGAGCTCAACCCGGTCGTGCTGGTCGGCGATGAGGCGGTCCTGCGCCCGCTGCTCGTAAAAACGCGGCTCGATCAGGATGCCCGCGTGACGGTCTTTCACGCCTCGGAAGTCGTCACGATGGACGACAAGCCGCTGCAGGCCGTCCGTCGCAAAAAAGATTCATCGATGATGCGCGCCATCGAACTCGTGAAAAACGACGGGGCCGGCATCGTCGTGAGTTGCGGCAACACCGGCAGCCTGGTCACCGGTGCCGCGCTCAAGTTGCGCACCATGGAAGGCGTCGATCGCCCCGCCCTCGCCGCCGTCATCCCCCGTGAAAACGGCCATTTCATTCTCATTGATGCCGGCGCCAACCCGGACGCCAAGCCGGAACATCTCGTGCACAACGCCATTCTCGGCTCGCATTACTGCCGCGTCGTGCTCGGCGTGGCCTCTCCTCGCGTCGGCCTGCTCACCATCGGCACCGAGGAAGGCAAAGGCAACGCCCTCATCACCGAGGCCCACGAACAGCTGAAAAAAATCGGCAGCCTGATCAACTACTCCGGCCCGATCGAAGGCTTCCAGGTTTTTGAGGACCATGTGGACATCGTTGTCTGCGACGGTTTCGTCGGCAATATCTGCCTTAAAAGCTGGGAGTCGCTGGCGGGATTTGTCTCCGCCATCTTGAAAAATGAACTGCGCGCCGGCCCGTTGCGCATGATCGGCGCGGCGTTTTCCCGCGGCGCCTTCCGGGCGCTCAAGAAACGCATCAATCCCGAGCGCTATGGCGGCGCCCCCCTGCTTGGCCTCAAGGGCGACATCCTCAAGGCCCACGGCTCCAGCAACCGCCACGCCATCAAGAGCGCCATCCACGCCGCCAGCGAAATCCTCAAGGCGGACATGAACCACCGCATCGAGACCGATATCGCGCGGGCCAACGAACTCCTCCATCAGACAGTGGCGTGACGCATCGCGTCCGCCCACAATTTTCACGCGTAACTATTCCAATGGCCTCACCCATCACCGCCATTATCGGAACCGGTTCTTACGCTCCCGCCAAAATCCTCACCAACGCCGATCTCACCAAGATTGTCGATACCTCCGAGGAATGGATCATCAACCGCACCGGCATCCGCGAACGCCGGATCGCCGCGGCCGATGAAACTAATTCCGACATGGCCGCGCGCGCCGGGGCCGCCGCGCTCGCCGACGCGGGCCTGCCGCCTGCCGCCATTGACGTCGTCATTGTCGCCACGCTGACCCCCGACATGCCGATGCCGTCCACCGCCTGTTTTGTGCAGGACAAGCTCGGCATTCCCGTCCACGCCTCGTGTTTTGACCTCAACGCCGCCTGCTCCGGATTCCTCTATGCGCTTGAGACCGGCTGCGCCCTGGTCGAATCGGGCCGTTACCGCCACGCCCTCATCATCGGGTCGGAGAAAATGTCCACCGTCATCGACTGGCAGGATCGCACCACTTGCGTGCTTTTCGGCGACGCCGCCGGTGCGGTCGTCATCGGCCGCGCCACCAAACCCGGCTCCGGCTTTCTCGGTTGCAATCTCAACGCCAAGGGCAGTGTAACCGACATCCTTTGCATCCCCGGCGGCGGCAGCAACCTCCCGGCCACACCCGATTCGGTCGCCACCCGCCAGCACTTCATCAAGATGAAGGGCCGTGAAGTCTTCAAAATCGCCGTGCGTTCAATGGAGGACTCGGCCCGGGAAATATTGGAACAACATCACCTGCGGGCGGATCAGATTTCCTGCGTGATCCCACATCAAGCCAACCTGCGCATCATCGAGCTCATCGCTGAAAACCTCCATATTCCAATCGAGCGTTTCTTCATCAACCTCGACCGCTACGGCAACACCTCCGCCGCCTCCATTCCCCTGGCCCTCGATGAGGCGCGCCGCGCCGGCCGCGTGCGGGTGGGCGACACCGTTCTCATGCTCGCCTTTGGGGCGGGCTTGACCTATGGCTCCGCGCTGATTCGACTCTGACCCTCCCATGCCATTCGCTGCGCTACGTCACCTTTGCCTTGCCCTCATTACCATCGCTGCCTCGGTCTTGCTGACCACCCGCGCCCGCGCCGATCTGGTTTGGACACCGGAAGGAGGCTGGCAGCTCGAAGGTGGCGCGCTCTCCGGCCTCGCCGAGACCGAAGGCCGTAATGCCGTCGACCTGATGAACAAGGGCCGGGCGGCCGAGGAAAAAGGCAACTACGGCGCCGCCCTCCGCAATTACGGCAAAGCTGTCAAAAAATATCCCAACTCCATTTGGGCGCCCGAGGCCCTCTACCGTTCCGCCCACCTCCGCCTTCTGCGCAAACAGTATTACAAGGCTTTCGACGACTACCAGGTGATCATCGGCAAATATCCGAGCACGAAGCGCTTTGACGAAATTATCGGCGAGCAATACCATATCGCCACCATCCTGTTAAATGGAGGCCGCAACCACTTCTTCTTCGCCCTCATCCCCGGTTTTACCAACCGTGAACAGGGCGTCCAATATTGCGAGCAGATCGTCCTCAATGCGCCCTACAATACTTACTCGCCCCTGGCCTTGATGGAATCCGCGAGCGGCCAGCGGAGAGCGGGAAACATCGAGGAAGCCATCGACGCGCTCGATCGCTTCATCAATGATTATCCGCAGCACATCATGGCGCCCGATGCCTATCTTCGGCTCGCCCAACTGAACGCCGCCCTGGTTGACGGCCCCTACTACGACCAGGCCTCCACCAAGGAAGCCATCACCTATTATCAGGATTTTATGATCCTGTTCCCGGGCGACCACAATATCGGTGTCGCTGAGCAGGGCCTCGCCGAGATGAAAGAAACCCTCGCCGAGAGCAAAATAAAGATGGCCGACTTCTATTTCTACAAGCGCTCCAATTTCGTGGCCGCGCGTGTTTTCTATAACGAAGCCATCACCTCTTATCCCGATTCCGACGTGGCTACCCTGGCGAAAAAACGCCTCGCCGCGGTCGAGGCTGCCGCCGCAAAAGCCAAAAACTCGCCGGCCTCGAAGAAAAAACTCCTCGGGATTTTCTAGACGAAACACTTCCTGCACGCCCCGGCGGCTCAACGGAGTTTCCACCACCCTGCCAATCCCATGCCGCTCCGCCTGACTTTTGCCGTCTCGTTGGCCCTGCTTCTCGGCGCCTGCGCGCACTACCAGCTCGGAACCGAGGGCAAGCTCGCGTTCACCACGCTTTATATCGAACCGGTCGAAAACAAGGCGCTGCTCCCCCAAGCCTCGGCGCTGGTCAGCACCCAACTGAGGGAATCCCTTTTGCGCGACAGCCGGGTCACGCTGGTCAACGATCCAGCCTCGGCCGACGCCGTCCTGCACGTCACGCTCACCCATTACTCGCGGGCCCAGACCGCCGCGCGTTCCGACGACACCGGCCTCGCCCGCAAATTCCAGCTCACCCTCCTGGCCGTCTGCACGCTGCGCGACACCCACACTGGCAAAGTTTTATTTGAAAATCGCCCCGTTAACGCGGTAAAGGAAGCCTATACGGACAGCGGGCAACTCCAGTCCGAATACAACACGCTTCCACTCCTCGCCGCATCGCTGGCCGATTCCATCGCGCACGCCGTGCTCGATGTGTGGTAACCTCTTTCCCATGCACGAACCTATTCTCGCCCCATCACTCCTGGCCGGAGATCACGCCAACCTCGCTGCCAGCGCCCGGATCGGTGCCGACCACGGCCTTCCCTGGCTGCACATCGATATCATGGACGGCCATTTCGTGCCGAACCTTACGTTTGGGCCGGAAACGGTCGCCGCCCTGCGCCGCGCCGGCCTGAAAACCTTTTTCGACGTGCATCTCATGCTCGACGAACCCCAGGACTATATCGAGCCATTTGCCAAGGCCGGGGCCAACCTCATCAGCGTCCACATCGAGCCGACTTACGACCACGTTGCCACGCTCGCACGCATTCGCGCCCTCGGCTGCCAGTGCGGCATCGTGCTCAATCCGGGCACACCGGCCAGCGCGATCGAGCCGCTGCTCGACAAGGTCGACCTCGTGCTCGTCATGACCGTGCAACCCGGCTTCGGCGGCCAGCCGTTCCGCCGCGACATCCTGCCCAAGCTGGGCGAACTCGCCGCCCTGCGCCGCGCCCGCGGCCATACCTGGCGGCTCGAGGTTGACGGCGGTGTCGACCTCGCCACCGCGCTCGAGTGCCGCATTGCTGGCGCCGACGTATTCGTCATCGGCACTCACTTCTACAAGGCGACCAATCGCGACATATTCGTCGCCAATTTTTCGCGCCTGCCCTGACCGCCGGTAAATGCCCCACGAACTGCAGCACAACGGTTACCTCGTATCCGACGATCCGACGCGGCTCGATGTGACCGCTATTCATGCTTTTCTTGTTTCCAGCTACTGGGCCCAAGGTATCCCGCTTGAGACGGTCGAGCGCTCACTGAAAAACTCGCTTTGCTTCGGCGCCTACACGGAAGCGTGCGAACAAGTCGGCCTGGCCCGCGTCATCTCCGATTTTGCCACCTTTGCCTGGCTGGCCGACGTCTATGTGCTCGATGCCCATCGCGGGCACGGCCTCTCCAAGGCACTCATGCGCGCCGTCGTCTCACACCCGCGCTTGCAAGGTTTGCGCCGCTTCCAGCTCGTCACGCGCGACGCGCACAACCTCTACGCCCAGTTCGGCTTCACCCCGCTCGCTCATCCCGCGAGACAGATGGAGAAGAGCGTTGCATCGCCCTATCTAAACACCCAGGCGCAGGCCTAGGGCGGGCGTCACTTGCCGATGCCGTGGGTGCGGAACCCAATCGCGCGCAGCTGTTCCAGGTCGAGGATGTTGCGCCCGTCGAAGATCAAGGCCGGCTTGGCCATCGCCTTGAAGATTTTTGCGTAGTCGAGTTTCTTGAACTCGTCCCACTCGGTCACGATCGCAATCGCATTGGCGCCGGCCACGGCCTCGTCCACGCTCTGGGCCACGCTCAGCCGCGCATCCACCTTGTCGCCCAGCACATCGCGCCGGATGTTTTCCGCCGAAACCATCGGGTCGTAAACCACGACCCGGGCGTGTTCCGCCAGCAAATCGCGGCAGATGGCAATGGCAGCCGATTCGCGCGTATCGTTCGTGTCCTTTTTGAACGCGAAACCGAGCACGGCGATTTTTTTGTCCGCCCCGGTGTTGAACAGCGCGCTCACGATGCGCGCCGCAAAACGCCGCTTTTGCCAGTCGTTCATCTTGACGACCCCTTCCCAATAGGCCGCCACTTCCGGCAGGCCAAAATGTTCACAGAGGTAAACGAGGTTCAAGATGTCCTTCTGGAAGCATGAACCGCCAAAACCCACGCTGGCCTTGAGAAACTTCGGCCCGATGCGCGAGTCGCGCCCGATGGCATGCGCCACCTCGTCCACGTCCGCGCCCGTCGCCTCGCACAACGCCGAGATGGAGTTGATCGACGAAATGCGCTGGGCGAGAAACGCGTTGGCCACCAGCTTCGAAAGTTCCGATGACCAGAGATTCGTCAGGATAATGCGATCCCGCGGCACCCACCGGGCATAAACATCGGCCAGGGCATGCAGCGCCACTTGGCCTTCCGGCGTCCGCTCGCCACCGATAAGCACGCGATCCGGCAACTCGAGGTCGGCCATGGCCGTTCCCTCGGCCAGGAACTCGGGGTTGGACAACACCTGGAACTTCACCCCGTTTCCGTTGGCCGAGAGGATTTCCTTGATCGTCTCGGCCGTCTTCACCGGGATCGTCGATTTCTCAATGATGATCTTTGGCGTCGTCGCTGTCGCCGCAATGGTTCGCGCAACCGATTCGATGAAACTCAGGTCGGCCGCCCGCCCGGCGCCCACGCCGTAGGTCTTGGTCGGCGTGTTGACCGCCACAAAAATCATGTCCGCCGCGCGAATCGCACCTTCGACATCGGTGGAGAAAAACAGGTTCTTTCCACGCGACCGGCGCACAATTTCATCGAGGCCGGGCTCGTAAACCGGCAGCTGGTCCGAGTTCCACGCCGCAATACGGGCGGCGTTCATGTCCACCACCGTCACCTGGATGTCCGGCGCCTTGGCGGCGATCATGGCCATGGTCGGCCCGCCCACGTAACCGGCACCAATGCAGCAAATTTTCATAAAGAGTAAGTTTTTGGCGGTTCGCCGGGTCGAATCCAAGGCATATCTTTCAGGACGTGGATCTAATGCGTTCGCTTGGACTTCGTCTCAGGCAAAATGTTTCGCAACCGATGCAAACCGCCGGCCCGCCTCTTGCAATCCGGCCTCGCCCAGCACGCCAAAGCTCAGCCGCACAAAGTTTTTCGGCACGTCGTCGCCAAAACATAATGCGCCCGGCACATAAAGCACCCCGGCCTCGATGCAGGCGCGGCAAAAAGGGGATTCCAATCCCGTGTCCAGGCCGCGCGGGGCTTCCAGCCACAGGTAGATTCCACCTCCAGGAACGGCCCAGCGCCAGCCGCTGGCGCCCAGCCCGGCGCTGACCAAGGCCCCATGCAAGGCGCGCATCTTGGATGCATAGGCCGGTCGGATTTTCTTGAGATGCAGGTCGAAGACGCCGCCCGCCAAAATGTGTTCGCAAATGGCCTGGTTAAAATTCGCCGTGCCGAAGTCGTGGTGCCCTTTGGCATTGACCATCGCCGCCAGCCACGCGTCGTCCGTGCAAACGCCCCAGCCCACTTTCAATCCCGACGCGAAGGGCTTCGTAAACGTCGAGAGGTAAAGCTTGGGAAACTCCCGCCACGCCGCCAATTCCAGCACGCTCCGCGCGGCATGCGGCTGTTCGAAATAAAGTTCGCGGTAGGCCGCGTCCTCGATCACCGGCACAACCAGCCCGTGTCGCGACAGGACCTCCGCCACGGCGGACTTTTCCACTTCCGCCATGCTGCGGCCAGATGGATTCGAAAAATAACTGACGAAATACACCGCCTTCACGCGCCCGGACTGGCCCGACCGCTCCAGCTCCGACAGCCGTGCATCGAGCGCCACCGCGTCAATTAGGCCGTGGTGATCGACCGGCAGCGAGACCGCGCGCACGCCCAGGCCGGTGAGCAATTCCAAGAACACAAAATAGCTGGGACGGTCCACGAGCACGATATCGCCCGGATCGCACAGCGTCTGTATCGCGAGGTAGAGCGCCTGCTGCGAGCCGTTGGTCACAAACAAGTGCCGCTCCAGCTGGCCGGCATCGAGCGACGGTTCCATCGCGGCCAGACGTGCCGCCAGCAGCCGGCGCAACTGCGGCCGGCCCTGGTTAAGGCCATACTGGAGAAATTCCGGTTCGCCCGGCCGGGCCGCCAGGGCCTCGACTGCCGCCTGCACCGCGGCCACCGGCAGCGTGTTATTGTCGGTGAATCCGGCGGCGAGCGAAAGCAGGCCCGGCTGTTCGATGGCCATGGTCATCAACCGCGCAATGTCCGGTGGCGCGGTGCGGCGGCCCAAAAGCGAAAACAAAATGGCGGGGGAAATCGATTTGTTAATCATTTTTTCTAGCTCCGAGCCGCAGTAACATCGCAATGGCTGCCGTATTCTTACGGCCGGCATAAGTTGGATGTGACTCCAATAGCGAAAGCCACATCGTCAGAAATTCGGTATCTTGCTTCAACTCCTTCTTATTCTCCATCCATCGTGATTTGCATCCGGCAATTCCATTCTCGATTTGCTTGCGCTCATTCCAGCAGGATGAGCAAAGAATTCGGCGCTGCCATATGGATGCCTTTCGAACTTCAATGGCTTTTTTTTGATCTGCAGCTGAAAATATTGAGGACTTCCTGCAACGCCAACAGGTGTACGTGATATCCTCGTAAACGGATGGATGCGCGAGGTGGGCATGCGATCTTTTGTTCGCTGCTGACCACAAACTCATATCGACAGGAACAGACTCTGGCTTCGAGTTACTAGGCATGGGATGAGTCAGGCCGTAGGCCTATTCGAAAACTTCGTTTGTCAGTGCTAACAGCGTAAGTCCTAACACATTGCTTTGTCAGAAAACATAAAAAAGGCGCGGGGGCAACGGCCGCTGCGCCTGAAAGAACCGTCTTTTAGAAACGGTTAAAATTGATATGGAGCGGGTGGTACGACGCAGTCGCAGCGAATTTGAGATCTGAGATCTCAGATTTGAGATGGCGCAAGCGCTCAGGCGGGCGCCGGAGCGTGGTTGCCGGGCGAAAGCGGCTCGGCGGCGGACTTCTCGGCCGATTTCTTGGCGGCGGGCTTGTCTTCGAGCTTCGGCGGCGCGCTCGGCAAAACGGGCGAACGGATTTCACCGAACTGCAGAATTTCCAGCACGTGCCGGCCCTCGATCGTCTCGTATTCGATCAGTGACGCGGCGATCTTGTCGAGCGCCTCGCGGCGCTCGGTGATGATCTGTTTCGCCCGCGTGTATTGCTCGTCGATGATGCGGTGGACCTCGGCGTCGATTTTCCGCGCCGACTCCTCGGAGTAATTCTGCGAACGGGTGATTTCCCGCCCGAGAAAAACCGTGTCCTGGTTTTCACCGTAGGCCACCGGGCCAAGCTGGCTCATGCCCCAGTCGCACACCATGTGGCGTGCGATCGCGGTCATCTGCTTGATATCCATGGCCGCACCGTTGGAAATGTCATTCATCACCAATTCCTCGGCAATGCGCCCGCCGGAACCGGTCGCAAGTCGCACCTCCAGTTTTTTCTTTTCCTGGGTGAGGATGTCCTTCTTCGGGATGTACATCGTGCTGCCGAGGCTGCGGCCGCGCGGGATGATAGTGACTTTGTAAACCGGGAAGGTGCCGTCATCGAGCACAGCCTGCACGAGCGCGTGGCCGGCCTCGTGATAAGCCGTCAGCTTTTTCTCATTGTCATCCATCAGGCGGCGGCGTTCGCGGCCAAATTGGACTTTCTCTCGCGCATCCTCGATGTCGATCATGTCGACCTTCTTCTTGTTGCGGCGGGCGGCCAGGAGCGCGGCCTCGTTCAACAGGTTGGCCAGGTCGGCACCGGACAGGCCGGGCGTGCTGCGGGCGATGATCTGCAGATCGACGTTTTCCGAAAGCGTCAGGCGGCGCGCATGCACCCGCAGGATCTGCTCGCGGCCGATGAGGTCGGGCAGGTCGACATAAATCTGCCGGTCGAAGCGGCCCGGCCGCAGCAGCGCGCTGTCCAGCACGTCGGGACGGTTGGTCGCGGCAATGATGATGACGCCTTCGGTCGTGTCGAAGCCGTCCATCTCGACCAGCAATGAGTTGAGCGTCTGTTCGCGCTCGTCATTGCCGCCGCCCAGGCCGGCGCCGCGTTGGCGACCGACCGCGTCGATTTCGTCGATAAAGATGATGCAAGGTGCATTCTTGCGGCCCTGCTCGAACATGTCGCGCACGCGGCTGGCGCCGACGCCGACAAACATTTCAACGAAGTCGGAACCGCTGATGCTGAAAAACGGCACGTCGGCCTCGCCGGCAACGGCTTTCGCCAGCAGGGTTTTGCCGGTGCCCGGCAGCCCGACCATGAGGATGCCCTTCGGGATGCGGCCGCCCATTTTGGTGAACTTTTTGGGATCCTTCAGGAATTCGACGACTTCGCTGACTTCCTCCTTGGCTTCATCGCAGCCGGCCACATCGGCAAAGGTCACCTTGTCGCGGTCACGGGTGAGCAGCTTGGCGCGGCTCTTGCCAAAGCTGAGCGCGCCGCGGCCGGCCTGCCGAAGCTGCCGCACGAAAAGAAAATACAACAGGCCGATGACAATGAGAAACGGCAGCACCGAGCCGATGATCTGTGTCATCAGTGTCTGGGCCGGTGGCTCATCGAACTTTTCCGATTCTTGCAGGGCCGCGAGGCTCTTGTCGGTCAACCGCCCCATCGCACTAAAGTGGGTTGTTTTTACGCCATCGGCTTCGATCGGCTCGGTTGTCTCGCCTGAAATCACCGCCAGGCCGGAACCCTCGTCACGGATGACACCTTTGCTGATCTTATGCTGGGTCGTGAGATCGACGACCTGCTGAATTTTCAGGTCGGCCACCATCGTCATGCGATTCTGGCCAAAATAATAATAGACCGCAAATACCGCCGCGAGGATGGTGAGCCAGATGAACGTCATCTTCGGCTGAAACCGATCGGGAGGAAGGTTTTTGAGGGGACGGCGCTTTTTTTGATTAGTGGGTTCCACGGAGATAGTATGACTAGAGGTTAAAGCTGTATGTTCCACTCATGGAAGTCAATTAAACCGCCGTGGTTTTTTATCGAGTGATTTGCATTTTTCATAAACCAACCGTCCCCGGCGGATGACTGCGAAGCCCTGCACACCAAGGCTATGCCGTACCGGCCGGCCGCGCTGCACTGCGGCCAGCAAGGCCTCAAACCCCTGCCGCGAAAGCTCCCCTGCTCCTGGCTGCGCACTCATCCAGCGATGCAATGCCCGGCGCACCAGCGCGCGGGGTTTGCCCGCCAGCCGGCTCACATCGAGCGCGCCCTCGGTGGCGAAGGGCTGCACCTCGTCGAGCCACGCCTCCAATGCCACATCGTCCTCCGCCAGCAACTCCCGCGTGAGCGCCGCCCCCGCCAGCGCGTCGCGCCCGGGAGACGCCGCGCGCCACGCCGGCAACACATCGCGGCGGATGCGGTTGCGAAAAAAGTCCCCCGTCGCGTTGCTCGCGTCTTCGCGCCAGGCCGCGCCTGCGGCGTGCAAGGCATCGGCCCATCCGGCTTTTTGCATCGCGAGCAATGGCCGCAAGTGCACGCGCCCGCCCGGCAGCAACTGCACCGGCCGCGGCGCGCTCAGGCCGCCGGCCCCGCTGCCCCGGGCCAGGCGCATGAGCAGGGTCTCGGCGATATCGTCCATCTGGTGCCCGAACCAGAGCGCGCGGCACCGTGCGGCGCGCAGTGCCTTTTCAAAAAAATCCATCCGCGCCGTCCGCGCCTCCGCTTCGCTCGCGCCGCGTTTGGCCCGCCGCCATGCACCGACCCGTAATTTTAGCCCGAGCGCCGCGCAGACCTCCCGGCAAAATTTCTCATCTGCGTCGGCTGCCCGGCCGCGCAGCTTGTGATTGAAATGCAGCACCCGCAGCCGGCTACGCCGTTCCGGCCAGTGCGCCCACAACAAGAGCAAAAGTGCCAGCGAGTCGGCGCCGCCGGAAAATGCCACGGCCCATGCTTCGCGCCGGGGCCGCGCGTCCACCCAGGCCAGCACCGCCGGGTGCAGGCGGTTGCGCGCAAAGGCCGCGGCGAGTTTGGCCGCGCAAGCGGGCCAGTCTGCTGTTTTCTTCATCGGTCCTATTCGACCTGTTGGACCTATACTTTCCTAATTGAAACTCAAAAATTCTTTGCCGAAAAATGGCACCAGCACGGCGGGGATTTTCACGCGGCCGTCGGCCTGCAGGTTGTTTTCGAGCAGCGCGGCCAGCACGCGCGGCACGGCCAGGCCTGAACCGTTGAGCGTGTGCACGAGCTCGGGCTTGCTGCCGTCCTTTGCGCGATAGCGGATCTGCGCCCGCCGCGCCTGGAACGACTCGAAGTTCGAGCAGCTTGAGACCTCGAGCCAGCGCTGCTGGCCGGCCGACCAGACTTCGAGGTCGTATTTTTTTGACTGAGAAAAACCGAGGTCGCCGCCGCACATGAGCAGCACGCGATACGGCAGCCCGAGCTTTTGCAGCAGCCGCTCGGCGTCGCCGCGGAGTTTTTCCAGTTCGTCGTAGCTCGTCGCCGGGTGGACCCACTTGAGCAGCTCGACTTTGTCGAACTGGTGCAGGCGGTTCAGGCCGCGCACGTCCTTGCCGTAACTGCCGGCCTCGCGGCGGAAGCACGGGGTGTAGGCGCAGCGGCAGACCGGCAGCATTTCCTCCGGCAGGATTTCGTCGCGGAAAAAATTCGTCAGCGGCACTTCCGCCGTGGGCACCGCATAAAAACCGTCGAGCGGCGATTCATACATCTGCCCTTCCTTGTCGGGCAGCTGGCCGGTGGCCGTGGCGCTGGCGGCGTTGACGAAGATGGGCGGATTGACCTCCACATAGCCCGCCTTGGCGTCTTCATCCAAAAAGAAATGCACCAGCGCGCGCACCAGCCGGGCGGCGTCGCCGATATAGAAGGGGAAACCCGCGCCCGTGACCTTCGCGCCGCGCGCGAAATCGAAGAGCTTGTCGAAGCCGGGGATTTCCCAATGCGCCTTGGCGTGAGGCGAAACCGCCTTCACGTCGCCGTGCGTGGCGTGGACGACATTGTCGGCCGGCCCGGCACCCTCGGGCACGCTGGCGTGCGGGAGGTTCGGCAGCGTGAGGAGCGCAGCGCGGTGCTTTTCCTCGAGCTCGCGGAGCTGCACCTCGCGCTCTTTCACCTGGGCGGAGACGGCTTTCATCTCCGCGACCTTGGCCGAGAACTCCGGCGAGCCCTTGGGCAACGCGGCCATCTCCGCATTGGCGGATTTTTGCTTTGTGCGGAGCGCCTCGACCTCGGAGATTTGCGCGCGCCACTTCGCATCGAGCGCCAGCACCGCGTCGAGATCGGCGTCGAGATGTTTCTTTTTGAGCGCCGCGCGCACGAGGTCGGGCGATTCACGGATGAGTTTCGGGTCGAGCATGGGAAAAGTTATGGATTAACGGGGCGGCAGGCCGCGCACAACCTTTGGCCGCGGGGTGTCGATCCGTTGAAAACGTGCAAAAACCTCCTTGGCGGCAAGCAGCTTCAGGTCACCGACCGGCGCCTGGATGACGTGGTTGGTTGGCGCGGTCAGCGGATACGGGCCGAAGCGCCGCGGATCGGTCGGTCCAAAAATACCGAGCGTGCGCACGCCGAGCGCGGCGGCCAGGTGCATCGGGCCGCTGTCGTTGGAAATGACCCAATCCGCCCGCTGGGTGAGCGCCGGCAGCGAGACGAGGCTGGTATTGCCGGTCAGATTAAGAAACTGTGCGGGTGGAAAGGCGTCCTTGTCGGGAAAATAGTTGTTGCCGGCCCAGACGATCTTGCGGCCGGTGCCGTCGCGGATGAGCATTTCCGTCAGTTCTTTAAAACCACCCCAACGCTTTTCCGGCCGGCGGCTGTCGGGAAACATCACCAGCGGCTTCGAGCCGCCGCGGCCGTCCACAAACCCCAGGTTTAAATTTTCCGCCGCGCGGAAACGCAGCTTCCCGCGCAGTTCCGGCTGAGTGTCGACCATGGGACAAAATTGCAGCAGGATTTCCAGCGCATGCGCATGCCGGCCGCCGGGCGGCAGGGGCGCCAGTTGCTTGTAGAAGATCCCCGCTCCTTCCCGCGCATCGCTGCGCCCGACTTTATGTTTCGCCCGCGTGCGCAACATCATCAACCCCGTGCGCAGCAAACCCTGGAAATCGAACGCATAGTCAAATTTCGTCTGCCGAATATCGCGCATTAACTCAATAAATCCCTTGGCACCCGCATCCCGCCTGAAAACATAGGTGTGATCCACCGCTTCGCACGCCAGCACCAACGGCGCAAAAATGTCCCTCACCACCCACGAAATTTCCAGGTCCGGCCGCTGCGCCTTGATCGAGGACGCCACCTGCAGGGCTTGGACGATGTCGCCAAGCGACGAGGGTTTGATGATGAGCAATTGGGGCATGTGGACGCGCGCGGCCGCAGAATGTGCTTTCCGCCGCCAAGCCTCATCGTTTGATGAAGTTTCCGCGGCAAATGCAAGAAGCTATCTAGTCCCACGTGCTTAAAATTTTCCTAAAAATACTCGGTTGGGTGCTGGCGCATACGCCCGAGCCGCTGCTCCGCGTGCTCGCGGCCGGGCTGGGCGAGGCGATTTTCCTCGGTTTACCCCGCCGCCGGCGCATCCTGTTGTCCAACCTCGACCACGCTTTCCCCGACCGCGGCACGGCCTGGGCAAGGCGCATCGGACGCGAAAGCTGCCGACGGATGGTCGAAACCGCCCTGCTTTCCTTCGCTTCGCCATTTTTGAGCGAGCGGCGCTTGAAACAAATCGCCCGCGTCTCACCCAGCGGTGAAGCCTGGCTGCGCGACTACACCGTCAATCCGCGGCCCACGGTCTTTGGCACCGTCCATTGCGCGCATTGGGAGACGCAGGCGTGGTTCGGCCTGCTTTGCGCGCCCACCCCGCTACCGGAATTTGGCATCATCTTCCGCCCGCTCGACAACGCCACGGCTGATGCCTTTATCAAATCCACGCGAGAACGCCACGGCATGAAGTTGCTCTCGCGGCGGGATGGCTTTGCCGAGGCGCTGAAAATCCTGCGGCGCCGCGGCTGCATCGGCCTGCTCTTCGACCAGAACGCCGGCTTGCAAGGCGCGCTCACGACGTTCTTCGGCCGCGTCTGCTCGACCACCGAACTGCCCGGCCTGCTCGCGGAAAAATTCTCGGCCGATGTGCGCACCTTTTATCCGCGTCGCACCGGGTTCTGGCGCGTGGAAATCACCAGCGACGCCATTGCCCACGACGGCACCACCGTGGGCGTGACCGTCGCGCTCAACCGCTGGCTCGAGCAGGAGCTTACCACCGACGACAATCTCTGCGCTTCGTGGCTCTGGGCCCACGACCGCTGGCGGCACCAGGACATGCCGGGAAAACGCCTGCGCCTGGAATCCAAGCGCAACCTCCTCGCCGCCGACAGCGCGGCGCGCGGACTGGCCGCCCTTCCCCGGCGCACCCGAATTTGGATACGCCTGCCCAACTGGCTCGGCGACGTCGTGGTGGCGCTACCGCTGCTGCGCGCAATCCGGATCGCACGGCCCGACGCGGAACTGACCCTCATCGGCCGGCCGGCGTTTGCACCCCTCGTGGAAAAATTCGGCGTGGCCGACCGCTACGAGCCCCTGCCGCCGCGCGGCCCGGGCTACTTTCTTCACTTCTGGCGGCTGCGACGGCGCTACCCGGACGCATTTTTTCTGTTTACCAACTCGCTACGCGGCAACCTCGAGGCCTGGCTCACCCGCTGCCCACAACGCTTCGGCATCGTGCGGCCACGCAAGTCGCGCCCACTTCTCACCCACAGCTGGCGCGTACCACCGGACTTCGATGAGAAACAAAATCACCAGCTCTCGCTCTGGGAAAACTATCTGCACGCCTTCGGACTTAATCAACCACCAGATCGCGCACCAATACTCTCGACTCTTGGCTCTCGACTCTCGACTCGACTCATCGGCCTGATTGTTGGTTCGGAAAACTCCCCCGAAAAACGCTGGCCGGTGGAACACTGGCGCGCGCTCATCGCCGCACTGCCCGACCAGCGTTTCGTGATTTTCGGCACCACTGGCGATGGGCCCATCGCCACCGCGGTGGCCGACGGCTTCGGCCCACGCGTTGAAAATCAGGCCGGCCGCACCGACCTGACCGCTTTCGCTGAAAAACTCGCCGCCTGCGACCTGCTTATAACCAACGACACCGGCGGCATGCACCTCGCCAACGCGCTCGGCGTGCCGCTCATCGCGCTCTTCGGGCCCACCAATCCCGTGCGCACCGGCCCGGTGTTTGCCGCGCCCTTTCAAATTTTGCAGCCAGCCGGCTGCCCGCCGACCGGCGGCGCAGCGCTGGCCGGGCTCACCCCCGAATCGGTCATCGCCGTGGTGCGCGAACAAATTGACCACAGATTACACGGATGGACACGGATGAGCATACAATGATTTTCTCGTTCTCTTATCCGTGCTTATCCGTGAAATCCGTGGTGGATTGATTGCTTTTCATCCATATGCCTTTGTTGAACGTCACTGACCTCCGCACGTTTTTCCACACGCGCAATGGCGTCTATCGCGCGGTCGATGGTGTAAGCTTCAGCGTCGAGCGCGGCGAAACCCTCGGTATCGTCGGCGAATCCGGCTCGGGGAAATCCGTCACCTGCTATTCGCTCATGGGGCTGGTCCCGCAACCGCCCGGCCGCATCGAAAGCGGGACTGCGATCTTCGACGGCGTCGACCTGCTGCACTGCACGCCGGCGCAGGCCCGCTCCATCCGCGGCAAGCGCATTGCGATGATCTTCCAGGATCCGATGACGTCGCTCAATCCCTACCTGCGCATCTCGGAGCAACTCATCGAGCCACTGCTCATCCACGAGAAAATTTCCAAGAAAGACGCCCTTAAACGCGCTCTGGCCATGCTCGAGGCCGTTGGCCTCAACGACGCCACGAGCCGCATCCACCGCTACCCGCACGAGTTTTCCGGCGGCATGCGCCAGCGCGTGATGATCGCCATGGCCCTCATCACCCGACCGGAACTGCTCATCGCCGACGAGCCCACCACCGCGCTCGACGTCACCGTGGAGGCGCAAATCATCGAGCTGATCAAAAAATTCCAGCGCGAGTTCGGCATGGCCGTGATCTTCATCTCGCACAACCTCAGCGTCGTCTCCGGCCTGTGCGACCGCGTGCAGGTCATGTATGCCGGCCGTATCGTCGAGACGACCGACGTGCGCACGATGTTTTACCAGCCGAAGCACCCCTACACGCGCGCCCTGCAACGCTCCATCCCCGCCCTGCAGAAAAAAGGTGCCGGGCTCTACACCATCCCCGGCCTGCCACCCGATCTCTCGAAGCCAATCACGGGCTGCGCCTTCGCGCCCCGCTGCGAATTCGCGGTGCCGCGGTGCCACACCGACGAACCCGGCCTAATCGAGCTCAAACCCGGCCACGCCCAGGCCTGCCTGCGCGTGCAAGCGGGGGAAATTTGATGCTATAATTAATCGACCACAGATTACACGGATGAACACGGATAAGATTTTATACCCGGACTTGACCGAAACCATCATTGGATCGGCAATGAAAGTGTTGAATACATTGAAGCCCGGGTTGAACGAAAAAGCGTACGAAAATGGCCTGGTAATTGAGCTTCAGAAGCACAATCGTTGCATCGAGCAACAAAAGAGACACGACGTTCTATATGAGGGGCAGACCGTCGATACATTGGTGCCTGATTTGATCGTAGATGAGCTTGTTATTGTTGATCCGAAGGTCGTTGAGGAATTTACGTCCACGCACATCGCCCAGATGATCGGCTACCTCTCCATTACAAAACTGCGTTTGGCCCTATTATTAAATTTTAAGTACGCGGATCTGCGCTGGAAGCGCGTCATACGATAGCACGATCCGTGGAAATCTGTGTAATCCGTGGTCGATTCCTCTATGCCCAATTCCATCCTCGAACTTCGCGACGTCAAAACCCATTTCCCGGTTTATCGCGGCTTCGTGTTCAAACACTCCGCCGGCGCGGTCAGGGCCGTGGACGGCGTCACGCTCAACCTCGGGCGCGGCGAAGTGCTTGGGCTCGTCGGCGAGTCCGGCTGCGGCAAATCCACCCTTGCCCGCACGATTTTGCAGCTCGTGCCCACGACCGGCGGCACCGTTGTCCTCAGCGGAAAAAATCTCACCACCGCCACTGCCGGAGAAATCAAGACGGCGCGCCGTGACCTGCAGATGGTATTCCAGGATCCCTACGCCTCGCTCAACCCGCGCATGAATGTTTTTGCCGCGCTGGCCGAACCGCTCCTCGTGCACCGCGTGTGCCCGCGGAAGGAAGTGCCCGCGCGCGTCGCCGAGCTCATGAAGCAGGTTGGACTCGACCCGCGTTTCATGCAAAAATATCCGCATGAGTTCAGCGGCGGCCAGCGCCAGCGCATCGCCATCGCCCGTGCGCTCGCGCTCCAGCCCAAGGTCATCATCGCCGACGAAC
>Ga0210398_10000304_pt1 | contig 58719 bp, 70 predicted proteins | sample IncBWC4OmetaG_FD_161047 | JGI IMG/M metagenome (GOLD analysis project Ga0210398, IMG submission 161047) | Forest soil microbial communities from Barre Woods Harvard Forest LTER site, Petersham, Massachusetts, United States - Inc-BW-C-4-O | ecosystem: Environmental > Terrestrial > Soil >...
GCCGGAGTTCGCCGGAGTTCGCGTTCGTCACAACCTCGCGTATCCAGGATCACGACTGAGAAATTGCCGTCGCGCACGAGCACGTCGGCTGCCGCGAGTGCCTGCGCCACGTTCTGACAGCGCACCCACACGAGATGCCGCAGTGCGTCCGACGGCACGGTCTCCGGCGCAAATCCATCGGCCGCGTCCACCAAGGCCACGCGCCGCCGGGCTGCGCGAGAATTCACCAGTAGTTGGGTTAAGAGCGTTTGTCCGCCGCTGCTGGGCTTGGCCGAAACCACCTCGGTCAGCCGGCCGCCCGGCAGTCCGCCCCCAAGCGCGTCGTCAATCGCCTGGACCCCCGTGGGCACGCCGCCGCCCGGCTGCCGGCTTTTTTCCGGGAAGCGCGCAGCCAGAAGCGACCGCAAAGCGGCGAGAGTGGATGGGGTGCCTGACACGTGAGTTCATCTTTCTCATGCGCGCCGAATCACCCCGACCATCACGCCCTGGGTTTCGATTTTTCGCGGCGCGAGGTCGGGGTAGCGCGGGTTGGCCGCGCGCAACACCATTCGTCCCCGTTCCTTCACGAGTCGCTTCAAAGTCACTTCGGTGTCATCCACCAACGCGGCGATCACGTCGCCCGGCTTCGGGTCGCGCCGAGCCATGATCACGATGTCGCCGTCGAGAATCCCGGCGTCGATCATCGAATCGCCGCGAACCCGCAGCGCCCATAATTGCTGCGGCTTCGCATTCCGCACCCCGAAAAATCGCGGATCGACTGGAATCGATTCGAGCGGTTCCTGCTCCCGCATGGCGGGCAGGCCCGCGGGAATCTCGCCGTAAATCTGCATCTCGAAAAGTTGGCCCTGCACCTGCGCCGCTTTGTTGCCCCAGCGGCCGTCCGCCAGCTGTTCGATCTGCTCCTTGCGCGCCAGCGCCCGCAGGTGACTCATTGCGGTGTTCTGGCTTCCATAACCGAAGTGTCGCTGAATTTCTCGGGTGCTTGGCGGGACGCCTCGTTCTGCCTGCACCTGGCGGACGTGATCGAGAATTGCCTCCTGTTTTTCGGTGAGCATAGCTGTTCACGTGAACTACTGTTCAACTGAACAGCTACTGCAAGAGGAAACTATTCACAGATCCAGATCGAGCTGCGGTGCTGCGGGTTTGGCAGATTTTCCTCTGGGCTCAGGCGGAGCGAGGCACTCCGGCCCCTCATTACCCGATTTATTCACATAGCGACTCACCTCTCGCTGAGTCATCCGCTCCGGGTCAAGCGGCCGGGTCAGGTCGGCATACTCGTCCGGCTCCAGCGGCTCGGCGCCGAGCCAGCGCGACATCGATTCCTTTGTAAGCACCACAGGCATTCGGTGATGAAAGGGTTTCACGATCTCGTTGGGCTCCGTGGTCAGGATGGCAAATGTCTCGGGCAGTTTCTCCGCCGCCGGCTCCCAAATGCCCGCGAACGCGAACGGCTCCTCGTCCCGCAGCGTGAACAAATGGGGATACTTCATTGTGCCGACCGTCTCCCATTCATAAAATCCGTTCGCCGGCACGAGGCACCGCCGCTTGGCGACGGCCGAGCGCCAAGCGGGCGATTTGAGCGCCTTCTCAGCCATCGCATTTGGAAACATCCGCATTTCGTCGTTTTTTCGGGCGAAGGCCGGCACGATGCCCCACATCATTCCGCGCACTTCTGGTCCGCCTTCACCCGTCGCGACAACTGGCGTAACGTTCGTCAGGGTCACGTTGTATTTCGGCTTGGCCCATTCCGGCGGGGCGAGCTTTTGCGCCAACGCATGGGCAATCGCCGCGAGCGCGGCGTCGGTCTTGTGCAGAGTATAGCGGACGCACATGACGTGAACAATGAAAGGCCGGGCAGCAATCCCTGCATGTCTCAACTAAGTGCCTTGAAGATTCATAGGGATTCTAAGCAAATTATCCTTAATAAGTTTAACCGTATCCGGTTCAATTTTGCCCGTTACAAAATATGCCTTTGATTCTGAAACGCCATCGTATGTGCAGTGACGAATAAAATTCAAAATACTTTCCTCCTGTGTAAGTTGAGACCAGTGAGGATGGACTAGGTTAATAATAACGATAATAGAAGTTTCCGACTTTGTCGATTCGATGATTACATATGGGTCATTGGGCGACATATCCTTAACTAAATACACAGAGACGACAGTTTTGTTGATCGTAGCTTTAAGGTTCGGCTTCGTTTTCTTTACTATCGCGTTTTTGACCGACTCATTGGATTTCTGTATTAAACTATTGCTCGGAATTTCAAACGTTTTCATGAAATCTTGCATTTCCTTTAATTCCATTTCCTTTTCCAATCGATTGAGTGCCGCATTACGCTGGTCATCAGTCGCGGCTTTAACACGTTCATCAGCGTCTTTGCGATGACTCTTGGCCAATTGCCGCAATTCGGCCAGCTTATCCTTAAGCTTTAGCTCCAACATTTCTTGATCGCCATCATCAAAAAGGATCTGATCTTTAGTGTGGCTAACTTCGAACCCTTCCAACACCAGCTCGCCAAATAGCCTTTGATTTACGAGATCGTTTGATCCGCCTTCTTGGTCTCCATATAGAGTTACCGGGCGATACGATTCAGGCCATCCTTTGATTACGCGGTCAGATTGAATAATCGAAAATCCGGCGTCTTTGCGACTGCCCTTTTCTAACACACCAGCCCAGCCCGAGACAGTTTTCCCACCCACTTTAAAGCGAAAAGTCCTTTTTGCTTTGCTTCCATTAGCTCGGGTGAGGAGTCGTTTATCGATATCAGCATCCCAAGAAAGAATTTCACCATTTACCATAAGCACCAGTTGATTCTTGCTGATGTCCCGCCGATATAGCGATCGAAGATGGGTTTTCACTTTCCCAAGAGTTCGCCCGGTAATCTTTCGATGTAGCTTTCGAATTTCGATTATCGTTTTATGCTCCCCTGCGGCGGCGCGTTTCTTTTTGTGCGGAAGATCAATGGCACCACCTGCAACTGCTGGCACATTGACTGAAATCTTATGCCACGTTGTGTCATCAAGTTTCTTAGTCTCTATCGTCCATAGATCGCCAAACCAACATGCTCCTGTCTTTAGCCCCAGCCCATATCGAGAGCGTCCCATAGTATCTATTGGTAGCTTTCCAATATATACGGCGTTCTTCAATTCCGCTTCAGACATGCCAATAGAGTTATCCTCAATTCGTATGAATTCTTTGTTTTTATCTCGGCCAATCGTTATTTTAACAGTGAGTTTGTCACGATTCTTTGCGTAGATTTTATCCATCCGAGCGCGATTGTTAAAATAGGATTGCGTGGAGTTATCAACAAATTCGGCCAATGCATACCAGGCCTCGTAGGCTAGTCGCTTGTAAGATGAAATGACTTCAGGACCGAGTTGCAGTTTCATATTTAAATTTTTTTGAAGTGATACCGGCTAGTTTTGTCTGCGATTATGACATATGAGTCCTTTGGAAATAGCGGGTTGGCTCTTCCCAAGAACCGTAAATAGCGTCTCTGATTGTCTTCGAAACAAGCCCAGCGTGTAAGACGGTTGTCAAACGACACCGCAACCTCTTTATTTTGTCCCGTTGTCTTAAACGTAAAATTGCCTATCACCTCGATTACGTTATCAATGGCAGCCGCTCGACAATGAGCTTCTTGTGCCGGCACCGAAGGATATTTTCCTGAAGTTCGATAGACGTAACGCCCGCGGGTACTTTTATAGATTTCAAAGACGCACATCGTAACGCCAGCAGCCTCAAGCTGCTGCTGCCAATTGTCGACATGAGTATCGGTAATGACGAGAACGGAAGGGAGTTTTGCGGAAAGTAGATCAGTAAGCCGCGCAAATCCTGCTTTCTTGCCACAGTGTGTCTTAAGCTGGCGCCGTATGTAGTCAGCCATTTCAGGTGCATTGTAATCTCCAGCGACAAAGACGCGTGTTTGCTCCAAGACATGTTTGATTTCATGCTCGGCGATCTCTACCTCAATGACACCCCAGGCAGAGAAATCCCTTCGGATCATAGCTAAATCGGGCTTCTTAACATCCCCAGTTGTTCTACTTGTGACCTCTTTTTTAAACGGGAATACGTAATAATCCGGGAAAAGAGAGATGAGATGTTGGCGGATTGAGTCCTCAAGGTCAGTTTCACCATAATAGGCAACAGCCTTCAACTCATCATACCAATTCGGTTCATGGGGAATTAGAACTCTGGACATGGGCAGTTTTATTAGCGTTGACGCTATATCGGTGCAAGCGGAGATGTTTTTAGCAGTTTTTTCGTGAGCCAATCAGTTGCCGCAATTCAGGAATATTTCTTTTTGTTTTTTACCAAGCCTGTCGATTTTCTTAATTTTTGGATCTTCTGCAACGAAAGGCCGAGTCCTTGCGCGATTGCGATTCCTGCTTTTTCTGACTGCAACATTTTTCTAATCTCCGTCCGTATTTGGGCGCTGATCACGATTTGTTTCTTTCGTGGCCGTTTTAAGCTGGACTTTTTTTTGCCACGCCGTCGTTTTTTCGTCAATGTAGCCTGGAAGATGGCCCGCGCGAGATCGCCCACCGTCTTGAAGCCATAACGAGAAGGGAGACTCGCCAAATCTTGTTTCATTTCTTTTGAAATGCGCTGCTCAAGCCAAGCGACTTTTTTCTCGGCGGCAGCAAGCTCACGGATAGTCTCGACGATCATAATTTTTAAGATCGAGGGACGTACATTTGTTTCTGCAAGCGAAAGGCGAGCCTTAAAGTCATACCCGCAACGGCCGAATTTCCACTTGGTCCTCCCCCTGCAATACGAACTGCACAATTGAACCCTCCGGAATTTGAATCAAGCCCCGCTTTTTTGCGAGCCAGGCGCGTGAGCTGTCCACGGTGCATGCCCACGTGGTTGAACCATTGGGGTCAATGATCTTGTATTCCTTGGCCTGCCAAAACGAGTTTATCTCTGTCATGATGACTTGCTGCGAAGTAAGCACCCGGCCGAAACCAAGACTCTGCTCTCCTGCTACTAAGGAGCCAGTGACCAACAGCGCTTTTTTGTTCGCATATCCGCCATCATAGCTAGCGATGGCCATAAATTGCACATTTTCCGCAAGCAATGCTTTCTCCCAAATGGGCTCTAGGACATTGCAAACTACTGCCACGTAACGAGGGACAAAGGCCAGGAGCGTGCCCGCCTTGTCGGTTGAGATGACCAGTTGCTTTGCCAGCGTGATTTTCGCTTCCTCCCCATAGTCCCCGCGCTTGAACGCGCGGACCTGGGGAAGCACATGCTTCTGTAGTGAGTGCGTGGAAATCTCAACCTCGACCACAAACCAATAGCGAAAACGTTTCTCGACTACCGCAAGGTCTGGGCACCAACCCTCGCCGTTGTGACGGATTTTGGCGCGAAATCGGATTATCCAGCAATCAGGATAGAGTTCCTTCAGGACGGAAATCACAGTCAGTTCGAACTCATCCTCCGCCATAGGCGTAGGGTCACACAAATCGAAACGGAACATTTCTGAATTTCGGAGGAGAATGGCGTTCATACTTTGCTCCAGATTACCTCAACGATATCCTCTAAATTCTCCGCTTCTTGCGCTAGCCGTCGAATTTCGGTTGGAGCCGCTACGATTGAATATATCGTTGCGTGCTCTTTGCCTTTCGCTGGCCGCAGTACTCGGCCCAGTCTTTGGACTCTCTGTCGATGCGTCGCTGTTGATGCCGCGATGATTCCGATCTGTGTTTCTGGTACGTTGAAGCCCTCATCCAGCGCGCGACAGCTCACTAGTACGTGGATTTCCCCTTTGCGATACGCCAGCAATGTCTCCACCCGTTTTGTAAGCGACATGCCAGAATGATAGATTCCGGAAGAGACGCTGAAGTGGCTGAGCGCTTTGTGAATGGTTTCGCAGGCCGCGATGTCTTCGTGGAAAATGAGTATTTTTTGTCCCCGATGCTTTGCGACAATCCGCAGTGCGATCGCCACCCGGGATGGACTCGCATTCGACATACGCGCTCGTTTCAACAATAGGGCTACGGCCTCGGGCGATTCGATCCCGCATTTTGCCACCGCGCCGTGTATACTCTTGGTGAGCCGATCATATTGTTTCTGCTCTTCTGCATCGAACTCGAATACCACATTGTGCAGGGAAAAGGGTACGATCACTTTGTCGCGCAACGCTTCCCGGTAAGTATAGCGGCAAATGACCGGGCCAAGCGCGGGTATCAGGACATCCTCGAAACCGCTGTCATATTGTCGCTCTGGCGTCGCTGACAACCCTAGCGTCGCCTCGATTGGGATCTGGAATACTTGCTTAAATACCGGGCTTGCTGCCTTGTGGCATTCGTCGACGATGAGAAAAACGGGCGGACATCCGGCTTTTGTGGCAACTTGGGCAACGGTGTTAATGACACCGATGTGAAGCCGTGACAGGTTAATCCGACTCCGTGAAGTTAGAACGCTCACGCGACGCAATGAAATCTGAAAAAATGAAACGATCTCCTCCACCCACTGGTCGAGTAGCGCGTCGGTGGGAACTACGATAACGCTGGTGGCTGCCGGCACTGAACGGTTGAAATCCCGAAGGCAATGTAGAGCAAAAAAAGTCTTCCCCCCGCCGGTTACCACCGCTGCGATCCCATGACGGCCATTTTCCTTCCATTTCGCCAAGGCTTTCTCTTGCCAATCACGCAATGGCATCTCGCTGGCAGTCATTTTATTGATTCCTGCACGATTTCCTTCATCTCCTTGATGAGGCTTCCAGCCAACCGCTCATCAAAATGCGCGACACTTGCTGCCGCATAGTGTGGTAACGCTTCGATGGAAAGCCAACGCCGGCCGAGTCGTTCCGCCGTTGCTCCCGTCGTATTGCTCCCGGCGAATGGATCCATCACGAGATCGTTTTCATCGGTCAGAAACTTGATGAAAAATTCAGGAATCTTATCCGGCATACGCGCAGGATGGCCAGGCAGTCTCTGATCCTTGCAAAACTTTTGGTATCTAAGAGTGTTATAAGTGTTGGCTACCTCAATCAAGTTTGGGGCGATAGCGCCTTCGTTATCTTTCAAGAAACTGGTTTTCCCGATGTCATGCTGGGAGGGCCGTTTGCCAGAATTGTATTTCTTGGTTTTAAGCAATTTCTTCATTGAGTCACTGTAAGGTCTCAGCACTTTGCGGTTGTCGGCTTTCGGCTTCTCCGTCTTCGACATCCACCAAATTTTGGTCGTCGCGTCCTTAAGTCGGATTCGTTCAATTGTGACCCATTGTGCGGGACTCGGCAATCGGGCCGGATTGTAGTAGGTGATTTCCTGGCATAGCTTCAACTTGCCAGCCTTGAGGAACGCCAACAACGATTGATAAGGCAGGATTGATTGAACGGGACTCCCCGGTTCCCATGCATTACCTACTTCCATGACTATGGAGCCCGTATCTGTCAGCATTTCGGAAAAAATTGGGCCAAAATCCGCCAGCCATTTCAGATAGGCTTTCCCTTGCAGATTTCCATATCGCTTCTTTTCGTTCAATGGAAAAGGTGGTGACGTGAAAATCAACTGCACTTTACCCTTGAGATGTTTTATTTTATGAGAGGTGAGCACATCCTCACATTTTCCGAGGAATAGGCATCCTTTTTCGGTCTCGTAAAATGATTTAATACTCCTGACAGGTTTCGTTTCCGCGATCATGAAGTGGGGGTGTTGGCGGCGGGCGTCGGAACATCGCCGAGCTTTTGCTGTTCCTGCTCCTGTGACTCGGTGTTGCGATTGTGCAATCGCGTGATTTTGGCGCGCAAGAGCTGGTCCTTGTACTTGCGGACGGCATCGGGTTCGACACGAGCGCACTTCTTTCCCACCATATACTCGGCGACGCCATCGTAAATGAACTGACGAGTAAGCTCGTCCGCACGCTCTGTCGTTCCGCTCTCAAGGTAATACGGGTGCTGTTGGTTAATGATGATCATCAGTTCCCCTTTTGGGTTGGGATAAATTGTGAGATACGGGTCATTCTCACTCCGGTCTTGAAGGCAAACGATCACGGTAATGCCACCCACGTCCATGGTCAGCAATTCTTCCTCCACCTTTACAGCCGCCGCCTGCTTCTTGATGCTATCTTGAATAACGCTCAAAGGAGGCAGCGGCGTGGTGGTCACGACGTCCTTGATTTCTGAAGAGGAAAACTCCTCTTTGATGGAATCAAGCAGTTCCTTGAATTTTTGTGCTGACCACGGCGTCCCTTTCGTGCCTTTACGCATCACCGATGCGAACTGTTTCAGGCGCTTAGTCTGATTGGATAGGAAGTTTTCCAGTTCCTCCTCCTCAGTGCCACGATACAATATTTCGTCCTTCGTGTGGGAGACTTCGAAGCCGTCGAGGACGATTTCACCGATCAAACGCTGCGAAACGAGCGAGTTTCCGCCTTCGTCATCTTCACCGCCGAACACACTCTTTGGCTTCCAAGCATCGGGATAACCACGGATTTGCCGATTATTTTGCATCAGCGAGAAACCGCCTAACTTTCTTGAACCTGTCTTTAGAACGGCAAACCAGCCTTTCACCTGCTTGCCACCAACTGTTGTTTCAAAGACCTCTCGTGCTTCCTTGCCATCCTCAGTGCGAGCCAACTCATGTTCTTCAGGGAGTGTGACTTGATTCTGATTGAAAAGCAGAATGAGTTGTTTGTTGCGGATATCCTCTCGATAAATTGCCCCAAGATAAGCGGTAATCACATCCTCAGTACGCCGCTGTATTACTCGGTGCAGGTTCCAAATGCGGACGCGCGTGTAGTGCAGGTCCGTGCTGACCTGTCGGCAAGCCAATGGAATTTTCGTCGCTCCGCGAGCCACGGCATCCACATCCACGGTGGCAGTCCATTCCTCACCCTTAGCGTATTCACACGTAGTCACTGACCAGTTGGCTCCAATCCAGCAGGAGGCGGTTTTTAGTCCCATGCCATATTTCGAGCGACCCTTGGAGTCGGGCGTTGGCTGACCAATCTTAAGGGCTGCGATCAAATCTTCCTTGGTCATACCGATGGAGTTGTCTTCGATGATTATCTCCCTATTCTCCCGGTCGTATTTGATTTCTACTGTTAGGCTTTTGCCCTCTTGGGCGAGAACTTCGTTCACGATACCGTCGTAATTCATTCTGGACTGCGTGCTATTGTCGACAAACTCAGCCAGCGCATACCAGATGGAGTAGCTCAGGCGACTGTAAGCAGATATTGCTTGGGGACCAACTTCGAAATCAGCGGTGGTGGTGATAGGCAGTGACGGAATGGCGGCGATGCTCATAATCTTTGGGCGTGACTAACGGTTTTAGCTGGGATGGCCTTCGGTAGAGGTGGGTCGAACAGTGATGTTAACGACGGTAGCTTCGGAGAATGCGTCGGTTTTCTGTTGAACCGCAATCGCGAAAGCAGTGTCGATTGAACTATGTTGGCAACGCCGAAAGACCCAAACGTTCGGCGGCTTGAGCCGGTGCTCACTTAGGCAGACTTTGAAATCGTCCGAGCAAAAACAAATCCGTCATCCGTTGGGCTCGCCGCTGTGTCACTTTCATCGTGACCGACTGATTCGGTTTGCGGCGCTCGCAGGCGCGCTTCAACAACGCCTCGACCGCGGCTATGTCCCCTGCTCCTTCCACGAAGCCTTTTATTTCGTGTCTCGTGCGGATGTGGTCGGCTGGCCCCATTTCCCTGACCTTGAGCTGTTCGGTCTATGAAGCCCTCCCGGTGAGGGAGGGCTCGAAGAAGTTACCAATTCTTGGTTAACCTGCGATGGCGGGATTCCGCCTGATCTGGTACCAGCGAACGATGCCGGCGAAGGCGAGGAAGCCCATGAACCAGTCGCTCATGGCGCCGCCGCCACCGCCGCCGCTTGCGGCAGCAGGTGCGGGGGCTGGTTTGGGCGTGGTGGCCGCGTTGACGGTCAAGCTGGCACTGTTGCTGATGGCATAGGCCAACGGCGTGCTGTCTGTGGCTGCCACGGTGTAGCTGCCGGCGTCGGATGTCGCCGGGCTGCTGATCGTCAGGTTGGCGCTGGTGGCCCCACTGATCGCGGTGCCGTTCTTGTACCATTGGTAGCTGATCGTGGCGCCGGTCGTTGAGACCGCGACGGAGGTGAAGGTCACGCTCGTGCCGGCCGTGACGGTCTGGCTTGCGGGCTGCGTGGTGAAACCGATGCTGAGCGCCGTGAGCAGGTTGGCGACGTTGGGTACGCCAAGGCCGGTGCACAGGTCGTAGCCCACGCCGGCCGTGTTGGGGCTGTTGCTGCCGCTTGTGATGTCACGGAACACGGACGTGCCATTCTGTGGGTAGAGCTGCGGATTGAGCAGCCCCACGGACGGCACGTTGGCCGCGGTGCGGGTCTGGTTGATTAATGCACACCAGGCGGCCCAGGTCGGGGCGCTGAAGCTCGTGCCGTTGCCGGCGATCCCGTTGTGGCCATTGAGGGTCATGTAGATGGCGCCGAATGCGGACGATACGTCCGGGGTGCAGCGCATGGTGCCGGGCGGCACGCCGGTGCCCACTTGCCACGAGGGGCGGCTAAAATAGGCGCTGACGCCGCCGCCACCGAGGGACGATGCGGTTTCGCTGGTGATCGCACCGGTCGTCGTGTTGACGGTCAGGGTGGTGCCACCGACGCTTGTGACGTTCGGGCTGCTGGCGGGAAAGTTGACTTGGGCCGGGCTGCCGTCGCCGGCCGCCACGAAGATGGACACGCCGTCATTGGCGAGGGTGGCGAGATATTGGTCGGTGGCTTGGGCCTGGCTGCTGGTGGTGGATGATTCCGATCCCCCGATGGACATGGACAATTGTTTCATGGTGGGGTTGTTTGGCAGGTCATTGATGATCTGCTGGAGGGCCAAGTTTATGTTGACTAGGCTTAGCGTGGTGACGCCGTAGTCGCGCACCTTGGCGCCGGGGGCCATGCCGCTGGTCGTTTCGACGTCAAGGGCGGCCTCGGTCTGGTCCGCATTGGACGCGCTGCCATAGGCGCCGGGGCCACTGCCCACGTTGATGAAGGTGATATTGCTGAGCGATTGGCTCACGCCGACCGTTGACCAAAATGAGGTGAGGTCGGTGGTCAGCGGAAATTGGTCGCCAATGACGGCGATCGTTTGCCCGGCGCCCGTCTGGGTGAGCGTGTTCGCGTTGTAGAACTGCGCGATCTGCTGGGGTGTCCACGGCGTGGTAAAATCGGTCGTGTTTTGCGACTTCAGCTGGAGCTGCGGCTGGAGGCCGTTGATGCCGATGAGGACGGCCGCGATGTTCGCGGGCACGACCGGGGCCGTGATGGCGGAGACGTAGGTCTGGCCACCCACTTTGATTTCGGCGAAGGTGACGTGGAGGGCCTGCGCGATTTGCGCGACTGTGCCCGTGGCGTAGACCGCCATCCGGCGGGAGTCGGTCTGGGTGATGGTCAGCCCGAGTCCGCTCGCCCAGTTGACGACGGTGCTGTAGTCGCTTTGGAGCGGGTAGTAGGTGGAATTCATTTCCGCTTCGGGGATGGACTCGCCCGTGTGCACGCGCGCCGTGAAGTCGGCGTAGTTGCGCATCTTCAGCGCGATTTCGAGGGTGAGGACCGTGTTCAGGTCCGACGCACTCAGCGTGCGGCTGACGATGGAGGCCTCCGGGACAGCGTTGACGCTGCCGTTGAGGGAGTACGTTTGGGCGCCCATGGGCGTCGAGAACATCATCGCGGCGATGGCCACGAGGACGGCGAGGAGGGATGTGTGTTTTTTCATGTTACGGCCAATCACGATCTTCCCTGGGTACTTACTTCGTCGAGTTGCGCCCGAAGTGAACGGGTGGCGTTTGCGCATTGTTGATTTTCTTTCTTTTGCACAATAAATTTACCGTACATATAGCCGACTATTGGACAGACAATGATCAGCAAAAGAACATTGTATAAGTGGAAGTAACCCAAAAATCCCGGCACAAGGGACAAAAGGCCAGCAAGCGCCCCTCTTATGGAATAGGGCTCAGCCATATCACGGGGCCGGCAGACTGTGTTTCCGAAGTATACAATCCTCCCTGTGACGAAGTTGCAGACGCAGGCCATGTTTTGGCCTATATAAACTAAGCGAATTTCGTGTCCTTCGCGCACTCCCATCTCCACGTCCCGAAAGGTAAGGTGTTCCTCTGGCGGATGGCTGCCTGCGGGGTTCTTGACCCAAACCTCGGTTATGGTCCGATGTGTGGAACTCGTATCAGCACTGACGTGGATGTTTTTGCCGTACCCGGTTGCCGACATGGATCCATGAACGTCTGCATAATCACGGGTATTCGATGTAATCACTACGACATCACGGTACGTTAAATTATACATCGGATTTATGAAAGGAATGAGGTCATTGGGTGGGACACGGGAGTGCGGCTCCTGCAAACGCCCGGCCTAAAAACACGGTCTAATTAGACCGTTCTTGTCAAGTCGTTTCCTTGTTAAAATGGGCGATGCACCCACTGAAAAGACTCGCTGAAAATTTGAGGTTTATCCGTGGGAAAGCTCAGGCGACTCAAGAAAGCTTTTCGGAGGCTGTCGGCTTCGAATTCAGATTTTATCAGCGGCTTGAGGATTTCGAGCGAAAGAGCGTTCAATTCTCGACAATCAAAAGGCTTGCAGACAAACTTGGCTTGGAGGTGTGGGAGTTGCTAAGCCCAGAAATTGAATCAAGAAAGCCAAAGATTCCTGTGTTGGCTGCAAGCAGGAGGAAAGCGAAGCATGGAAGGGACTCATCTCGATGACCCAGCGGAATGGGTGTTCGAAGGTGACATCAAGGGCTGTTTTGACAATATCAGCCATGAATGGATGTTGACGCACATCCCGACCGGCACAGAGGTGCTGCAAAAGTGGCTTCGGGCCGGCTTTGTGGATAAACGAACATGGTTCGCGAAGGAAGCGGGTACGCCGCAAGGCGGCATCATCTCGCCGACGCTTGCGAACCTAAGGAATCGAGATTTCTATCGATTAATATCAAACGTGCCGGTAACGACTCGGGGATCACCGGCGATGTGCCCGGCCAAACGTTTCCGAACGCTCAGGAGCTGACTTTTTTGGGACGTCCAGGTTTTCGCTTTGTGTGAGTTCGCAACGCAGAAGCGCGAATCCCTGTCTTCTTCGCGATAATTTCCATGTCATCGCACAAAAGCATCCACGCCTTCACACCGAGGACGCGCCCCAATCTGTCCAAAGTCGAAACCAACGGTGCCTCAGTCTGCCCGAGTTCCAACCGTTGGTAATATTTGTAGTCCAAGCCCGCCCGCTCCGCGAGCGTCTCTTGCGTGTAGCCATGCTTCAGGCGCAGCGCGCGGATCAACCGGCACATTGAAGAGGTGTTGGACGCGGCCATTACACAGCGTAGCGGCCATTAGCTTGCATAAACACCTTGTTGGGAAACGGTGTTTTCTCCTTGCTGGCGGGTAAGCGAACGTCAATTTCGTTGATGACGTGGCTGATGTTTTTAATTAGGTCTTCCGAATGTCTCCCGACCAAGAGATGGGTACTGACTTGCCCGAGCTTCCGGCAACATTGGAGTCCAAAAGGGTTCTGGTCTTGAGTGCCGAGGCGGTGATCCGCGATCTGGTGAGGCGATTTCTTGAAATCGACGGCTACTTCGCCTGCACGGCGTCAGACGTTGCTGATGCCGTGGCTCGGGCGCAGGAGCTGCCGTTCGCCTTGATCGTGCTCGACAGCGGTTTGCATGGAGCCAAGGAAATTCGAGCGCGATTCAAAACCGAATCAGGCACATCCCACCTTCCGGTGTTATGGGTGGGACCGAAGTATGCCAAGGTCGATTTCGGACCGATTGGTGCTGCGCCTTCTGATGACGTGCTTCCGATGCCCTTCACCCGGCAGCAAATAATCCAAACGGTGCGCCGGTTGATCGGATCGAGCGGCTAGCGCGTCTGCTGGGCTTAACTTTAATCAAATCACGTCGGGGTTGCCAAATTCTGGCTGCGATTCCGCGCATGAAATCATTCCGTCTTATCATCATCGAAGATCATACGATGATCCGCCAACTTTTGAGCGACGTGGTGCAAAGCTCGAAGATAAAAATCCAAATCGTTGCGGCCGTTGGGACGGTGGCCGCCGGATTGGTTGCCTGCGTCGAACTCAAACCCGACTTGGTAATTGTCGATCTGATGTTGCCAGACGGCTCGGGGCTTCAGTTGGTGAAGAATCTTCGGCCTCAGCTGCAAGCAACAAAGTTCATCGTTCTCACCTCCAACGACGATCAGGCCATCGTTCAGGACGTGCACGCTGCCGGTGTGGAGGGATTCCTATTAAAGCGTTCCTCGATGGAAACGCTCGGTGAGGCGCTGACCGCTGTAACGGCAGGCAGCACTTACTATTGCGCGGAGAGCAATGAAATCCTGGCCAGTCCACCGTTGGTTCAACGCGTTCGCAATTCCGCCGCCCTCACGCCGCGCGAGCGCGAAATCATCTTTTCGATTGCCAACGGATTCGGGACGAAAGAAACGGCGGAACGGCTACGCGTGAGCGCAAAGACCATCGCCAATCACCTCGCGGCGCTCAAAGACAAGCTCAACATCCATGAAACGTCCGGCCTTGTGCGTTACGCGATCAAACAGGGCTGGGTAGACGCGCCGTAGCGCAAAAAATGGCTGGACACAGTTGGGTGAAAGAAATCAATCAGGCATAGGAGGAGCCATCGCTCCACCCATATTCCGCCGCCAATATACTCATGCCCCCTTCGGATGTACTCATCGCCCCGCCCTGTGAACTTTCCCCGAAAAGCAATTCGGACGTTAAACGGATTCTGGTCGTGAGTTCATTCACGGTGATTCGGGATCTCCTGGAGAATTTCCTGCAAATCAATCACCACTTCGTATTCACCGCTTCGGACGGAACTGAGGCTCTGGATCGGGCGAGAATACAGCAGGTGGACTTGATCGTGATCGACAGTGATATGGCCGACTCGGGCGTGGTCCGCGCCCGATTCAAGGCCGATGGCGCCACGTCGCATTTGCCAGTGCTTTGGCTTGGCACGCGATGCTCGAAGGAAAACTTTGATCCACCGGCGACAGCGGGCACCGATAGCGTCCTGCCCATGCCGTTCACTTTCAGTCAAATTAGCAAAGCGGTGGGCGGTCTTTTAGGGACCTCCTGACTCGGTCGATTCCGTCATGGCACTCAACGGGACGCCACGAAACCTTAACGTTGAGGCTTCAGTTCCGTATAAAGGTAAATGGCGGCTCGCGAAAGTGAAAGGCAGCCAGGCAAGCGGAAAGGAACCGGAGATTCACTCCGTGGTTCTCTTGGCGTTCAACAAAGACCTCACGGCGGAGTTGGACGACGCCCAACGGGTGGCGATCATAAAGGAACTCAAGGCCGCGGCAAAGCGGGATGAACGCGGCAGTTTCGGGCGCGGGACGAAATAAAATGCCACCCGGTACCGGCGGCTAGTTTTCCGCCACTACAATTTTCTTATCGGCCAACGCTTCGAGCACGTCCGCCGCATCGTTCAAGTTCTTGACGCGCGTCTTGTTGGTCGAATGTTCGACTGGAAAATAAACGCCGGTCTCGTGCTCCAGATTTTTCAAGCCCTGATTGTGACGCTCTATCACCTTTGCCTCGCTGCGAAGTGCGGCGGCGAGGTGTCTTAGATGCCCGGGTTCGTAGGGGGGACGACTCATCGGACTGACCTTTCGACGGAAATCGCGAACGTTTCCGACAAGTTCGGAGTATAATTGTCGTTTTTACCTAGTCACGCAAATTCGCGCAGGACAAGCAGTTGCTTTGCATCAGCGCACCGAAATTGATGCAAATATTGGGCACAAATTATCGTTGTGGGAGCCCCAACGCTGCTGGGTGGCTTACCCATCAATCGCAGCCAATATCTCAGGCGAATTGAGTACCAGAGATCGTGGAAAACCAGTCGATGCGTCGCGTCCCTTGATTGTAACGGTCGGCATCGATCGACTTTTCGCGATAGCTTGCTCGGCTGCGAGCTCGCTGACCATCAGATCATAATTATATCGCAGAAAAGCTATGAGTTTTTCGATCATGGAATAGCTGCCGGAAACTATGTCTCGCGCTCCCAGAATTTAAACTTCTTGGCCACGGACGGGTTATCAGTGTACAGGAACGCATAGTCGTCCGTGACTGGGCCTTGTAGCGTGGTGCCGGCAGCGTCCAGCTGCCTCAGGTAGGCGATCCGGTTTTCCATGGCAGCGATCATTTCCGGTATTGTGGTGGCGCCGTCGAAGGACCACTTGGCCCGAACGATCAGCTCGAAACGTTTCATGCGGTATTTTGGCTTCTTCATTTTGAAATTCTGAGGTTGGTGATCCGTCTAAGCTCAACCGAAGGCGATATTTCGAGATATCGGTCTTTCCAGATTCGGTATCCCCTCCCAACTCGGAAATCAGCCGTGGTCGTTTCAACGCATCGGCTCAGCGCTTCGAAATCGGCCTCCAAAATCACGAATCGGCCATCGAGCGCCCGTAGGGCGTCTGGAGGCAGCCCTAAGGTGGAGGTTTCGCAGATAACCCTTGGGCCGATCCGTAGGAATGCAGATGTTTTCACCAGCAACCCTAACTGGAGGTATACGAGCCGTTGATCGGATGAGACGGAAATCAAAGTCACCGGAGCCAAACCGCCAAAGAGGTGGGTTGCCTCCTGGTCAGCGCCCAGCTGGCTGTGAAAAAGGCATGCCAAAAGCAGGATCATTTTTGTCATAGGACGGGAATGAGGTGGTAGATTGAATTACGTGTGGTGATCCGCGCGCCATCGATCCGCTGTACCGGCGTCGAGACAAAGTGGCCTTCTATTTCCACGCCGTTTCGCTCAGTCCGATTTACGTCAATGGGTTGTCCGACTTTGATTGGAGTATTTAGGTAGCCAACGATTTCATAGTCGATCGGTAGCGAATGAACTCCATCCGAGCACTGGCCTGGTACGTGCCGGTCCCAGCTTGAGGCCCGGCAATCCGGATTTTGAGCCTCGGCGATTTTGCAGATCCGGACCATCATAGCTCGTAGGACATCGGTCCAATTTTCGGACGGCGGCGTCTCTGCGGCCCGAGAAGGCGCCGGCGCTCGACGCCGTAGAGGAAGTGGTCGACCCAGAACGCATCGTCATCGACCACCGGGACTTCGGCCTTGGACGCGACCATAATCCTTCCGTCCACCGCGCAAAATACCGCTGCCGTGGCGAATTGCTCGCCGGTCGAACTGTACCACTCCAGAGTCTCGACTTCGATTACAAGCTGCGCCCGGAGATTCAGCCCGGCGTTGGGGCACACAATTTTGTCGATGACGAGGGAGTCGAGGAATAGCAGAGACTGCTGAAAATCCGCGAGGACCATCTTCGGATTTGAAGGTGCGCTTATCTCGACGATTGCCCGCCAGTCCTGCGATAGGAATACCAGATCCTGAAAACTTGGATCGCAAGTAAAGTCCCGGAACGAGATCGTCCGTTTTCTCGCGAATGCGTTTCGGATCCACTCGCGATACTCTTCCTCGCGGGTAAATCGATAGTTGATGGGAGTGGGGATCATAGGGTCAGGTCCGGTCGTTTGGTTTTTTTCTGACGCTCTTTTTCGATAATAAGGTCCGCTCCAAGTTGCTCCAAGGCCCGCATTCCGACTCCTTCGAAGTCGATCAAATCGGGATCGATCGTGAGCCCGACCTCATCGGCCAATCGATTCAGTCCCAACTCGTCCAGGAGTTTTGGAATCTCGGCTCGGGCCGGGTACCGGAGTATGATCGGCCTCGGAGAAAAGCGCGAAAGGAGCTCTGGCGGCACGGCCTCCTGTTTTTTTATGGCGTTCATGATGTCGATGTCGGATTCGCCTACGGGGCTCGAGTCACGGAAGCCGCATCCCCTCCGTCCGACATTTTCAAAGACGGACTGAAACGTCCCGGCCCCGATGATGTACAGACCGTCCTCGAGACGGACCTTCAGAAGATCGAAAAGCTCGCTTCCTGGCGTGGCCGTTGAGCGGAATTGGCCAAAGGGAATGCGCCTATCAAGAAGGCTCCAGATTTCGGCCGCGCAATAGCGAGACCACCCGGAGTCGGTTGCCGAACAAAATTTATCGACCTCATCAAGGAGGAGAACGGTTTTTTCTGACTTTTCGAGTACGCGAAGGAGCGTAGTGATCGTGGTGGGCCCGTGCTGAGCCCCCAGAACAATCCACTCGCCGAGTGAAATGACGTGGTGCACGGCTCCCATGCGCCGGGCCAATTCCTTTGCAAGAAATGTCTTCCCCGTACCGGTGGCTGCGATCGCTAGGGCATTGTAGCGCGGCCTAAATGGCAGTTCGCGTCCCAGCCCTGAAAAGTAGGCCGAGGCCAGTTCTTCCAACCGGGAGACCGCTTTGGCTTGGCCGTCAGTAAGCACGCAGGCGGTCGCTCTATTCGAGGTGGGCAGCGTGTTTAGCTCCGCAGCAAAGTCTTTCAACGGTTTGGAACGTTTCGGTGAGTACATTACAAATTGTGCGCCGACAGGGGCGTTCTCGGATGAGGTCTCGCTGTTCATCGATTTTGTGGCCCGCCTTAGGCGGCGCTCAGAATTTTTGCGGCGGCGCGGCAGCTCTCTTCCATGGACTCCCACTGAAAGACTCGGACGGTCCGCTCCGAAGGGGCGACGTAGGCGATGGCTCCCCAGAAACGGTGGTAGTCGTGGTAGCGATCGGCTGCATCGCGAACGTACAGGGCGAGCTGGCAGGCATCGTCGGTGGGAGCCGACTCCGGCAGATGGTTGACCAACTTCACCTCTACCACGCCTCTGCAGTTGGGTCCGCCCCTTACGAGAAGGTCGCATTTGCCGGGTATGCGGGCGTAGCGGAATTCCCACTCGGAGTAAAAGCGGGTGACACCATCGTCGGTCAACCAATCGCGGATGACGCGCACGTACGGATAGAAGGCGTGTTCAACCCATTGGCCCCGAATGCCGGATGCAAGGGCCGCGTGAAACGCCTCACCGAGGTCGGCATCCGGGCGGCCCATCGCAGGGCCGCGAAGGAACGGCGCCAGCTCGAGATCGTAAGTCTGGTTGGGCTCAATGGGCGCAAGAAAACGCTCCAGCGTTCGAAGGGAGGTGCTTCTGACAACTGACGTGACCGTTGGATTAGGCATGGGTAAGCGGGTGATTATTGGTCAGATTGTAACAACTTACAATTTAAGCAAGGAAATGATTGTAATTAGTTACAATTCTATTAGTCCTTTCGTGTGCCCGCCGAAGCTGTCAAACCAGAGACATTGTTCGTCAACGTCTTGCGATCTATGTGCGAGAAGATGCTCCTTAACAAAAAGAGGTACCCGCACCGCGCCGCGTTGGCGAAGGCGCTTGGAATCGACCCGCCCTGGCTCTCACGGCTGCTCGGGAACTTGATGCCGGTAGGCTCACGCACCGTCGCGCGAATTTGCTCGCGCGTTGGCCGGAACGAAGCAGCAGCGCTGCTCCAAGCGTATCTGCTAGATGAAGCCGCCAGTGTGACCCGGATTTCGAAGGAGTTTGGGAAACCCCTGGGCAAGGACACCTTGGTAACGATTTCCAAGGTCCAGCAATAGGCCGGCGGGATTTGGTCCCCCGAGAACGGCCCAACGGACGCATTTCATCTGTCGGCTGTTCCCGCAACTTTCGGCTGAGCGCGGCTCCGCCCCGCTCGCGCCGTGGGACAAGGACGTTTGATTCGGCTCTCTCCGTTGAAGGATTGGCTTGTTCGATAATGTCTCTTCGGAAGCCGGCTGGTGGGGACTCCGTCCCCGACCGAGCCGTTGCCAATCAAAGCATCCTGCTTTCGGCGGTGTTCGTCGAAGGTCGCGGCCTCTCTCCTTCCCGCGCTTTCTTGAAGGGAAAATACAACTTGTTTCGCTATGTTTTTTAAACCCAAAATATTTCGGTCTGCCGCGGGGGATGTCCTCACAATCCCGAACAGAAAATATCCGACGGTTCTCATCCATCGTAGTTCGTTGACGGCCAATTTCCAAGTGTTGTGGACACTCAAGACGGCAACAGCCCACGTGCTCCTACGGTTCGCGCGCGACGTCGGATTTACTTTCGAGGTCAGGCCCTTTCGGCCGGAAGGCGCAAAACTTCTGGTTCCGGTCCTCGTGTTGCATCTCAGCACCTCCAGGCAAACTCTCGCTTATGCGTTGGTCTCAATAGGGCCAGACGATCGTTCTACATTCTTTCGTCAATTTTTAGACGTTGACCTGTTCGCGACCGACACCGAGGTCGTCACGCGGTGCGGCTCCGACGACTTGCCAATCCCGTCCGCCATTGCTGAAGCGCTTCGGCGTGCAACGAGCAAGGCTTCCTCTGAACCCTCACTCGAAATTGTCGACGATGGAGAAGGCCGCCTATGAGCTACGAAATCGACCTGAACCTTTGGATAAAGATCAGCGATTTGGAATCCAGCCAAAGGGTCTTTCCCTATTGCCCCACGGACGACCCGGTTGTGGCCTGGAACGAAGGCGGACTGCGACTCCAGCGGCAACAGAAATGCTCCGGGTACTACCTCGCGCTGCGGATACGCGAGCGCCGAACTTGGTGCATCGATCCATTCCCGATTTCGCTCAAGCTGGATATCGTTGTGTCCCTCCACGACGGGAGAGACATCGGCCTCGGCCACTTATTCATCGAGAGCGAAGGCATCGATTTTTTGAAGCTTTCGTATGGGATGGAAACCTGGATCGCACTCCGCAGTCCTCCCACTTCTGCCGTGTCGACGATTCTCAGGCGACGATTCCCCGGCTGCGCGGTTTTTTGGTGCCCTGAGTAGGTGTAGTCCAACCTCGCGGTCCTCCGTCCGCGGCTCGGCTGGATGGGAAGGGTTTCTTTTTGGTCTGCGTCTTTTCGCAGGTCTCTGTTGCCGGTCAGTCCCACCGGTCGTCTGCGGCGGCGCCGTTCGCTGGTCGCGGAATTCCTGGGTGGAGACAATCCGCCCGGGGAAGCCGCCGTCTTCTTCCAACGGCACAAACCAAGACAAACATGAACATAAACAAAGAAATCAAAGGGCCCTACGCCCCCAGTCCCTCGAAGTTGATGAGGGCTGACATCAAGCAGGAATTCGAACGCCTCAAGCGACTCGACCTAAAGGATCAAGTCGTCGGCCTTCGCGAACCTGTGGAAATCGGAACGGCCACCGTGTACTTCTCGAAGGGCATTTCCAAAGAGAGTCCAGTCTTTCTGGAGCACACCCCACGGTCCTCTGACGGGTTAAAACGAATACACGTCCTCGTCGAGTCAGCGGTTGCCGTTTACGACAAGGTCGACCGCGACAACTACCAGCGACGCGCGCTGCTCTCGCTCGATAATCCCGAGGCAATTCTGGCGAGCCTTCCCGCCAAGGCGCTGAAGGAGGAGATCTCAACCTCTTTGGCATCGCCGAGTCAGCTCAACGTGATTCGCAAAAATCTCGGCATTCCAGCTGACGAGCCGCTTCCGCCGATGAGCTCTGCGGCCATCTCCCGCATTATTGACCGGATGATGACCGAAAGGGACCTTCCTGCACTACTCGCCGACACGAACGATTGGGCGAGAGTGGCCACTCCTAGCCTTGCAGCCTGATCGCCTATAACTAGTGACGCCGGCTCCAATTTCGGGGCCGGCGTCCATTTCTTAGTAATATGAATAACGAATTCGCGGCGAATGCCGCAACACTAGGTGGCGATCTTGATATTCCGCCGCCGACGAAGGTTATCCGGGCGAACCTCGCGCTGCATTGCGACGGATTGGTCCGGGTCCTTGGACTACTTTCCACTGGAGACATCGTGAAGCTCGGTTTTGTGAATCGTCTCACAAAGCGAGATCTGTTGGGGGAACCTCATCGGCTTCGGGAGCTACTTCTGCTCGGCCTCCGGTTCGGTTTGATCGATGACGACTGCATCGCCCTGCGGATTGCTCTCGGCTATGAGGCCGGTGATCCGGAAAGCCCTGAGAATCGATCGCTGTTCCAGCGTCTGCAAGGAATTCAAGCCGCGGACGCCCAAGCGCTTGCCTGGCTCGTAGCGGCTATTTCCGAATCCGGTTATTTGAACGATCTCCTTATCGGTCCGATCCACGCGAGCATAAGCCTCTCCTCACTTGATCGCGCACTGACACGATCCAATCCGGGCAGAGTAGATTTCTGAGACGAAATTCATGAAAATACTTCATCTTTCTGATTTGCACGCCGTCGAGCGGTTTTACGCCTGGGTGGCCGACGAGGTGCGCCGCACCCATTACGACGCACTTGTCGTTTCTGGTGACCTCCTCGACCTACTCGCGGATGGGCCTGAACTCCCAGATGATTTCACCGACTTACCGTTCATCCAACCACAAATCAAGTTGGTAACGGACTGGGCGGCAAACCTCCCAGCCGATCTTCCGATGTTTCTATGCTCCGGAAATCACGACAAACTCGCGGACAACCATTTTCTCAAGGAAGCGCGGTGGCTCCTCTCGTTGAAACGGAGAAATCTCTTCGTCGACGGAGACTCCACGAACTTGGGCTATTACAATTTCGAATGTGTCGGATGGGGCAGGGTTCCGATTGCGGCGACAAAGCTACCAAAAATCGTTGTCAGCCATAGTCCGCCGTCGCCCGCACCCACCGGCATTGATCATCTCGGGATGGATCACGGGAGTCCCGCGCTTTCCGCGCACATTCTCCTATCGTGGAATGATGCGACGGTCCTTTGCGGTCACGTGCACCAACCCCGGCGGTGGCATAACTTTGGTGCAATCATATCATTGAACCCGGGAGCGGACCGCGAGGCCGCAACCCCTAACCACATCGTGATCGACACCGATACCCGTGCGGCGACGCTGGTCATTGGCGATTCGCGGCGTCAGACGGTCAAACTCTGAATCCCGAATCCGATGAACCCATCGTTTGAAATGAACGGACCTGTCCGAGGCCGAATGAAGCGTGCCGACTGGCACCGAAGAAAGCCCTGCTCAGGTCTTGAGGAAGCATGCATCAAAACCGCAATGGACGGCTATTTTCTCGCATCGCTCTATAACGAACGCTTGGTTAAGGAGCTGAAGGTTTCGGCCGGATTGCGTCGTGACTTGTCCTTGACGCTAAAGGCCCTTAACGCGTCCCAGGCGATTTCGGCTTGAATTTTCCGACCTGCTGCACATAGTCATTACTATCATGAGCGCCGCTTTTGCGGCTGCGATGACTGATCCGCACAACGCGCCGTTAATCTGAGCGTTGGGCAGTACACCCGGTGGCCGATAGGTCTGGAAAGCGTGGTGTAGTCCCGGAACCCGTGGACTTAAAAGGAAGTTGAACGAGCGGTCGCCTCAAGATCGCACGGGCAGGGGTTCGAGCGTCAGGCACCGCTAAAAGGTACCTGAGCACGAACCCGCCCTCGGTGGTCACGTGCTAGTACCACCAAACCAAATGGGACTGCCGGGGCCCCTCCTACCACCATGAATACCACAACCAATAACGCCCATAAAGAAACCACCACCGACACCGACAATAAAAATCGTTCCCATGGTTCTTGCGAACATCCACAAGCACGCAGATCGCATTCGAACGGTCAGAATATCGCTCGAACGTTTGCTCCCCCATCCATCGGTCCGTTTATCGGCTGCACTCAGAACGGGAAACGCATCCACGATCGACCGAATTCACACTCGCACCTTTCGCGGGTCCTACTCGTCGAGGCGATCTCGAAAATCGAGGTCAACTCCGACGAATTCATCATGAAGACGGTGGAGATGGGCCGCGTCGTCGGTAAATCAATTAGCGTAACAACAACTCCAATCGACCAAATTGTCTATGCACGCCGGAAAAGACGAGAAGGCCACACGCGATTCGTTCTGAATCGCCAGCCAGAGGACTGCTCCCGGATCTTCCTGATCTTAAAAAGAATCAACGAGCCAGACACGTTTATCCTGATCACAGCTTACATCGGCGACCAATCCGAACCCGAGCCGTGGGATAAGAATGCCACGCAAGCGGCGGTGAAGTTTTGGCAGAACCAGGCCTTGGTCTGGGGATCCGAGCCGATCATCGAAGGAACGGAGACCCAAAATTGCCCTTGGAGAACTCGATCGAGCACCTCCTGCCAACAGCTTAATGAGGACCTAGCTGCCGCCCAGACAACCCTTAAGAAATCACCGGCGAAGGGACAAGTATGAGCCACAGAACCAAAATTCAATGGGTCCACGACACGGCTAATCCAGTAATGGGATGCGACGGTTGCCCACTGTGGCCGACTATCCGCAACCTTGAAACCGCAATGGTGAGGATCGCGACTAGGTACGCGCCGGCTCTGGATCGTGTGGAGATCATGGAACGAATTCGCGCACTGTTGCGGGAAACCTCGGATCCGAGTCGATACATTCACGGATGCAGGCTGTTGGATGCGACTCTAAATTGGCTCGAACCACAGCTTGTTATGAGCCGTCGCCTTGAAGTCGAGACCGAGTTGCTGAGCCTCTACCGGTGCTATGCCGGGGTTATGTCGAGGCATCTTGCTGGCAAAAATAAGGGCTTCCCGGACAGCTTTGATATTCCGAAAATGTTCCCAGGCCGCACTGCGGCGACGGCAATGCACGGATTTCCCCGCCCGAGCGAAATCACGACCAAGCCGTGGCTCACAGGACTTCGCAGGCTGATCTTCGTCTCCGACATGGGGGACGCGCTTTCAGACTCCATCCCGTTCGATTTTCTCAAAACAGAGATCGTTGACGTTGCCGCCAGTCCGAATGGTTCGCGACATATCTGGCTCTGGTTGACCAAGCGAGCCGAGAGGATGGCTGAGTTCTCGGACTGGCTCCTGAGCGGCGGAACAATGTGGCCGAAAAACCTCGTTCCCATGGCCTCCATCTTGAACCCCGGTTACGCGCGCCAGGCCATGAATCTCCTACGCATACCGGCCACCGTCCGGGGTTATTCCGTCGAGCCGCTCGACAATCCTCTGAGACTTCCGGATGAACTATTGGGTGGGGATGGTTGGGTGATCCTGGGTGGAGAATCCGGCAACGGAGCGGTCGACCATCCGTTTGAGTTGGATTGGGCTCGGGCTATTCGCGACCAGTGTGCGTCATCCAAAACTCCATTCTTCATGAAACAGCTCGGCGCGGTTAGCACGAATCACGACGAGCACTACGTAGTCGCCGATAGTCACGGCGGCGACTGGAGGGAATGGCCAAGCGATCTGCGGGTCCGCCAGTTTCCAAGAAATTTCGCACTGGATACATCCCCGGATCTTCCCGGGTTGTAGAAATCACGACAGTTATCGTCCTAACCGAGTATCAAGCCCCCAACCACCATGTCACACGCAGTCGCCGTCAAGGCATCCACCACCATCCACAATCCGGAAATCCTCTGCCTCGCCGCCGAACGCGTCGTCGCCGCAGACAACCTCAGAAGCCAAATCAAGGGAAGCGTCAAACGCTTTGCCACGCCCACCGCCGTCAACATCGGCTACGGCAACATCGTCCAGTCCCTTGTGGACATCGAGATGGTGCGCGGCTCCCGCACCTTCCATGTCGCCCTCCAGGCGAACAAAGACAAAACCTACTCCCTGGTGTACGACCACATGAATCCGGAAGAAGCTGTCCGCGAAGTCGGCGTCGTATACGACATGATGGTCCAAGCGCAAGCGGCCGAATCGCTCGAATACGCGGCAACCTCGTTCGCCCGAGACGAGCAAGGTGAGTGGGCCTGCCAGCTGGAGAAGATTTGACCGGAACTATCGATGAGCAAGACCCTGATCATTCCCGATATCCACCAAGCAAGAAACCTCGACGCCGTCGAGGAAGCCGTTGCGCGGGAGCGGCCGACTACGACCGTATTCCTGGGCGATTATTTCGACCAATGGGACGACACGGCAGAGGATGCAGGCCGGACTGCAGAATGGTTGAAGTCGAGTCTGGATACGCCCAACCGGATTCATCTTTTCGGAAACCATGATCTCTCGTACGCCTTTCCCGGGATGTACTGCTGCCCCGGCTTCACGGAGGAGAAGCTGAACGCGATTTCGGACCACATCGCCCCCGATGACTGGGGGAAGCTCGTGCTCACCCACTGGGAGGGGAATTTTCTCATGAGCCACGCCGGGTGGTCGAATTTCTACGCGCCGACGGACGGCGCTCCCCTCCGACAGTTCCTCGTCCAAGAGGTGGCCCGGGCGTGGGATTGCTTCAAGGCCGAGAAGCACCACTGGATCTGGGCCGTTGGTCGGATGCGTGGCGGTGACGACCTGCTTGGAGGCCTCGTTTGGTGCGACGTACGCGAGTTCCGGGTGATCGCCGGGATCAACCAAATCTTTGGGCACACTCCAACGCCTGGGGGTGTTTTCAAGTGGGGCGAGAATTCAAGAAACTGGTGCATCGACACCGTGACACGTTCCTTTGGTGTCCGACACTACGCTGTCATTGAAGGAGATCGCGTGTCGGTGCGAAGGATTGACGGGAGCCCGGATCCGGATTGGCCGGACGAAGAAAGACCACTGCGATGAAAAAGCGAAAGCCGGACTGCCAAAAGGCCCAGCAACGGAATTTGTTCCCGCCGGGCGTCAATCGAATCACCGTAGACGATGCGCTGAGCGGTTGCGTCGGACCGATTGTTCAGGAGCGCGTGCGGGCCTTCTTGGAGAAGCGACCGCCTGGCGGCTCCAAGGTCACATGAGGAATGCCATGGACACTCTTCCCGAACTGCCCCCTCACCGCCATCGGCTGCTCAACCGGTCGACCAATGGGTTCTCGCCTTTGATGTACCTCAACATCATCCAACGGGGTTCGCAGGCCGAGTGGGTGCTCCTATACCGGGCCTGCCAGAAGGATCCCGAAACCCGTGCGGCGGTGATAAGTCTTCTCGAGATGGGTGATCCGCTTCAAATCGGCACAATCCGGTTGTGGGCAGACGTGCTCGGGGTGGCGTGGCCTGACCTGGACTCACCCGAGGAGGGGATTTGATCATGACACGAACTAAATATAGGCGAGACTCCGTCCGCCATGCATTCGACTGCTACGCTCAGGTCATCCGCCGCGACGCTGCCGTCCAATCGTTCAGCCACAAAGTGACCGGGCGCCCGACTTACTTGAATATCATCGGCATGGGCGCCGCAGTCGTTCCCTTCCTCCTCCAGCGGGTGGCGGCGGGCGAGCGGGACTGGCTTCTGGCCCTCCGAGAAATCACGGACGAGGATCCCGCTGCCGACGCCCGATCCCATGACGAAGCCTATCAGGCATGGTTAATTTCGTGTCGGGGAAAGGGGCTACTGGTTGCAGGGATGAAGCCGAATTTCCAATACAAGCAGGCTCGAAATGGGGGGAAGAGGAATCAGGGAAAGCGCTCTACTAAGGTTAAGAATGCGGTACAGGGGGACATACAATGACTCTGGACGCTACGACTGCGCCGAAACCTGACGAGAATGGTGGGTCGCTCACCGAAGGCCAGCTCTCCGGAAAGGAACTCGCCGCCCTTGCCGAACGCATGATCAATGCCTCGACAAAGGCCGAGAAGGACGCGCTGCGGGAGGAAATCGTCCGGGGGTTTTACGGCAACGCGGGGCCGCGTCTCTAGGCTTCAGCTTCTGCGCGAAAAAAATCCGGCAATGATTCCACTGCTATCACACCCTAAAATATCCCAATCTCGGATCCCGATGAAGGCGACAACGGGAAAAGTCACACCCATCTTGAAGCCATGAAAGAATTCCCCATCTCCACCCGCTACACCGGCGAAAAGAGCAGCATCGCTCAGCTCTTCGCCTCCACAGGCGACCTGCAATTCATCCGGGCAAAAATGACCTTGGCCGAATCGGCCGGCCAGCTGGCCAGCGCGATCGTACAAGCTCACGACAACGAGGAAATTGAAAAGAGCAGAAAAGAATTCTCCGAAAAAATCCGTGACTTCGCGGAAAAATATGGGGCAAAAACCTCGCTCGGAGTCGACCTGAAAAAATCGGCTGAGATCGACCGCTTCGCAATCGCCTTGATCGATTTTGGCATGACCCACCGAGTCCGGTAATGCAGCCTAGACGAATTTCAAATGAATACCTTAAAGAATAAACTGTGGCTCCTGCGCCCATGCGGGTGGGAAAATTCCTCTGCTTGCATCAACATTCCGAACCCCATCGACGGACAGCCTGCGTGGGACCCATGGTACGACAAGGCCTTCGGCATGGTGGTGCGTGCCGAGACCGAAGAGGGGGCCAGGAAACTCGCCAACACAGCAGGCGGCGTCGAAAAGGGTCCGATCGAAGATGATCCTTACCGCACCGGTGGTGACCCTTGGCTGGACGGGACACAATCCACGTGCGTGGAGCTTATGCCCGATGGCCCATCTGAAGTCGTGATCCGGGATCACAGGAGCGCATGACGGCGATCGTACGGTCCCATAGTCGAATGGCCGCGCCCAGAACTCTCCTCATCCCTGATATCCACCAGGATGGCGCCTTCCTCGCCCGCATCCTCGTCCGGGAGCCGATTACGGAGTTTGAACGCGTCATCCTACTGGGCGACTACTTCGACGCCAGGGATCCCTCCTGCCGCGGCCCGGGCCCTGCGCGCAGGACGGCACAATTGATTCGTCAGCTGGAATCGGTGCTTGGGGATCGGCTCGTCCTTCTTTGGGGCAATCATGACCTGCCTTACTTCGTTCACAAGATTGCGAGTCGACGGGGCGCATCCGTAATTTCTGACCCACGCGGATGGGAAAGCATTCTCGGCATCGCTCCCGAGTCTCAATCGACCGCCCGTGCGGTGTGCGACGAATGGGATCTCGCCTTCTGGAGGCGCCTTCGTCCTTTCGCCTTCGTCCAAGGCGTCCTCGTCAGCCACGCCGGGTTGCACAGAAGATTCTGGCCGCGACGGGTCCGGTCAGTCGATCGCGCCCTCGAGAAACTCGGCGAACAATGGGACCAGGCCTTGGATGCGCTCGCCGGCGGGGGACCGGCCCATCCAATTCTTTCTGCCGGCCAAGCCCGCGGCGGAGCTGTTGATTCGGTCGGCGGGCTTACTTGGCTCGACTGGGACGAGGAATTCGCCGACGACCTGCCGATGGCGCAAATCGTCGGACACACCTCGACGACGTCCAGACGCCAACACGGACGCAGCCATTGCATCGATTACGGGCAATGCGCGTACGGGGTGCTCGAGGGCGGGGAGTTGAGCGTGCGGCCGTTGTAGCTCCTCACCATCGCATATGCAGTTACCACCGTGTGCCCGTGGTGTGCGGGTGATCTTAGTGATTATTTCTTTAGAAGTCGGCACCGCCCACCGTCGAGTATGCGGCGAAACAACTCTTCCGCAATCTCGGTGGAAGTAGATCCATGCGGCTCTAAGTCCCATCCAGAGCTCCAGTAACTTAATGTGATCGAATAGTCCCTTGGGTTATAACTTGGTCCAGCAAACTCTTCTGGGGCGACACGATCGTCCAACGCGCGCACGGAGAAAACCATTTCGCCGCTTCCATGTTTTACGATCCATTCAAAACAGCCGGTCTCAATTATGCTGTGTGGAGTCTCTTTTTCGGTTTTCCCTTTGTACGTCCTAGTGAAAAATGTGTAGTGACGTTCCTCGTAAAAGAATTGGAGCCTACCGACCTCGCGTCGCACAATAGAGGAGGCCTCCTCATAAAGCTTCAATAAGCGCTGTCCTTCCGCTTCGAAAATCCTCCGGTTATTGTCAGCAGAGTCGCGAAGATTGCGGTCGATGTTGTCAAGAATATCAGACACGGCAGTGCGATTGTGTAATTAGACATCTAAATTAGATCCAAGCGCTGTGCAACTCCACGATTTGCTTCAATGCTGGCTTCGATGCCGCGCTGATGGGTGATAGCGGCAACAATCGGCGCACATCTTACCAAGGTCTTTGCCCCAAAAGCGGTGCCAGATAGGTGCCAGATAGTGACCAAAAATGTGCATCGGAGTTCATTGCTGTGCACCGTCTTCAGAGGGAGCTGAATTACTTATAGGGAAATCAATGGTTTCCTAAACCGCTTATCCCGGTTCAAGTCCGGGCGGGGGCACCATCCTTCGCTCTTCGAGCTACGGATGGCGCGGCCAACCTTTCTTATTTGCGACGAGCGGCTCGCACCGATGCAATCTCGGCGTCAATCTGCTCCATCGCGAGCGCGTCGGTGCCGTTCATAACGGACTCGGCCCGGATTGCCTCGACCGCCCGGGTCAACGCCACACGGTCGGGCATCTCCAAATCGCTGGAAGGTGTGTCCATATTCACGGAAGTTCTATGGTACGCCCTGACAACTTCAAGGGCTGAAAACGGGGTCAGAGCAGTCCCTGGTGACGCTGCTCCAAAAGAAATTTGCCCGGCGTCGCGATGCGCATGCCATATACTTCTTGACCGAGGGTTCCGTGAAAATCGGTCTCGTCCAGGGTCAGCAACCACGCGCAGTTCGCAGCCAGCGCAGAAATGACAACCGGGCGATCTTTGGCCTTTGGGAAGACCAGCGGCTTGTCGAGCGCGAGGCGCACGGCGGTAAATTCGAGTGCGGGAACGACAATTTTGCGCCAAACGGACGCAGCCGACGGCCCAATCTTGGCCAAATTTCGCCGAGCCTCTTCCGCGCAATAATCGGCAGAGACAAGCACCCATCCTTGCGCCACCGCCTCCGTGATGAGGAAACGTGAAGCGCCACGGCCTGAGCCTGATGCAGCCAGGAGAACGCTCGTATCGAGGAAGAGCTTCACCGTTTGGTTTTGCGCGGCGTGGCGCGAAACGCAGCCATCTCCGCCTCGTCGTGCGCAATCCAATGCTCAATAGTTCCTTTGGGTAGATCGCGCACGGGCATGGCCACCGCCGGTTGCAGGAAAAGTCCGCCCTCGCGTTCCTCGACGAGAACCATCGGGTTGCGCAGCTTATCGAGGCCCATCTTGCGGCGTAAAGCAGGAGGCAGCGTCAGGCTGCCGCGTTTGGTCAATGGAAGGGTCGTAGACATGCTGCAATGCTGCATTACCGCATTGCGTCTTGCAAGCGCGAAGCTGCTTTTGCGGTAGCCGCAAAAAGTCACAATGGCGGAGCGAGCACGGGGCTTGCAGCGCCCGGCGGGAGCGGTGCGCCTCAGCGCACCCCGCGCACAGCGGGAGGGACCGGCCCGGGCTGCTTTGTCCACGCTTGTCCTCGCGTGGGTCAGCTCTAACGTTCGACAAATGAAACCCGCAACACTGGTTTTGCTTGTTGGTATTGTGATCTCCTGGATGTCAGTTGCCAACTGCGCGAAGGCGTGGACAAAGGCTCCGGTAGACGTATACGAAATCAGTGCGCAGGACATTCCTTCCGTTTTTGCACGTCTCAATGCGTTGGGAAAAGATGAGACATTCACCGTTTTTGTGTTTTCCCCGGGTTCTGGGCCGTTCAATCCTGATGATGCGCTGAATCTCCAGTTTTATGTCGAAGAAGGACGCATTGGGTTTGACTGGGTGTTGCTCGGCTTGCCGAATATAAGAGACCGAGAGAAGTATGAGCGTCTCGCTGCTTCACTCGGATACAAGGTGGTGCCAAAGAATAAAAATGGAGTGAATTACCTTCGCACCGAGGAAGGAGATCTACCTCGCCTCTGTGAGCACGTGCTCTACGACCTCTATGGCAAAAAAGCCGACTCCAGGATTGGACTGCTAATACTTCAAGGAATGCCATGGCCAAAATAGGGTCGAACCAATCGACAGACCCAACGCGAACCGGCCCGGGCCGTTTTCTCCGCGCTTGTCCCCGCCTGGGTCATATTTAACGTCAGGCAAAACATGAAAACTCTTCGCTGGATCGCTGCTTTGCCTGTTGCAATGGCGCTTTCGCTAGCAGCTTGGTTTGCGCTTTCGGAGGTTTTGACTGGTGCGCATGGCGGACTTGATTTTGTTACTCGTGTCGTTGGTTATGCGCCAATTGTGATTCGCACGTTCTTCCCGACAGCCTTGTTCGTTGTTGCAGCTGTATTGGTTTGCCCCAGTAAAGGAAGAAAGCCTCCTTTCGTGTTTTTCGCGTTGGCTATTCTCTTGTCTGGAGGAGGAGTGGAATCGCTCACGTATTTCCAGGACGGAATACTCACGTTTTGGGTGACGTCTTTTGCTGGTGTGTTCGCCGGAGCGCTCGCCGGTTTGATTGTGAGTCTCTGGTTGCAGAATTACGGGAAGAATAGGCCGAACAAGGCGACGCCACTACAAGGAGCGACATGAACTGGCGTCACCCAGGAAAGATGTCAGTCGGGACGAATTGGACCGCCGTGCGCAAGGTCGGCCGCGTGATAGGCTGTGTGATAGGTGGATTGATTTTTGTGTTATTACCTCTCCCGTTTACCAGGTTCGCGCCTTATGGTAGCTGGCTGTTTTGGGTGAGCCTAGCGTTTTGGGGTGGGTTATGGGTGGTATTGGGCGTCGTCTTTCTAATTGTAAAATGGCGTGCGAGGAACGCGGCGTCAGCAAAATGCTCGAAACCGCCGGATACAGACCGCCTGCAAAGATGACCCGTCCACGAAAGCTCACTTTGTTCTCCGTGATTGCAGCTGCGATAGCCGGTGTTGTCGTGGCCGCATTTCCACCGTATCGTTCCTATGCGCCCGACGCCATTGTCCGATCTGTCATCGCTGAAGTAATCATCCCGACAGGCTCCCAGCCTGGTATTGAGTGGGAAGACGGCGCACGAAAGCTCTGGCAGAACCATCCAGCCGAAGTTCAATTTTACGGAATAGAAGAAGCCGCAGCCCAGAACCGCATATTGGAATCGGTGCGAAAACATCTAGCCGAGTCGGACCTGCCCAGCATCGCGGTGCGCTTCTTTCCGAAAGGTAGAACACGCACGCATCCAGTTAAGGAAATACTATACATCCTAATCCAGAAATGAAGACAACCCGCGCGCGGCACTCGCCCAATCCCTTGTGCTGATGGCTAATTCAGTCGCCAGGAGCACAACGATCGGCTCAACTCGACTACTGAATTATGCGAATATTTCGGTTCTGGAGTAAAGTCGAAGAATCAATCGAGGTCGGCGGCGCCTACCAACGGATGCAATGCTACGGAGGCTCCAATGTTTCAGTCGACGAAGCCAAACAGGATGCCCGTCAACGCCTGGCCAGGGTTCTCCGCCGGATTGCGGGGGAGAATTTGCGCAAGGAAGAATATGAGGCGGACATCCGGGAGGAAATTCTGGCCAAGCTTGATGATCAGAATATCGTGACACGAAATCGCTACGGGGCTGAAGTCCTCAATTCGTCGGGCGTAATGTTCGTCGATATTGACGAACCAAAATATCGATTCTGGGATATCTTTTCTGGCGCCCCCAGCATTGAACACAAAAAGGAACGGATTGTAGATTTCGTAAAACGGCGCTTCACCTCTCCGGAACTGCACTCGCTGGGCGTCCGGCTGTACGAAACGCACAATGGGATCAGGGCGATCATCACCGGGCAGAAGTTCGATCCAAAATCTCCGGATACGCGGAAGCTCATGCGCAGCCTCAACGCGGATTCGCTTTATTCACTTTTGTGCAAAAAACAGGGATGCTTTCGGGCCAGGCTGACCCCAAAACCCAGTCGGATGAAATGCCGGACCCTGCGCATCGTGTTTCCCCGTGAAGATGCCGGGGCTGAGGCAACCCTCAAAGCATGGCTGGCTGAATACGAACGGATCCGGGCAAGTTTTTCGACCTGCCGATTCATTTGCACGGCAGGCAACGAGTATTCCGATCCCGTAATCGAGTATCACGACAAGGCAACCGGAGCATTCAGCGGACTCAATCTTGCGTGAAAGCAACCAGCCGTTCGCCAAAGGCATCTTCCGCCGCCGCCAATCATCGTGAATGACCGGGGGTGGGTGCGAAAAAATGCGGGTTGACAACCCGCGCGCGAACCGCACCGTCAACCTTCCCTGTTTTCATGAGCACCACCACCGATCAAAGGCCCCAGAGCCTCGTCCCCGAGAACTTCCCTTTCACTGCGCCGCAGATGATGAGCCGCTATGTCACCGACACCGGCAAGATCCTGCCGCGCAAGTACACGCATCTCTCCGCCCGGCAGCAGCGCGCCATCACCCGCACGCTCAAGCAAGCGCGCAATCTCCTGCTCGCGCCGTAATCCGCGGTTGCGCCAACCTTTCACCGGCCGGAGTTTTTGCTCCGGCCTTTTTTGCGTCTTCATCGACCACGGATTTCACAGATTTTCACGGATGGCGATTTTTGGAAATTAACGACCTTCCTTTCTTTCCTGGTAAACAGACTTCGCCGCCAAATCCGTGACATCTTCTTGTATCCATGGCATCCGTGGTTGATTGAACTGTGAAAGGTAGGATGAACCCGCCCACCGCCCGCCTCTACCGCGGCACGCCGCGCAACCTGGCGTTCCTCGCGCGCCGCCTGCGCGCCGGCGAACTCGTCGCCGTGCCGACCGAGACGGTTTACGGACTGGCCGCCCACGCCCTCGACGCGCGCGCCTGCGCAAAAATTTTCCGCGCCAAGGGTCGGCCCACGCACGATCCGCTCATCGTGCACATCCACGCCCTGGCCCAGCTCGACGCCCTCGCCGAGACCAATGACGCCGCACGCCGCCTCGCCAAAAAATTCTGGCCCGGCCCCCTCACTCTCGTGCTGCCAAAAAAATCTGCCGTGCCGGCGATCGTGACCGCCGGCCTGCCCAGTGTGGCCATCCGCATGCCGCAGCATCCGCTCATGCGCCGCCTGCTACGCCGGTGCGAACTTCCACTGGCCGCGCCCAGCGCCAACCCTTTTGGTTATGTAAGCCCGACCACCGCCGGACACGTCCGCGCCGGGCTGGGCCAGAGAATTCGTTTCATCCTGGACGGCGGCCCAACCAGCATCGGATTGGAATCGACCATCGTGGACGTACGCGACCCGCAGCGGCCACGGCTGTTGCGCCCGGGCGCCATCTCCCGCGAACAGATCGAGGCCGCCCTCGGGCAAAAATTACCCTCAGCCGGCAAGCGCCTGCGACCAAAGGCTCCCCTGCCCGCTCCGGGCTTGCTGGCGCGCCACTACAGCCCGCGCACACCGCTGGTTCTGCACAAAAAAATCTCTGCCTCGCTCGCCGCCAAAAGCGGCGCGGAGGAGGCATGGCTTTTCTTTGCGCAGCCGCACGGGCTGACCGGCCCGAATATTTTCTGGCTCGATGCGCGCGGCGATGCCCCTCGGGCTGCGCGCAAGTTGTTCGGGCTGCTGCGCAAATTGGACGAATTTGGGTTCAAAAAAATCCACGCCGAGCTGGCCCCCGGCCGCGGACTCGCCGAAGCGATCAACGACCGGCTCCGCCGCGCCGCCGGATTGGGTTAACCTTAACTGATGAGTTTGTGGGCGGGGTGCCCTCACCCCGCAGTAGGTCGCTCGCGGGGTGAGGGCACCCCGCCCACATCAATCCACTTTTATCAAAATGGACCCTTCCCCATCCGCGTGAATCTACGGTTAAAAACTCCTCAGCGGTTCAGCACGGATTTCAGCTCCGACAGCACGCGCTCGTTTTGCGCGCGCTGGCCCACGGTGATGCGCAGCCACTCCGGCAGGCCGTAAGGCTTGAGCGGCCGCACGATCACGCCGCGCCGCTGCAGCGCCTCGAACACCCGCGCGCCGTCGCCGACTTTCACCAGGATAAAATTCGCCACGCTCGGCACGAATTCCAGCCCCAGCGCGCGGAATCCCGCCTCGAGCTGACGCAACCCGGCGCGATTTTCTTCCGCACATTTTTTCGTGAATTCATGGTCGTCCAGCGCGGCGAGCGCCGCCGCCTGCCCGATGGCGTTCGCGTTGAACGGCTGCCGCACCCGGTTGAGCAGGGTGATGAATTCCGCGCTGCCATAGCCGTAGCCCACGCGCAGCGACGCCAGCCCGTGGATTTTTGAAAACGTCCGCAGGCAGATCACGTTTCGTCCCTCGCGGATGAGCGGCCGCAAGTCCGGCGGGTTTTCCAAGAATTCCGCGTAGGCCTCGTCGAAGGCGAACACGACGTGTTCCGGCAACCCGCGCACGAACGCCATGATCCCCGCCTCGGTGTTGGCCGTGCCCGTGGGATTGTTCGGACTCGGTAGAAAGACGAGCTTGGTTCGCGGCGTCACCGCACGCGCCATCGCCGCCAGATCGTGCCGGAAATTCACCAGCGGCACCTCGACCGGCTTCGCGCCGAACAGCAGCACCACCAGCTTGTACACTGCGAACGCCGGCACGCCCATCACAACCTCGTCGCCCGGCCCCAGCAGCACGTGTCCCAATAGTTCGATGATTTCGTTCGAGCCGTTGCCCACCACAAACTGGCCGGCATCCAGCCCGTAAGCCACCGCCAGCTTCTGTCGCAGGGCAAAACAGCCGCCATCGGGATACAAGCTACCCTGTTCCAGCGCGCGCCGCGCCGCCTCGACCGCCCGGGGTGAAGGCCCGAACGGATTTTCGTTCGAAGCCAGCTTGATGATGCCTGCGGGATCCAGCCCCAGCTCGCGCGCCACATCCTCAATAGGCTTGCCCGGTTCGTAAACCGGCTGCGTCAGCACCGACGGCTTGACCAAGGACTCAATCTTCATCCGGCCACCAAAACAGAAATCAGCACAACCGCAAAAGACTTTTGTGTTAGAATATGATTCGTCATTGGTCATTCGTCATTCGTCATTCGTAGCCGGTAGGCCGGGCGCAAAAAAATCCTGTAGGCCAGCGCCGCCACCTGTCCGCCCACCAAGGGCGCGAGCACGTAAACCGTCAGCCAGCCCCAGCCGTTAGCCGTGAACGGCACGGTACCCCAGCCCGCCAGCGCACTCCAAATCCGCGGGGCCAGATCGCGCGCCGGGTTGAACGCCGCCTGCGTCAGCGGCGCGAGCAGCGAAATGAGCGCCGTCACCGTCAACCCGATCATGGCCGGCGCAAACCCGCGCGGCCGTCCGGAATTCTTTTCATCCGTGGTGCCCAGCACCGCCAGCACGAGCACCGCCGTGCCCAGCGCCTCGCAGAAAAATGCCCCGCCCGTCCCGATCAAGGCGCGATGCGCCATGGTGAGCGGTTGTCCGCCCGGGTTCGGAAAAAATTCACCGAAGACCATTGCCGTCGCCTCGCTGCCCGCTGCCCCGCGCACAATGCCGTGGGCCGCTTCGTAAGCCAGCAGCGCGCCCGCGTACACCGCATGCAATGCCGCCGCGGCCAGGAATGCGCCGCAAAATTGCGCCGCCACATAGCCGCCGATCAACCGCGCCGGGAAACGCCCGCACGCCGCGAGCGCGCAGGTCACCGCCGGATTGAGATGTGCGCCGCTCAGCGCGCCCGTGAGATGGATCGCCAGCGCAATACCCAGTCCCCACACGATGGCCACCTGGAATATGCCCACCTGCGCACCCAGTAGCGTCGCCGCCGCCACCGATCCACAGCCGAAGAACACGAGCAGGAACGTGCCGGACAACTCGCCGGTAAACCACGCGGGCATTCTCACCGTTTCATCTCCATTTCGCCGGACAGCTTGAATTCTTCGTCCACTTGCCGCACCGCCGCCGCATCAAGGAGTTTCTCATCGGAAAACGCACAGAACAGGTCCACGCGTTGCGCAACCTGCGATGCCACCTGCACGAAAGACTGGTATTTCTCGTCTTCCGTGCCCTCGACCGCCGCCGGGTCGGGCGAACCCCAGTGTGCGATCATTGGCTGCCCGGGCCAGACCGGGCACACCTCGCGCGCGTGGTCGCACACCGTGATCACGAAATCGAATTTCACGTCCTTAAACTCGTCCCACGACTTTGAGCGGGCGTCGCTCGCATCGAGGCCGTATCTTTCACGCAGCACGCGGATCGCCAGCGGATTCACCTTGCCGGTCGGCTTGGCCCCGGCGCTGAAGATCTCGAAGCGACCCTTGCCTTTCACCCGCAGCAAATATTCGCCGAGGATCGAGCGGGCCGAGTTGCCCGTGCATAAAATCAAAACTTTGAAGGGTGGTTTTTGGTTCATGGAAAAATTAAAGTAGTTTAAAATTAGGATGGCCACGAAGGATCACAAAGAACACAGGGGAAAACCTTTCTTTGCGCTCTATGTGATCTTTCGTGGCAAAAAATCCGGCTGGCCGCTTACCAAGCATCCGAGCGGAGTGAGCCGTTTTTTTGCCGGCCACAGCCACACGGGCTGGTGGCCGCAAATTTCTTGGCGCGCTGCGCCCACCGGGCGAGATCGCGCTGAAAAACCGTCTGCTCAACCGCGCAATCCTGCAGGCACGCGAGGTTGGCCCGCAGCTCGGGCGACGTTTTTTCCGGCAGCGCATAAATCACCCAGTTGCCCTCGCGCCGCGCCGTCACCAGCCCGCGCCGTCGCAGGTAGTTCAAGTGTTTGGAGATTTTTACCTGCGGCTCGCCCAACACGACCTGGAAATGGCACACGCACAGCGGCCCGCGCAGCAGCAGGTTGAGGATGCGCAGCCGCGTGCGATCGCACAGGCATTCGTAGATTTTCACCAGCTCCATGCCAAAACAATATTCCTTTATAGGAATATGCTTCAAGCCCCAAATCGCCATGTCGCCCAATCGTCATAGGCCAGCACTCCCCTGTCATTCTGAGCGCAGCGAAGAATCCAATTTGATATCGTCAACCGAGCCGCACTGGATTCTTCGCTGCGCTCAGAATGACAAACTTTTGACGACGCACCTAGGTCTTTGCTGCCTCGCCGCCTTGCGGACCATAAAAAATCACCCAAGTAGCAAAATCATCGGAAAAGTCCTCAAACCGATGGTCGACCCCCGCCGGGGCAAAGAGGAACTCCCCGGCCTGAAACGGCTGCCGAACTCCACCCTTCACGAAATGTCCATGGCCAGAAATGATCACGTAGACCTCGTCCCGGGAATGCGGAGTCTGCAGATCCACCTTGTCCGGTTTATACACTTCCAGCACGAGTGAACCGTGCTTAAACAGCTCAATGAACTTCCTGCCGTGGTGTTCGGAAAGTGACCTCAACGCGTTTTCAGGAGTAAGTCGCATATGATCAAGCATTCGCCAAATCCTCGAACCGCTTCCGCCGTTCCTGCCGGTAGTTGGTGAGCTCAAGGTGAATCCCGTCGGGATCGGAAAAGAAAGAAGCGTAATAGTCGGAGGCATATTCGGGATAGAGCTGAGGCGCCGAGCAAGTGATCCCTGCTTCGCCGAAGCGCCTGGCTGCTTCGTCCACGGCCGCGTTGTCCTCGACCCGAAAGCAGAAGTGATGCAGCCCCGGGGCAAAAGGATTGTGCGGGGTGGAGTTGTGCGCGGGCCGAAGGACAAAACCAAAATGGCGGTTGAAATACTGGATATGACGATCGCCGTCGTTAAGGAATGTGTTCTTACGGAAGCCGAGAATGGCCATGGCCGTGTCGTAAAACTTCTCGGAGCGGTCCAGATCAGAGACCGCGACATAGATATGGTCGATACCGATGACTTCCGTGCTCATTCAAAGCAGCTTTGTCGCAAGCTTCGTCAAATCAACCTCCGAAAAGATATTGGTACGGTTTTGCCATGCGTCATTGTAGGTTGGGGTTTATCCCCGACGTGTCGGGCGTAAAGCCCGACCTACAATCGCACCACCACCCTCCGAAAAATTCCCCGGCCACGCCCAGAAAGATCCTGCGTTGCCTCGGCAGCCAAGGCAGTTCTAATCATTCGCAATCCTTACCCCGCCGGCAAATCCAGCTTCCAGCCCTCTATGAAAAAATACCTCGTCGAATTCATTGGCACGTTCTTCCTCGTTTTCACGGTCGGCACGGCCGTTCGCAGCGGCGCCTGGCTGGCGCCTCTCGCGATCGGTTCATCCTTGATGGTGATGGTTTTCGCGGGCGGGCATATTTCGGGCGGCCACTTCAACCCCGCGGTCACTCTCGCGGTCTGGCTGCGCGGAAAGCTCGGCGCGAATGATGCAATCCCCTACTGGCTGGCGCAGTTTGCCGCGGGCGCCATCGCCGCCGTCATCGTGACTTTTCTCTTTCATGGTGCACCCGCCGGCGGCCCCGCGTTGCGCGGCACCGTGCCTTCGCTGATCGTCGAATTCCTTTTTACTTTCGCCCTCGCCTGGGTGGTCCTCAATGTCGCCACCGCCAAGGGCACGGCGGGCAATTCATTCTACGGACTCGCCATCGGCTTTACGGTGATGACCGGCGCCGTCGCGGTGGGCGGAATTTCCGGCGGGGCCTTCAATCCCGCCGTGGGTCTCGGCGTATTCACGATGGGACTGGAAAGCTTTCACCAACTCGGCGTTTACCTCGTGGCCGAGCTGGCGGGAGGAGCCGTGGCGGCATTGACCTTCAAGGCAGTCAACGGTGTGGAATGATGTTTTTAGGTAGGGCGGGTTATCCTTAACCCGCCGCCAAGACATTCGTCTTATCGCCATCATCTCATGCGGGGTGAGGGCACCCCGCCCACAATCGGAAGAAATTCGGCGCGTTAAGGATAACGCGCCCTACCCAAGATTATCTCCGCGCACCGCGATGTAAGCGGCTGGCCGGCTTGGCCAGCGCAGACGACGCCTCGGCCTGTGCCTTTTCGTCAAACAAGGCCGAGTAAATGTAGGGAAAGCCCTCGATTTTTTTTCGCTCAATCGGCGTGCCGATGAAGCGCTCGATGCTGCGCGCGTCGCGCACATTGTCCTCGGTCACGAGGGTAAACGCATCGCCGGTGTTTTGCGCCCGGCCGGTGCGGCCGATGCGGTGCACGTAATCCTCGGGATTCTCGGGCACGTCGTAATTGATGACGTGTGAGACGCCCGCGATGTCGAGACCGCGCGCGGCGATGTCGGTCGCCACCAGCACTTCGTACTTGCCGGACTTGAACCCGGCGAGGGCCTCGGTGCGCTCGCTCTGGTTGCGGTCGGAATGCAGCACGCCGACCGAATGCTTCGAGGCCTTCAACCGCTCGGCGATGCGATCCGCCCCCATCTTCGTGCGGCAAAAAATGATCACGCTCTTGAATTCAGTCTGCTCAAGCAGCGTCTGCAGCAGGGAATATTTCTGCGAGGCCACCACCGGATAAAATGCGTGCGCCACGGTCTCCGCCGCCGCCCGCTGGCGGCCGATCTCCACCGTGGCGGGGTCACGCAGCGCCCAACTGGCGAGCTGCGCGATTTCCGGCGGGAGCGTGGCGGTAAAAAATAATGTCTGCCGGGCTTTCGGACATTTTTGCACGATGCGCTTCACATCGGGCAGGAAGCCCATGTCGAGCATGCGATCCACCTCGTCGAGCACGAGAATTTCGACGTGATCGAGGGAGCAGTTGCCCTGTTCCATGTGGTCGAGCAGCCGTCCCGGCGTCGCCGCCAGCACATCGACGCCGCGCTTCAAATCTTCCAGCTGTTTTCCATATCCGACGCCACCATACACAACGGTCGCGCGCAGGCCGGTGAACTTGCTGAAAGTCTTGAACGCCTCCTCCACTTGCAGGGCGAGTTCGCGGGTGGGCTCAAGCACCAGGCAGCGCAGCTTGCCGTGCGGCCCGAGCCGCTGTAGGATCGGCAGCGCAAAGGCGGCCGTCTTGCCCGTGCCGGTCTGGGCCGAGCCGATGACGTCGCGTCCGGCCAGCACCAGCGGGATGGCCTGCTGTTGGATGGGCGTCGGTTCGGTGTAGCCCATCTGCTGCACGGCAAAGGCCAGCGCGGGATCGAGGCCGAGCTGCGAGAAAACGGTGTCCATCTTCGGCACTTCAGGTCGCGGAAGCTCCGCCCGGGGCGCCGGCTCGCGGCGCGGAGCACTATGCGGGGCCGGGGCGTTGTGCGGCGCGGACTTGTGCCTCGGCGCATCGTGGCGCGGGCGGGGATCCCGGCGCGGCCCGCCACCGGACCTCGACTGAGGCTTCGCGCTGTGCTCGTGGCCGTGCGGCTTGGCGTGGCTGTGAACCGGCTTGGGATCGGACTTGGGCGCGGGCGTCCCGCGCAACCTGGCAAATAGCTTTCGTAACATGAGAAAAGGAAAACGCATCGTATCTCTCCTTTGCCCGGCTTGGCAATCCTCGATGTTGAGCTGCTTCGGGCTAACCCAATCGTTCTCATTCTCCTAATCATTCTCGTTCTCTCAGATACCCATAAAACTGATTACGATAACGAGAACGATTATGAGTACGATGAATAGGATCCCTGCGCCGGCAGAGGGAGTTTCACGACCGCCGCACCAGGCCCGCGCCCTTCGCCCACAGAATTAAAATCACCCCTGCGGTAAATCCGCCCGCGTGCGCCCACCACGCCACCCCACCCGCCGCGTCCGCGCCGCTCAGCATCGAACCCACCCCATTGAGCGTCTGAAACACGAACCAGACAATGAGAAACAAAAATGCCGGCACAGGGATGATCGGCACGATCCACGGCACGAGCGTGACGATCCATGCGGTCGGAAACATGATCAAGTAGGCGCCCAGCACCCCCGAAATGGCGCCGCTCGCGCCCAGCATGGGCAGCGCGGAATGGGGCTCGGCGGCGACTTGCAAGCCCGCCGCGGCCAACCCGCACAGCAAATAAAACAGGATGAACTTCATCGAGCCCAGCCGATCCTCGACGCTTTTGCCAAAAACCCAAAGGAACCAGCAGTTGCCCGCCACATGCGCCACCCCGCCATGAATGAACATGTGGGTAAACAACGTTTTCCACTCGCGCGCCTGATCCCAGTCCGCGACCAGCCGCCCCGGCACGAGCGCGTGGGCCCCGATAAACGCCTCCAGCACCCTCGGATCCTGCATCGCGAGCATCACCTCATGGATGAACACGCCCAGATTGGCGGCGATGACCAGCACCGGCGCCACCGGCGCCGCGCGCCGCGCCGGATTCTCCTCCCACAATGGCAGCATGGGTGTCGTTCTCTGCGAGACCACGCGGTACGGCGATAAAATTCTCGCGGCCCGTTGCTCACCGCGCCAACGTCAAAAGCCTGCGTTTTCCGATGCCCGCTGCCGCCCGCACCAAACCTGCTGTATTTCCGCGTCTCAGTCCCGCCCAGCGCCACATGCTTCGGGCGCGCCTGCGCGCCAACATCCGCGACGCCGGCCTCACCGACCTCGCGCTCGAGAACGCCAGCCATGCCAGTCCGTTCTGGGAACTCGAACCCACGCCGCTTGTGCTGCCCGCTGCCGAGTGGACGAATCTCGAAGCCGGCCTGCGCCAGCGCGCGCGTTTCATCAACGCGCTGCTCTTCGATGTTTACGGTGGCCAGCTCGTGCTACGGGAAGGCCTGCTCCCGCCCGAAGTCGTGCTCAGCGATTCCTACTACCGCCGGCCCTGCCTCAATCTCGAGCCCGACCGCGCGCACCCCGCCACGCTCCTGCGCTTCGACCTCGTGAAAACTTCCGCCGGCTGGCAGGTCGCCGCCACGCATGCCAACACGCCCATCGGCCTCGGCTACGCCGTGCAAAACCGCCGCTTCCTCTCGCAGGAAGCCGGTGAACTCTACCGCACGCTGCCCGACCATCACAGCATCATCAATTTTCCCCTGCGGCTGCTCGATGCATTGAAACAACTCGCCCCGCGCATCGAAGACCCCGCCATCGTCCTCCTCACCGCCGGCCCGCGCGATCCTTTCTACGCCGAGCACAGTTTCCTCGCGCGAAAAATGGGCCTGCCCCTCGTCCAGGGCGACGACCTGCTCGTCCTCGATAACCGCGTTTATTTTAAGACTATCGCCGGCCTTGAACCAGTTGACGTCATTTATCGCCGCCTCAACGACGCGCACATCGACCCCGTGGTTTTTTCCACCGACCGCGAGACCGCCGGCGTGCCCGGGCTCCTGCATTGCATCCGCTGCGGCCACGTCGTCGTCGCCAACGCCATCGGCTCGGGCGTCGCCGAGAGCCGCACCCTCGACGCCTACCTGCCGCGCCTCATGCGCTTTTACCTCGGTGAAAAACCGCTCCTGCCCGCCGTGCCCACCTACACCTGCGGCGACACCGACCAGCTCGACCTCATTCTCGACACACCCGGCGAGTTCCGCCTGCGTCCCGCCCACGACCCCCGCCTTGGCGAAAAAATCAAGCCGGCCCCCGAACTCATCGGCCCGCGCGGCCTCGCTCGCGAAGTGCGAGAGGCACCCTTTGCCTACGTCGCGCAAAAGCGCCTCGCCCCGCTCGCGCTCCAGCCCGACGCAAAAAAATCCCCTCCCTTCCGTTTCATCGCCTACGTGCTCGCGCAAGAGAAGGACTTTGTCGTCATGCCGGGCGGCCTCGTCCACCTTGGGATCGAAGATCCGCCCCTCGACCGTCTGGGCTCCACCGCCGACGCCATTGTCATCCAAGACCGCGCCGCGGCGATCGATGAAGCTGCGCCCGCGCCTTCGCGCGCTTCAGGCCCGACCGACAGCGCCCTCGCGCCAAGCGCGGCCAACGGCCACGCCGACCTCGGCTCGCGCACCGCGGAAAATCTTTTCTGGCTCGGCCGCTACCTTGAGCGCGCCGAGGCCACGGCGCGCATGATCTCCATCCTCGAGGATGTCGCCCTCGAGGAAATCCCCGCGCGCGACCGCCGCCGCTGGCTCCCGGTCTGGCAGGGCTTGCTCGAAGCCACCGGCCATGCCAGCACGCAACGAGTCAGCCTGCGCACCCGACCCCATGAAGTTTTTTCGCCCGAGCTCGCCCGCCGCATGGCCCTCGACGCGCAACATACCAGTTCCATTTACACCTCCGTCCGCCTCGCCACGGAAAATGCCCGCCGCCTGCGCGACCACCTCAGCCCCGAAGCTTGGGTGCTGCTGCCGCGTCTCGTCGCCACCCTCGACACCGCCTACCGCGCGCAACTCGGAACCCAAGATGCCAACTCCGAAACCATCACGACCAAGACCGTGGCCCGCGTGCTGATTGACCTGAACGCCTTCTTTGGCACCGCCGAGCGCACGATGGCGCACGACGCCGCATGGTATTTTCTCCGCCTCGGCTCGCATCTCGAACGCGCCATCATGACCTGCAGCGCACTGCGCCACGTCCTCAGCGCGCCCCATGGCACATTCGCGCCTGACCACGAGGCGCCCGAACTGTCCGCCCTGCTTCGCATGCTCGGCTCGCAGGACGCCTATCGCCGGCTCTACCAGGCGCACAGCCAGCCGCGCTTTGTCGCCGACCTGCTCCTGCGCCAGGGCGCCGCCCCGCGCAGCCTTTATCACAATCTCGCCAACATCCTCAACCGCCTCCGCTCGATTCACAAGAATCTCAACGAATCCAATGCCGTCGAGCTGGCCGTCGAAGAAATGCTCAACGCGCTGCGCACGCTGAAGCTCGACCCGTTTTTTTCCGGCCACGCCGACGATGACCAGGACGCAAAATCCTCGCCCCTGGGCGAATTTCTGGCCGGCCTGCTGGTGCGCCTCAACACCGTTCACTCGCTGCTCAGCGACCACTACTTCAGCCACCAAGCCCGCGTCGCCGTCAGCCGGCAGGCCGAATTTCAGATCTGAGGTGCCAAGTAACAAGTTCCAAGGGCCAAGTACCAAGATTGGGATCCGGAACTCTTGTCACTTGATCCTTGTTACCTGGCACTTTTAAAAAACATGCCTCTGCTCATCCGCCCCGCCACCGACGCCGACGTGCCGCTCATCCTGCAGCTCGTCCGCGACCTCGCCGCGTTTGAAAACCTCACACACGAAGTCGAGGCCACCGGGGAAAAGCTCCGCGCCGCGCTTTTCCCGGCGGACAGACGGCCCACCGCCGAATGCCTGCTCGCTTTCACCGAAGACCATGCGTCCGCCGGCTTCGCGGTTTATTTCACCAACTATTCGACCTTTCTCGCGAAACCCGGCCTCTACCTTGAGGATTTGTTTGTGCGCCCCGAATTTCGCCAACGCGGCATCGGCAAGGCGCTCCTGCTCCACATCGCCCGCCTCGCCAACCAGCGCGGCTGCGGCCGCATGGAGTGGACCGTCCTCGACTGGAACGAATCCGCACAGGCCTTCTACAAAAAACTCGGCGCCACCGTGCTGCCCGACTGGCGCATCTGCCGCCTCACCGGCGCCGCGCTCGCGAAACACGCCAAGTGATTGTGTCTTTGGTCCGTCATTGTCATTCCGAGCCGAGCGAGGAATCTCGTTTGTAATATAATGCGTTACAAAGGGTCTGAGATTCCTCGCACGGCTCGGAATGACAAAAAGGGAAGCAGGCGGATTGAGAAATTTACCGTACAATCGATTGCCAATGAAAAGAATTCCATTCAACTGCCGGCATGAAGCTGCCGCTTTACTGGCTCGACGCCTTCACGAGTGAAATTTTTCGCGGCAACCCGGCCGCGATCGTTCCGCTCGACGCCTGGCTGCCCGACGCGCTGCTGCAAAAGATCGCGTTCGAAAATGGCCTTTCCGAAACGGCGTTCTTCGTCCGCACCGGCCCGGCACACTTTCACCTGCGCTGGTTCTCGCCGCCTGCGATGGAAGTCGACCTTTGCGGCCATGCCACGCTGGCCACGGCATGGACGCTCTTTCACCACCTCGGCCAGCCCGGCGACGTCGTGACCTTCGATTCGCGCTCGGGCCCGCTGCCAGTCACACGGTGCACGGACGGAAAACTCGAACTCGATTTCCCAGCCACGCCCGTTGCCGCCGAACAAGACGCCGAGGTCGCCCGTATCACCGCCGCCGCACTCGGTCAGTCGCCGGCATGGCTCGGCCGCTCGCGGTTCGATTGTTTCGCCGTGTTGCCCGACGCCGGGTCCGTGCGTGCGTTGCGACCCGACTTGACGCAGGTTGCCGCCTTGGGCGGACGTGGACTCGTCGTGACGGCTCCAGGTGACAACACCTGCGATTTTGTCTCGCGCTTTTTTGCGCCACAAACCGGCATTCCCGAAGATCCGGTCACCGGCTCGGCACACTGTGCGCTGATGCCCTACTGGGCCGCACGCCTTGGAAAAAACAAACTTCACGCCCGGCAAGTCTCGTCGCGCGGCGGCGAACTTTGGTGTGAACTGGCGGGCGACCGCGTAAAAATTGCCGGGCGCTGCGCCCTTTATCTTCGCGGCGAAATTTCCGTTTGATACCAAGTATGGTTCGAATTCAGACTTTTGCGGCAGGGTGCGACCGCCGAGGCTATGCACTCGTCGCCGCCGGGAACGCCGAGGTCTTCCCAATCCATTTTTTGCCACAAAAGCTCACAAGGATCACAAAGCAATTCTCTCTGACTCATGGCATTTTTATGTGCTCTTTGTGATCTTTTGTGGCTACACTAATCAGAATACAGTTCTACATCCATTCCGATGAAGAAAAACGTCGCCATCCTGATTTTCGACGACGTCGAGGTGCTCGATTTCGCCGGCCCGTTCGAGGTTTTTGCCCTCACCGATGAACTCCGCAACCACGAGCCATTCCACACGTTCACGGTCGCGACGGATCCCGGCAGCGTGCGGGCGCGCAATGGCCTGAAGGTGGTGCCCGACTTCACGCTCGAAAACTGTCCACCGCCCCATGTGCTCGTCGTCCCTGGCGGCAGCGGCACGCGCGCACTGCTCAAAAAGCCCGCCTTGCTCGAATGGCTTCGCACCAAGGCGCGCGGAGCCGAAATTGTCATGAGCGTCTGCACCGGCGCGCTCGTGCTGGCCAAGGCCGGCTTGCTCGACAGCTTGCGCATCACCACGCACCACACAGCGCTCGACCTGCTGCGCGAACTCGCGCCGGCCGCCATCGTCGATCCCTCGCAGCGTTTTCACGACAACGGCAAAATCATCACCGCCGCGGGCATCAGCGCCGGCCTCGACTCCTCGTTGCATGTGGTGGCGCGCCTGCTCGATCCCGCCGCCGCCGAGGCCACCGCGCGGCAAATGGAATATGGGGCGCCAAGGGCCAAATGACGAGTGACCAATGACGAATGACGAATGGCGAATGACGAGGCGCAGGTAACAAGTAACAAGAGCTAGGGACCGAGGGCCTAGTGACAGGGAACAAGTTACAGGTAAAAAGTGACAAAATACCCAGCCCTCAATCTTGAAACTTGTTACTTGTTACTTTGCCCCACTAATGCACCTCAAAAAAATCGCTTTCTTCGCCGGGTTGTTGCTCGTCCTCGCCGGTTGCAACACCATCGACCATCGCATCGGTGAAAAACAGGATGTCTTCAATCGCCTCGATCCGCAGACCCAGGACAAGATCCGGCAGGGCATCGTCGAGGTCGGTTACACGGAGGACATGGTTTACATCGCCCTCGGCCCGCCGGACGAGCGGCATGAGAAAGTCTCCGCCAAGGGCACCGAGACCACCTGGATCTATAAAACCTACTATGAACAATTTGAAGGCGTGGAACACGTCGGCTACCGCCGCGTCGTGTTCTTCGATCCCGCGGACCACGTTTACCATGTTTACTACGAGCCGGTGAGCGAACCGATTTATTCGGAGCACGAAGAGGACAACATCCGCGTGACCTTCGTGAACGGAAAAGTCACCGCCATCGAGCAAAGCAAGCGGTGAGGCCGCCGCTTGGCGGCGAACATTCAACGTTCAACATTGAACATCCAATATCCAATTTTTTGAGCAGCCGAGGAATTGGTAGTTGGTTTCAATCCGACGCCTGCCGTGCCTTTCGTTCAGCGTTTGCCACGGGGCATTCGCAGTTGGTAATTTGCCATCGGTTGTTCATCATTGCTCCATGCCCCCGAGAGGATCTGTCATCAAACCGGCTTTAAGCTCCCGCGGGATGATGTTCATGGCTGGTGGGCTCATTGTGCTCACCGCGCTGGCGGTATATTACAACAGCTTGTCCGGGCCATTTATCCTGGACGATCACTCCATTGTGAACAGCCCATTGATCAGACACTTTGGGAGCGCTTTATTGCCACCAGCCTCTTCGACGGCCAGCGGACGCCCGGTAATCAGCCTGACCTTCGCCCTCAACTATGCGCTGGGTGGCACCAAGGCGTGGGGCTATCACGCGTTCAACCTGCTCGTGCACGCGCTTGCCGGTCTGACCTTGTTTGGCCTCGTGCGACGCACCCTGGCCCGACCTGCGCTCAGCGGACGTTTCGGCGCAGACGCGGTTCCGCTTGCCCTGGCGGTGGCCGTGATCTGGACGGTGCATCCGCTCCAGACCGAGGCGGTGACCTACATTTCGCAGCGCGCCGAGTCGCTCATGGGGCTGTTTTATCTGCTGACGCTTTATTGTTTCGTCCGCGGAGTGGACGAAACAGGCGAGAGGCAATTCTCCTTCGCCAAGGCTTCCGGCTCTCAGCTCTCGACTCTCAGCTCTCGACTCTGGCTTGTGGCCTCCATCATCGCCTGTCTCCTTGGCGCGATGAGCAAGGAGGTTATCGTCACTGCACCGGTCATGGTGCTGTTATACGATCGCACCTTCGTCGCCGGCACCTTTCACGAAGCCTGGCGGTTGCGCTGGCGATATTACCTTGGATTGGCCTGCGCCTGGTTGTTGCTGGCCGGCCTGATGAACAACCTGGGCCTGCGGGGAATCGGCCTTGAACAGCCGATGACGTGGTGGAGCTACGCGCTGATCTCCTGCCGATCCGTGGTGCTCTACCTCAAGCTGGCGATTTGGCCCCATCCCCTCGTTTTTGACTACGGCATGCCGGTGGTTCGGAATGTAAGGGAAATCATACCGTGCGCGCTGGTTCTTGCCTCACTCCTTTCAGCCGTGCTGATCGCATTGCGCTCCCGACCGGTCATCGGCTTTGCCGGAGCTTGGTTTTTTTTAATCCTGGCCCCATCTTCCAGTGTAATCCCGATTTCTGGCCAACCAATAGCCGAGCATCGTGTTTACTTGTCCCTGGCTGCAGTGGTTGTGCTGGGCGTCCTTGGATTATACCGGTTGATCGGCCGACGCAGCCTGGCGGTAGGCGTAGCCGTAGCCGCGGGACTGGGTTGGCTCACCGCTCAGCGCAATCAGGACTACAGAAGTGAACTGGCCATTTGGAGCGACACGGTCGCTAAATGCCCGGATAATGAACGCGCCCATAACAATCATGGCATATGTTTGGTCAATGTGCCGGGACAGCTGCCGGTCGCCATAGCCGAGTTTCATGCTGCCCTGCGGATCAAACCCGATTATAAGGATGCACATTGCAATTTGGGGATCGTCTTTTCGCAGATGCCGGGTCGCTTGCCAGATGCGATTGCGGAGTATCAGGCGGCCCTGCGAATCAACCCCGATGACCTTAATACGCACAATCGGTTGGGCTTGGCCCTCACTCAGCAGGGCAATCTGGACGAGGCCCTCGCGCAATTTAAGGAAATCTTGAAAATTGCGCCGGAGTCTGCCCAGGGGCACAATAATTTCGGGAACGCTCTGGCTAAATCAGGCCGGCTGGTTGAGGCCATCGATCAGTACGAGTTGGCACTACGGCTCACGCCCGATTTTACGACCGCACGCAACAATCGCGAGCTGATCCGACATGCCATGACGCAACAAGCCAATGATCGTTTCAAAGGGGGCGAGCCCCGATTCGTTGAACCGCTGGTTTGGGTCCTTTTTTAGCCTCCAGCATCCGCAGGATGGCCGGCCGCTACTCCCGCTTCAGCTCGCGCGTCATGAGCGAGGCCAGCGCCGCAGCGGGTTTTTTATTCCCGAACAAAATTGCATGCACCTCGCGCAGGATGGGCGCGTCGATTTTTTTCCCGGCGCACAGACCGGCGAACGATTCGGTCGTCTGGTAGCCTTCGACCACGGTCTTGCGGCCGGCCATCAATTCGCCGACCGGGCGGCCCTCGCCGATAAGCTGGCCAAACTCGCGATTGCGGCTCCAGCCGCCGTGGCAGGTGGCCACGAGGTCGCCAAACCCGCTCAGGCCGTAGAACGTTTCCGTCCGGGCGCCGAGCGTCGTGCCCACCCGCACCATTTCAGCCAGTGCGCGGGTGAGCAGCGCGGCCTTGGCGTTGTCTCCGAGGCGCAGTCCATCGCAACAGCCAGCGGCGATGGCGTAGATATTTTTCAGGCAGCCGCCAAACTCCACGCCGGCGGGATCGTCGCTGGTGTAAACGCGCAGCGTCGGCCCGCTCAATGCCGCCTGCACCTGCGCGACAAAAGGATCGGGTCGCGTCGCCGCGAGCACCATAGCGGCCGGCTGGCCGCGCGCGACTTCGCCGGCATTGGTCGGCCCGGTCAGCGCGCCGGCCAGAAATTCCGGCAATACTTCTGCGATGACCTGCGAGGGCCGCAGGTGCGTGCCGAGCTCGAGACCTTTGGCCAGGCTGACCACAAAGCGGACCTGGCGCGCCAGGCCGAGATTCCCGCGCACGCGCTGGCAGGTCTCGCGCACGGCCTGCGCCGGACACGCGAGCAGCACGACCTCGGCTTCCATGAGCACGGGCGCAAGCTCGTGGCCGATTTGCAAGCTCGGCGGCAGCGGGACGCCAGGCAGGTAGTCGGAATTCTCGTGCGCAGACGAAAGCGCGAGCGCCTGCTCGAAACGCCGCGGCACAAGCGTGACGGTATGGCCGAGCCGCGCGAGATGCGCCGCAAAAGCCGTGCCCCAGGCACCGGCGCCGATGACCGCAAAATTCATGAGTTATTTTTTAACACGAAGAACGCAAAGATCGCCAAGAAAATCGAGCAAAACGCATCCATTTTTAACCGCGGATGAACGCCGATTCACGCGGATAAATACTTTCACAGAAGGCAACCAAGGTAACGAAGCGTTGTTAGATTTCCGTCATCAAAGGCAAAAACAGTGACGCTTGGAAATTTGATGCAAGATGACCTTAATCGCTTTGTTTCCTTTGTTGCCTTCTGTAAAATGCATTAATGGTTTTCAAAACAGATTAAAACCTGCTCCGAATCCGCGATCATCCGCGACATCCGCGGTTAAAAACCCTTCTCTGCGAGCTTTGAGGCCTTCGTGTAAAAAATTACTCTGGATATTTTCGTGCGCGCACCGCGGCGGCGTAGGCGGCGAAACCTTTTTTGATTTCTTCGCCCACATGGGCGAAGGGCTTGACGAAGGGCGGCGCATGGCCGGGCTCAAAGCCGAGCAAATCGGTGGAGACGAGAATCTGCCCGTCGCAATACAGGCCGGAGCCGATGCCGATGGTCGGGATCTTGACCGTCTCGGTGATGGTGCGCGCGAGGTTGGGCTCGATCATTTCGAGCAGGAGCGCGAAGGCCCCGGCCTTTTCGAGTGCGAGGGCGTCGGCCAGCAGGCCCTCGGCCTCGGCCGCATCGCGGCCAAATTTTTTGTAGCGGCCGAGCGTGCGCACCTGCTGCGGCTTGAGGCCGAGATGGCCCCACACCGGCACGCCGGCCTCGACGAGGCGCGCGATCGAATGGGCGAGCGCGAGGCCGCCCTCGATCTTCACCGCCTCGGCGCCGGACTCCTGCATGAGCCGCTGGCAGGCGTGCAGCACGCGCTCAAAATCAAAATGCGCCTCGACAAACGGCACGTCGGCGGCGAGCAGCGCGGTCGGCTTGGCCCGTGCCACGGCCGCGGTGTGGTGCACCATCATGTCGAGCGTCACCGGGATCGTGCTGTCGAAACCGAGAAGCGTGTTGCCGACCGAGTCGCCCACGAGAATGATGTCCACCTCCGCCTCGCCGGCCAGGCGCGCCGTGATGGCGTCGTAGGCCGTGACCGCGACGATGGGCCGCTGGCCCTTGAGCTGCCGCAGCGTGTGCGTGGTGGTCTTCACTTGAGAAACGACGGGATGCGCTCGGGCGCGATCATCTGCTCGAAGGTCTCGCGCGCATTCACCAGCTCAAACGCGCTGCCTTGCACCAGGACTTCGGCCGGCATCCCGCGGGTGTTGTAGCGGCTGGACATGACGCGACCATAGGCGCCCGCGCTCATCAAGGCAATGAATTCGCCCTCGCCCACTTCCTGGAGCTGGCGGTCCTTGGCGAAGCAGTCACCCGACTCGCAAATCGGGCCGACGACATCGGCGACGAGCGCGCGGCGCGAAGTGTTGCGGTGCAGCGGCACGATTTCGTGGTAGGCATCGTACATGGCGGGCCGCACGAGGTCGTTCATCGCCGCATCGACAATGAGAAAATTTTTGCCCGCGCCACGCTTGAGGTACTCCACCCGCGAAAGCAGCACGCCGGCGTTGCCCACCATGGAACGTCCCATTTCGAGCAGGATTTTGAGGCCAAGCGGCTTGAGCAGCGGCGCGAGCGCGGCGCCATAGGTTTCAAAGGTCAACGGCCGCTGGTCGGCCGGCTGCGCGTCCCACCATTCGCGCGCGCCGCTGGCCAGCGCGTCCTTGTACACAATGCCGATGCCGCCACCGATGGAAAAATAACGGAGGCCGAACTTCGCCTTCAGCTCAGCCACGAAGGGCGAGACTTTTTCCACGGCTTCAAGGAATGGCGCCACGCTCGTAAGCTGCGAGCCGATGTGCATCTGCACACCGCGCACCTCGATGTTCTTCATTTTTGCGGCGGCTTCATAGGCCGCGGCGGCGTGCTTGAGCGGAATGCCAAACTTGTTGTCGCTTTTGCCCGTGGTGATCTTGGCGTGCGTGTGGGCGTCCACATCGGGATTGATGCGGATGCCAATGGGCGCCTTCACCCCGAGCTGGCCGGCGACGTGATTGATGCGGGTGAGCTCGGGCTCGCTTTCGACGTGAAAGGAGAAAATGCCATTTTCGAGCGCGAGCTTGATTTCGCCCTCGGTCTTACCCACGCCGGCGAAAACGCTGGCCTCCACCTTCGCGCCCGCCGCGATCACCCGCCGCAGCTCGTCCGCGCTGGCAAATTCAAACGCCGAGCCCAGATTCGAAAAATGGCGCAACACAGCCAGGTTGGAGTTGGCCTTGACCGCATAGCACAGCTGCGCATCGAGCCCGGCCAGGCTTTGGGCGAGACGTTGGTAATTATTTGTAATGGTCGCCGCACTGTAAACGTAAGTGGGCGTGCCGTAGAGATGTGCAACGGCCGCAAGGTCGACCGACTCGCAATGGAGGTTTTGCCCTACGTAGTGGAAGTGGTGCATTTGGCTGGGAAAAAGGCGTCAAAAACAGAGTTATACCGGCTTTCACCTTGAAAAAACGACTATAATTTTCAATTAGTGTGGGCGTGATTCGCGTATTCAAAAACTGGTTTCATCGGCCGGTGGTTCGCTTTGGCGCCATCGACAACAGCCGTATCGCGACCACTCCCATCCGCAACTCGCTTTTTGTAAGTTTCATCACCGAAACGGGTTGCTACCGGGCGCGCCATGTGGATCGCCATGAATCACAGATGCGCCGCCGCAAGCTGGCCAAGGGCGTGTTGCTCATCGCCATCGGCGCGCTGAGCACGTGGGTCATCATCGAAAGCGCGAAGGCGTTGACGATGTTTTGACTTTGTGGGCGGGGTGCCCCCACCCCGCATTGAGGTTGATCGCGGGGTGAGGGCACCCCGCCCACAACCTGAAATCTCAAATGTCTGATGTCGGCTTCAAATATTGACGCTCGCAGCCGTTGAGATGGGTGGAGCGCGTCGTCCCTGACGCGCTTAAATGGAAAACCTGAAATGAACGCGTCAGGGACGACGCGTTCCACCATTTATTCTCCGCCGGCACCAGCCGGGGTGGGTTTGAAGGCAGCCCGAAAGGTGGCACCCAGGTAATCGCGGTTCAGGCGCGCGATGAAGTCGTGCGAGATGAGCTTCGGGCAAGCCGCACTGCATTCGTACTGGTTGGTGCAATTGCCAAAACCGAGCCCGTCCATCGTCTGCACCATCGCGAGCACGCGGCGGTCGCGCTCGGCCTGCCCTTGCGGCATGAGGCCGAGGTGCGAGACCTTGGCGGCGACGAAGAGCATCGCGCTGGCGTTCTTGCATGCCGCCACGCAGGCGCCACAGCCGATGCATTGCGCGGCATCCATCGCGAGGTCGGCCGCGTCCTTCGGCACCGGAATGGCGTTGGCGTCGGGCGCCGAGCCGGTGCGCGCGGTGATGAAGCCACCGGACTGCATGATTTTGTCAAACGCGCTGCGGTCGGTGATGAGATCCTTGACGACGGGAAAGGGATGCGCGCAGTAGGGCTCGACCACGATGACGTCGCCGTCGTTGAAGCTGCGCAGGTAGGTCTGGCAGCTCGCGACACCGCGGTGCGGGCCGTGCGGCTTGCCGTCGATGACGAGCGAGCACGTGCCGCAAATGCCCTCACGGCAGTCGTGCGCAAACGCGATCGGCTCCTCGCCCTTCCCGGCCAGCCCATCGTTCACGACGTCGAGCATCTCGAGAAAGGACATGTCGGGATTGAGATCCTTCGCCTGGTAGTCGACGAACCGACCCGGCTGGCTGGGGCCGGTCTGGCGCCAGACGCGCAGGGTGACAGAAATGTTTTTCTTGGAATTTTCCATCGATGAAATCGTAAATCGCCTCACTTGTAGTTGCGCACGCTCATCTTGACCGCCTCATAATTGAGCGGCTCGGTATTGCGCAGCGGCTTTTGGCCCGCGCCCTGAAATTCCCAGGCGGCGACATGCGCATACTTCTCGTCGTCGCGTTTGCATTCGCCGTCGGGATACTGGTGCTCCTCGCGGAAATGTCCGCCACAGCTCTCCTCGCGCTCGAGCGCATCGAGGCAGAGGAGCTCGCCGAGCTCGAGGAAATCCGCCACGCGGCCGGCGTTCTCCAGCGACTGGTTGAGCGTGCCGCCGGCGCCGGGAACGTTGACGTTCTGCCAGAATTCCTCGCGCAGCGCGGGAATTTCCTTCAGCGCCTTCTCGAGGCCGGCCTTGGTGCGCGCCATGCCGCAAAATTCCCACATGATTTTGCCGAGGCGCTTGTGGAAATGGCTCACCGGCTCCTTGCCCTTGATGGCGAGTAAGCGCGCGACCAGACCGCGGACATTTTCCTCGGCCTCCTTGAATTCCGGCGCATCGGTCGATGGGCGCGAGCCGGGCTTCTGCGTGGCGAGATAATCGCCAATGGTGTAAGGAATGACAAAATAACCGTCCGCCAGGCCTTGCATGAGCGCGCTGGCGCCGAGGCGGTTGGCGCCGTGGTCGGAAAAGTTGGCCTCGCCCAGCACAAACAGGCCGGGAAGGTTCGACATCAGGTTGTAGTCCACCCACAGGCCGCCCATGGTGTAGTGCACCGCCGGGTAGATGCGCATCGGCGTCTGGTAGGCGCTCTCATTGGTGATCTCGTGGTAGATGTCGAAGAGATTGCCGTAGCGCTCGCGCACGCCAGCTTCACCCAGGCGCTTGATGGCGTCACCGAAGTCCAGATACACGCCGAGGCCGCTCTCCCCGGCGCCGCGGCCCTCGTCGCACACGCGCTTGGCCGCGCGCGAGGCGATGTCGCGCGGGGCGAGGTTGCCAAAGCTCGGATACATGCGCTCGAGGTAATAATCGCGGTCGGCCTCGGGGACGTCGGCGGGCTTCTTCAGGCGATCCTCTTTTTTCTTCGGGACCCAGATGCGGCCGTCGTTGCGCAGCGACTCGCTCATGAGCGTGAGCTTCGACTGGTAGTCGCCGGTCACGGGGATGCACGTCGGGTGAATCTGCGTGTAGCAGGGATTGGCCAGGCACGCGCCGCGCCTGTAGGCGCGCCAGATGGCGGTGGCGTTGGAGCCGCGCGCATAGGTCGAGAGGTTGAAAACATTGCCGTAGCCGCCGGTGGCCAGGATCACCGCGTCGGCCGCGTGGCGCGAAATTTCGCCCGTGACGAGGTCGCGGACGATGATGCCCTTGGCCTGGCCGCCAATGACGACGAGATCGAGCATTTCGCTCTGGGTGAAGAGCTGCACGCCGCCGGTGCCAACCATGCGGGAGAGCGCGGAATAGGCGCCGAGCAGCAGCTGCTGGCCGGTCTGGCCACGGGCGTAGAACGTGCGCGAGACCTGCGCCCCGCCAAACGAGCGGTTCGCGAGCAGGCCGCCGTATTCGCGCGCGAAAGGCACGCCCTGCGCGGCGCACTGGTCGATGATGTTGACCGAGACCTCGGCGAGGCGGTGGACGTTGGCCTCGCGCGAGCGGTAGTCGCCGCCCTTGATCGTGTCGTAGAAAAGCCGGTGCACGCTGTCGCCGTCGTTCTGGTAGTTTTTCGCGGCGTTGATGCCGCCCTGCGCGGCGATCGAGTGCGCCCGGCGCGGGCTGTCGTGGAACACGAAGTTCTTCACCCGGTAACCAAGCTCGGCCAGCGTGGCCGCGGCCGATGCGCCGGCCAGGCCTGCACCCACGACGATAACCTCGTATTTCCGCTTGTTGGCCGGGTTGACGAGCTTGATGTCCGCCTTGTGCCGGCGCCATTTGTCGGCGAGCGGACCGGGTGGAATTTTGGAGTCGAGTTGGGCCATGGCAGGGCGCGGCGCGCAGGTTGAGAATTGAAAGCTGAAAGCCGATCAGGGCGACGCGGTGGGCGCGACGGCCGGCTGAAAGCCTTCACGCAGGCCTTTCGCGCCGATGAGAATCGAACCGGGGATGATCAGGTTGCCGAGAAAGTAGAGCAGGCAAAACAAGGCCACGACCTTGCGCAACGGGCCCGCCCACGTTGCACTGCGCCAGCCAAAGGTCTGGAACAGGCTATCCATGCCGTGCAGCAAATGAAACGACAGCAGGCCGACGGCGATGATGTAGAAAATCGACACGACGGGATTTTGAAATCCCAGGATGACCATGCTGTGCACGTCGTGCACCTGCGTGCCGGCCTTGACGACGGGAAAGCCCATGACGCGATAATCGGCCGTCATCGTGTAGAGCGGGAGATTTTCCTTGAAGCTCGCCGACTGGGCGTAGCCAAACGTGAATTGCGCGAGGTGATAAAAAAGGAACGCGAGCACGATGTAGCCGGTCCAGCGCACGTAGCGCGACGAAAACGACGCCTGGATCCAGGTCTTCACGCCATAGGGTTGATGACCGCGGGCGGCTTTGTTCTCAAGCGCGAGCACGGTCGCGGCCCAAATGTGCAGGGCCACGCTCACCAGCAGCCCGATGCGCACAACCCACAGCACCGGCCCGAGCTGGTGCAGAAAATGGGCATAGCCATTGATGTGGTCGGGATGCAGGAAAATCTGCAGGTTGCCGACCAGATGGCCGGTGATGAAACCAACGAGAATGAGGCCGGTCACAGCCATCAGGAACTTTCGTCCGATGGAGGAGCAAAATAATCTGCGAGTGAGGCTCATTACAAAGCGGGAAGACGGGCGCGTTTAAACTTGTACGGGGTCAACGAAGTAATGCCATCGCCCGAATCAAGTAAAGACTCCGGGCAGTGACACCCACCGCGCGCCCTGCTTATTAGCGAGCTTAACCTCCTGAATAAGCGCAACTGGGAACGGAACCTCTGCGCTGGTAGAGGAAAACCCAAACGACAAATTCCAAAAAATAGGAGACCTCGAAAAGACCAAGCAGGCTCAAAATTTGATCCTTTGGAATTTGTCGTTTGTGATTTACTTAAAAGGCAGCGGCTTGAGCAGCGAAAATTTTCCGCTCGCGGCCGGCGCGATCACCCGGCGGCGAAACAGGGCGACCCGCACGTCCTCGCCCAACACCCGCGCGAGCGCAGGCCCCACTTCCGGCGCAGCCTCATGGTCGGCCACGTAGTGAAAATCCCAGCGCCTGTCGCCGGTCTGCACCAGCGACCAGTGCCAGCAGGAAAAGCTTTCGGGCAGCACGGCGTCGATCTCGTGCGCGGACACCAGCGAACCGTCGGGCCGGAAATACAAGTCGCGCTCGCGGCCAAGCAGGCGGAACCCGGCTGGTAGTTTTTTCACGATGTCACCCGTGTGGTAACGCAGGAGCGGCATGGCCTCGCGGTCGCGCGTGGTCACGTAGATTTGAAAGACGTCCGCCAGGTTTTCGCGCCAGGGCGCAAGTTCGATGAACGCATTGGCGTCGATCACGCGCGAATCATCCTGGAACGCGCCACCGACAAAAAGATAGCCGGCCTCGGTCGAGCCGTAGAGATCGACCTGCGGCGCGGGAAACGCCTCGGCGATGCGCCGGCTGTGCGAGAGGCTCGCCTTGCCGTAGGTGAGGATGACCGCGCGCAGGCTGGGCACGCGCACCTTGCGGCGGACGGCCGCGCGCGCGAGCAGC
>Ga0210398_10000305_pt1 | contig 58562 bp, 65 predicted proteins | sample IncBWC4OmetaG_FD_161047 | JGI IMG/M metagenome (GOLD analysis project Ga0210398, IMG submission 161047) | Forest soil microbial communities from Barre Woods Harvard Forest LTER site, Petersham, Massachusetts, United States - Inc-BW-C-4-O | ecosystem: Environmental > Terrestrial > Soil >...
TCGGCCGCGGCGCGGCCTGCGGCGTCGAGACCGGTTGTGCCAATCAGAAGCGGCACACCGGCCGCTGCACAGACGAGGGCGTGCGCGGCGACGCTGCTCCCCACGCTGAAATCGACGGCCACGGCAGCGCCTCGAACCCCAAGGGCCGCATCTCCGGTGATCCGCACTCTGGTGGGTGTACCCGTCGCGGCGGCGTCCTGACCCAGCCGGGCGCTCGTGGGCGAAGCGATGGCGCCGCTCAAGACCAAGGTCGGCGGGGACGATTCCTGCAACGCGCGGATCAAGGCCTGGCCCATCCGCCCGGTGATCCCGAAAACTGCGATGGACTTCATTCCGAATCCTTAATCAACTGCGCCGGTGAAGAACTTCCTGACGCCCTCGAAGAACGACTGCTCGCGCGGCTGATGGCCGCCGCGCTGTAACGAGGCCTCAAACTGCTTCAATAACTCTTTCTGCTGCGCGTCCAGGCTGACGGGAGTCTCGACCACCACCCGGCAGAAGAGATCGCCGGCGGCACCGCCACGCACCGGCCGAACGCCTTTCTCGCGTACCCGAAATACCCGCCCGGATTGGGTCTCGCTGGGAATTTTCAGGATCACATCGCCGCTCAAGGTCGGCACCTCCACCGTCCCGCCAAGGGCCGCGGTGGTGAAGCTGATCGGGACTTCACAGGACAGGTGGCTGCCCTCGCGCTCGAAGATGGCGTGTTCCCGGACCCGCACTTCAACATACAGGTCTCCCGCCGGACCCCCGTTCCTGCCCGCCTCGCCCTCGCCGTTCAGGCGTATTCGGTCGCCCGTATCGACCCCGGCCGGCACGGTCACGGGAAGGGTCTTCTCCTGGCGCACCCGCCCCTGTCCGTAGCAGGTATCGCAGGGGTTGCCGATGATCTTGCCGCGGCCTTTGCAGCGTGGGCACGGTTGTTGAATGGTGAATATCGATTGCTGCACCCGCACCTGCCCCTGGCCATGGCAGGTGTCGCAGGTCTTGGGGGTGGATCCCTTGGCGGCTCCCGAGCCCTTGCAGGTCTTGCACTCGGCGAGCGACGGAATCTTGATCTCGGTCGCCGTGCCGAACACGGCCTGCTCGAGATCGAGCTCCAGCTCGTAGCGCAAATCGGCGCCGCGGAACACTTGCGAGCGGCCGCGCTGACCGCCGGAGAAGATGTCGCCAAACATCTCGCCGAAGATGTCCCCGAATGCCTCGCCGGCGCTGAAGCCACCGCCGCGCCCCCCTTCGAGGCCCGCGTGTCCGAATTGGTCGTACACGGCGCGTTTATGCGGATCGCAAAGCACCTCATAGGCCTCTTTGGCTTCCTTGAATTTGTGCTCCGCCTCGGGATCGTCGGGATTGCGATCCGGATGGAATTTCATGGCGAGCCGGCGATACGCCTTCTTGATTTCGGCTTCCGTGGCGGTTCTGGCCACCTCGAGGAGTTTATAGAAATCCTGCTTCGCCATTGCTCACCCAAGGCTCAACGCCCATAAAGGCGAACCGCCGGTACCCTGTACCGGCGGTTCCCCTCGACACATCCATCCCGAGCAACCGTTTAAGGCGCCTCAGGCCTTCTTTCGGTCACTTTCCTTGACTTCTTCGAATTCGGCATCGAGCACGTCGTCTTTAGCGGTTTCGGTGTGGCCGCCGGCCGCGCCGGCCTCGCTGCCGCCGCCTGCGCCCGCGCCGCCCGCCGACTGCTGGTACATCTTCTGCAGCAGCGCGGAGGATGCCTGCTCGAGTGTCTGAGTCTTGGCCTCGATGTCCTCGCGGTCATCGCCACTCATCGCGGTCTTCACCGCGGCAACCGCGTCGCTCGCCGTTTTCTTTTCCTCGTCTGAGACTTTATCGCCGACTTCCTTGAGCGCCTTCTCGACGGTGTGAATCGTCGCATCCGCCTTGTTGCGCGCGCCCACGAGCTCGCGGAACTTCTTGTCTTCCTCGGCGTGCGCCTCGGCGTCGCTCACCATGCGCTTGATCTCGGCTTCCGACAAGCCGCTCGATGCCTTGATGACGATGCGCTGTTCCTTGCCCGTCTTCACGTCCTTGGCGGAGACATTCAATATGCCGTTGGCGTCGATATCGAACGCCACCTCGATCTGGGGCATGCCGCGCGGTGCCGGCGGAATGTCCGTCAGGTCGAACCTGCCCAAGGACTTGTTGTCGCTCGCCCGGTCGCGCTCGCCCTGCAGTACGTGAATGGTCACGCCCGTCTGATTGTCGTCCGCGGTCGAAAACGTCTGCGACGCCTTGGTCGGGATGGTGGTGTTCTTCTCGATCACCTTGGTCATGATGCCGCCCAGGGTCTCAATCCCCAAGGACAGAGGCGTCACGTCGAGCAACAGCACGTCCTTGACGTCGCCGGACAGCACGCCGGCTTGAATCGCCGCGCCCACCGCCACCGCCTCGTCCGGATTCACATCCTTGCGCGGTTCCTTGCCGAACAGGTCCTTCACCGCCTGCTGCACCATGGGCATGCGCGTCTGGCCGCCGACCAGGATGACCTCGCTCACGTCCTTCATGGACAAGCCGGCATCTTTCAGCGCGATCCGGCAAGGCTCCATGGTCTTCTTGACCAGATCCTCGACCAGGGATTCGAGCTTGGCTCGGGTGAGCTTCATGTTCAGGTGCTTGGGGCCGGCCGCATCGGCCGTGATGTACGGCAGATTGATCTCGGTCTGCTGGCTCGAGGACAGCTCGATCTTCGCCTTCTCCGCCGCCTCTTTCAGACGCTGCATGGCGAGAGGATCCTTGCGCACGTCGATGCCGCTTTCCTTCTTGAACTCATCCGCCAGATAGTTGATGACGCGCAGGTCGAAATCCTCGCCGCCGAGGAAGGTATCGCCGTTGGTCGACAGCACCTCGAACTGACGCTCACCGTCCACTTCGGCGATTTCGATCACCGACACGTCGAAGGTGCCGCCGCCCAGGTCGTAGACCGCAATCTTGCGGTCGCCGCCGTCCTTGTCGAGACCGTAGGCGAGAGCCGCCGCGGTGGGCTCATTGATGATGCGCTTGACGTTCAGGCCCGCGATGCGGCCCGCATCCTTGGTGGCCTGGCGCTGGGAATCGTTGAAATACGCCGGAACCGTGATCACCGCTTCGGTGACCGGCTCGCCCAAATAGTCTTCGGCGGTCTTCTTCATTTTCATGAGGACCCGCGCCGAAACCTCGGGAGGCGCCATCTTCTTGCCCTGCACTTCCACCCAGGCGTCGCCGTTGTCCGCCTTGACGATCTTGTAGGACACCATGCTCATGTCCTTCTTGACCACGTCGTCCGTGAATTTACGGCCGATGAGGCGCTTGACGGCGGCCACGGTGTTGGCCGGGTTGGTGACGGCCTGGCGCTTGGCGGACTGACCCACCAACACCTCGCCATCCTTCGTGAAGGCCACGATCGACGGCGTCGTCCGATCCCCCTCACTGTTCTCGATGACCTTGGGCTTGCCGCCCTCCATGATCGCGACGCAGGAGTTGGTCGTGCCGAGATCGATGCCAATCATTTTACCCATTGTGAAAACCCTCTAGAAATTCTAACTCTGTGACCCGTTACGTGGGGGGGACTAGCCGCTTTTTCAATTGCCGCCCGGAGCCTTGCTTACGATGACCCTGGCGGGGCGCAGCAGGCGGCCGTTCAGGGAATAGCCTTTTTGAACCACCGACAGCACCGTGTTCGCCGGATGCTCGGCGCTTTCCTGGACCGCCATGGCCTCATGCCACTGCGGATCGAAGGGCTGACCCGCGGGATCGATGATCTTGATGCCGCCCTTGTCGAAGGCACGATGCAGCTGCCGCAAGGTGGCCTGGGCGCCTTCCAGGAGCGCCGGGCCGGGATTGACGACCCCGGCATTGATCCCTGCCTCCAGGGCGTCGCCCACCGTGACCAGCTCCTGGGCAAAGCGCTCGATCGCGAACTTGCGTGCATTGTCGATCTCGCGTTCGCTGCGCTTGCGGAAATTGTCCAGTTCCGCCACCGCCCGCAGATAACTGTTGCGGTTCTCGGTGGCCTTGGCCTCGGCGGCAGCCAATGCCGCAGACGCGTCCGGGGTGCCCGTGGGGGCGGCACCAGTGGCGCCTTCGGCACGATTGGTTTCGTTCACTCGCTAAACCCTCAAAAGAATGGCGACATGGGTGCCGCTCGGAGCCGATCTACTGGGGGCTATTTACGGGCGTTCAAGGCCGAACCCAAGAGTTTTGCCGTGAGATCGACGATGGGTATGACCCGCTCGTAGGCCATCCGGGTGGGGCCGATGATGCCGAGCACCCCGACCACCCGGTTGTCGATGGTATAGGGCGCCGTCACCACGCTGATGTCGTCCAAGATCCGGTAGCCCGATTCCTGGCCGATGAAGATCTGGATGCCCTCGGCCCGCAGGCAGTTGTCGAGCAGCCTCAGGATATCGTGCTTCTCGTTGAACGCCTCGAACAGGCGTTTCAGTCGTTCCACATTGGACAGTTCGGCAAACCCCATCAAATTGGTTTCACCGGCGATGACATATTCCACGCGCTCGTCGGTGCCCGTATCGAAGACCTTCTGCGCCACCCGGATGGCGTCCTGCATGAGCTGGTCCATGTGTTGCCGCGTTTCCTGCATCTGCTTGACCAGCTGCGCGCGTACATCGGGCAGGGAGCGCCCCGCGAATGCCTCATTCAAGTAGTTGGCGGCACGGCGCAATTCCTCGGTGGAGTAGTACCGATCGAGCTGAACCACCCTGTTCTGAATTTCCCGGTTGCTCATCACCATGATGGCGAGCGCCCGGTTCTCCGACAGGGCGATGAACTCGATTTGCGACAACGCGACGTAATTCGGGTTCGGCAAGGTTACGAGCCCCGCCATGTGTGTGACGTTGGACAGCATCTGCGAGACGGTCTGTACCAGCGAGCGGCCGTTGGCGGCGTCGCCCAAGCGGCGCTCGATTTCCTCGATTTCCTCGTGGTGCAGGGGCTTGAGCTTGAGCAGCGTGTCGACGAAGAAGCGGTAGCCTTTGTCGGTGGGTATGCGGCCCGCCGAAGTATGCGGAGAGGCTACGAAGCCGAGATCTTCCAGGTCGGCCATGACATTGCGAATGGTGGCCGAGGAGAGGCTCAATCCCGAATCGCGCGACAGGGTCCGCGAACCGACCGGCTGGCCATCGCGGATGTAATTCTCGATCAAGGCCTTGAGCAGCAGCTGCGCTCGCTCAGTGAGCCCCTCATCGGTACCTTCTGACATACGCTCCATATAACATGTTTGAAGCTAACTAGCGCATCGGCCCGAAGTCAAGTCGCACAAATCGGCGCGGTCGATGGGTTCAAGACGTGACCGGCTCCGCGCCGTCATGCTACAAGGATTCGCTTATGTCCCATTCCTTCCAATCGATTGCGCTGGTCGGCAATGCGCGCGATCTGCGCGTCGCCGAATGCATGCTGAGTCTCGCCAATCACCTGCATTCGCGCGGCCTGCGCGCGCTCGTCGACCCCGGCGTCGGCCTCGCGTTCCGGCCCGACAGCGTCGCACCCTGCCCGGAGAGTTCCTTTGCCACGCGGGCCGATCTCATCATCGCCATCGGCGGCGACGGCACGCTGCTGTATGCCGCGCGGCTGGTGGCCGGCCAGTCGGTGCCGCTGCTCGGCGTCAACCGCGGCCGGTTGGGATTCCTCACCGACGTGAGTCCCAAGTCGATGCTGGAGGATGTGGATGCCGTGCTCGCCGGACGCTACGGCGAGGACCGGCGCTCGCTGCTGGCCGCGCATCTGGAGAAGCAGGCCGGCGCGGGGTCGGTGCGCGCCCTTGCCTTGAACGATGTGGTGGTCAATAAATGCGAGACCGGCCACACCATCGATTTCGAGACCACGATCAACGGACGCTTCGTCAATTCGCACGGCGGTGACGGCATGGTGATCGCCACTGCCACCGGTTCGACCGCCTATGCGCTGTCCTGCGGCGGACCCATCGTCGAGCCCGATCTGGACGTCTGGGTGCTGGCGCCCGTCAGCCCCCACACCTTGAGCGACCGTCCCATCGTCGTGCGCGCGGGTAGCCGCATTCAGCTGCGCATGTCGGATCGCCTGGAGTCGCGGGCCCAGGTGACCTGCGACGGCAGCGCCCTCGGCGATCTGACCCAGGGCGACAACCTCTATGTCGAGGCGGCCGACGCCCAGATCACGCTGCTGCATCCGCCGGGCTATGACTACTACCGATTGCTGCGGTCGAAACTGCATTGGGGCCGCGGCGCGTACGACGGTCAAAGCGACGGCGATTAGATCCATGCTCACTCATCTTCAATTGCGCGATCTGGTGCTGGTCGATCAAGCGGAGCTCGAACTCGAAGGCGGTCTCACTGCCCTGACCGGCGTGACCGGCGCCGGCAAATCCATCGTCGTCGATGCCCTGCTGCTCATCGCCGGCGGCCGCGCGGGCGGCGATGTCGTGCGCCAAGGCGCGGAGCGCGCCGAAGTGACGGCCAGCTTCGATGCTCTTCCGGCGGCCGCGACCTCCTGGCTCGAGCAGCAAGCCATGGAGCACAACGGCGAACTGGTGGTACGCCGGGTGATCGGCGCGGACGGCCGCTCGCGCGCCTATGTGAACGGACAAGTGGTGTCCATCCAAGCCTTACGCGACCTGGCTGACTTTCTCATCGAAATCCATGGCCAACAGGAATTCCAGCGCCTGGTGAATCGCGGCGCCCAGCGCGAGATGCTGGACGAACACCTGGAGGACCGAGCATTGCTCGCCGAGGTGTCCGGGCTATACGAGCGTTGCCGGGTCTGTCGCCGCGACTTCGAAGCGCTCCAGGAGGCCGCCGCGGACCGCGACTCGCGGCTCGATCTATTGCGCTATCAGCTCGCCGAGCTCAAGGCCGAGGTCACCACGGCGGCCGACATGGAAGAGCTCATTGCCGACCGCAAGCGGATAGCCGGCCGCGGTCGGCTGGCGGAGGCGGCAGGGGCCGCGTTGGCCGCGGCCTACGAGGCGGACGGCGCGAGCGCACATGATTTATTGGCCCGGGCGCACGCGGCGCTGCGCCACGCCCTGGACGCGGACCCACAGCTCGCGCCCGCCGGGAAGCTCTTGGCGGAGGCCATGATCAACACTCAGGAGGCCGCGGAGACGCTGCGGCGCTATCTGGAGGCGCTCGACATCGATCCCGGGCGCCAGGAGGAGATCGAGCGCCGCACCGCTGCCCTCGAGGCCTTGGGCCGAAAGCATCGCGTCGGCGTTTTGGAACTCCCCGCGCAGCTCGCGCGCACGGAGCGGGACCTCGCCGCGCTCGACAATGCGCAGGTCAGTTTGGGCAGGTTGGAAGCGGAGCTCGACGCGCTGACTCGCGACTATCGCGCCGCCGCACGGCGTCTGACGACGGAGCGAACGGCTGCCGCCGCGCGCTTGGGTAACCACATCACCAAGCTCATGCAGGGGCTCGGCATGGCAGGCGGGCGCTTTGCGGTCAGCGTGACTCCGAGCGGCACCGAGATCGCCGCGAGCGGCAGCGACGACATCGAATTCCTGGTCAGCGCGAATCCCGGGCAGGCGCCCAAGAGCCTCGCCAAGGTCGCCTCCGGCGGCGAGCTATCGCGCATCAGCCTCGCCGTGCAAGTGGCAGCCGCTGCCAAGACGAGCGCCCTGTGCATGGTGTTCGATGAGGTGGACGCAGGGATCGGCGGCGCGGTGGCCGAAATCGTCGGGCGGCAATTGCGCGACTTGGGCGAACGTGCCCAGGTGCTGTGCGTGACGCATCTGGCGCAGGTCGCATCGCAGGCGCATCGCCAGTTCCGCGTCACCAAGCTGACCGACGGCAAGATCACGCGCACCGCCGTGAAAACCCTGGGTCAAAGCGAGCGAATCGACGAAATTGCCCGCATGCTGGGCGGCATCCACATCACCGAGCAAGCGCGCGCGCATGCCCGCGAGATGCTCGCCCGCGTCGCACCGGCTGAGAGCGCCTTGAAGAAGCGGCGCGCGCCATCCGCGGGAAAGTGACACGGCTGGCGAAACCGGCCGCGCACCCTGCGCCGCGCAGTTCTACTTCGGACGTTTCTGATTCGGGCAGTTGGGCTTGCGGCAATGCCCGTACAGGATCAGCGAGTGATCGCTGATCTCGAACCCCAAGCGCTTCGCCACGTTGTTCTGCCGCTCTTCGATTCCGCCGTCGATGAACTCTTCGACCCGGCCGCAGTCCACACACACGATGTGATCGTGATGCGCGCCCTGATTGAGCTCGAACACCGCCATGCCGCCTTCGAAGTGATGGCGGGTAACAAGACCGGCGGCCTCGAATTGGGTCAGCACGCGGTAGACAGTGGCGAGACCAATGTCCTCGTTGGATACCAGCAGCTTCTTGTAGATGTCCTCAGCGCTCATGTGGCGCGCCGTGCCGTCGGCAAGAATGTCGAGGATCTTGAGCCGCGGCAGCGTGACTTTAAGGCCGGCGTTGCGAAGGTCGTTGCTTTCGGCGGTGGCGGCGGATTTCAGGCGCTGCGGCATGCTGGGCCCTTGGGGTATGATACGGGTCCGATTATCAATCATTTAATGGCTGCGCACCACTTTGTTGAAAAAAATTCACTGTCTTATTGTCGGCTTGGGTCTGGGAGTGCTGGCGTCGGGATGCGTCTATCGCATCAACATTCAACAGGGCAACTTCCTGGATCAGGCGGCCGTCGAGCAGGTCAAGGCCGGCATGACCCGCAGCCAGGTGCGCTACTTGCTCGGCACTCCCATGGTGGCCGACAGCTTCAACAAGGAACGCTGGGACTACATCTACTACCTCAAGAAGGGGCGCAGCAGTCACGTCGACTCGCGGCGCGTCACGGTCTACTTCGACGGCGATAAGGTGGCGAAGCTCGACAAACCGACGGCTGCCGAGGCTGCGGCGCAGGATGCGTCCGCCGCAAAGATCAAGAACGGCAGGATTTACTAGGACCCTGTCAGAATTTCCGCGACCGTGCTGACGGGCGCCGGACCCTCAGCGGCGCGCTTGCTTGGCGCGCTGCCGCCGCGAGACCTTCGGATCCACCGCGAGCGGCCGGTAGATTTCGACCCGATCCCCCGCCTCGAGCACCCGGTCCGGCCCCGTCACCCGGCCGAATATGCCGACGGTGGCGTTCTCGAGATCCACTCCCGTGAAATCAGGGTCGAGCGCGGCCAGCCGCAGCGCGTCCGCCACGTGCGAGCCGCGGGCGAGGAGATAGGACTTGACGATGGCGCGCTGCGGTTCGGCATAGGCGATCTCGATTTGCAGCGGGGCTTCGTTCACGTGAGAGCGAATGGCGCGCGTTCGCTAAGTCGAGGGGTAGACCGCCTGCGCGCGCAGCACGAAGGCGTCGATGATGGTGCCGCACAGGGCCTCGAACACCGAGTTGAAGGCGGTCGCGGTCAAATGGTTCTTGAACTCGAACTCGACCCGGAAGTACACCTTCGATCCGCGCGTGCCGATCGGCTCGAAGCGCCATTCGCCGGTCAGGTCGCGAAACGGTCCGTGCAGCAGCTTCATTTGAATCTGCTCATCCTGCTTGAGGGTGTTGCGCGTCGTGAATTCGGTCCGCAGCACGCCGCGCGCCACTTTGAGCGAGGCAACACGCTCGCCCTCGGAAACGTCTTCGACGCGGGCGCCAACGCACCAGGGCAGGAATTCTGGGTACCGGGCGACATCGTTGACCAAGGCGAACATTTGCGCCGCCGTATAGGTTACCAGTGCGCTGCGCTCGACTAGCTGCATCCCTTTTCTCCGAGACGGACGTCGCCGCCACGGCGGATTCTCCGGTAAAAGCGCGGGCGCCGCCACCAGCGAAGATTTATCATGTGTTCTTGTCTTGACGATAATCGGACGGGGCCGCTTCGGCCCCGTTGATAGTTGCGCGAAGCGCATGAAAAGAGATGAAACCAGCTGCTGAAAAACTGCCGCCGATCGCCATCAACCGCAAAGCCCGCTTCGATTACTTCATCGAGGAGCGCTTCGAGGCCGGCATCTCCCTCATGGGTTGGGAGGTCAAGAGCATGCGCGCGGGTAAGGCGCAAATCGCCGAGGCCTACGTGTACCTGAAGAACGGCGAGGCCTTCCTCTTCGGCGCGCACCTCAATCCGCTGAATTCGGCTTCCACCCACGTCGAAACCGACCCGACTCGCACACGGAAGCTATTGCTCAACCGGCGCCAGCTCGATCACATGGTCGGAGCGGTCGAGCGGCGCGGTTACACCATCGTGCCGCTCGAGCTGTATTGGAAGAGCGGCCGCGCCAAGCTCGAGATCGGCCTCGCCAAGGGCAAGAAGCAGCATGACAAGCGCGCCAATGAGAAGGATCGCGACTGGCAGCGCGACAAGGGCCGGATTATGAAGGCCATGCGCCGCTGACGTCGCGGCCGCTATCGCCGAACCGCGGCCGGGGCTGGTGGCGCCCCGGGGCCCGGCTGAGTCATTTGGTTCGCGGGTCCATAGCGCGTAAACTGCGCGCTCGATGAGTTGATTCGATTTGGGGCCGACCGGTTTCGACATGGGTTGCGAAACTGTAGGTGCGTACCGAGGTGCAGGTTCCTCGTTAAACCATTTGCAAACTTATAGTTGCCAATCAAGACAACTACGCTCTAGCCGCCTAATCGCGGCTGAACCCTTGGCGGCTCGTGCTGATGCGAACGTCGAGGGGTAGCGCTCATCAGCTAGTGGAGCACACGTGCCTGGGGTGTGTTAAACGAAAAATTACCGGGCTGGCTGTTTGCTTTCCCTGCCCGTCGGGTAGCGAGCGGTGAGAACAATAGACGCGGCTACGTACGTAGATCTTGCAGCGTAGGACTTATGGACGGGGGTTCGATTCCCCCCGGCTCCACCATTTGGGTCATCCGAGGACATCCGAAAAGATCCGAGGACTTCCACTAAACCCGCATAAAACGCGGGTTTTTTTATGCCTTTTGGGGTCCGGGGAGCGACGCAACCTGCCGTTGACTTCCGGGGGCAACTGGGGGCAACCTTGGGGGCAACTGGCGAAACCCGAATTGGAGTTGCCCCCAGATGCCGCTCACCGACACCATGGCGCGAAACGCCAAACCCGCCGCCAAAACCGTACGGATGTTCGACCGGGATGGCCTGTATCTCGAGGTCTCGCCCCGCGGCGGCAAATGGTGGCGCCTCAAATATCGCTACGCCGGAAAGGAGAAGCGCGTGTCGCTCGGCGTCTATCCGGAAGTCAATTTGAAGAAGGCCCGCGCGCGCACGATCGAGGCGCGGCAGCTGCTCGACGCCGGCGTCGATCCCAGCGAGAACCGCCGTGCCGCGAAAGCCTCACAACTGGAAGGCGCGGCAAACAGCTTCGAGGTGGTTGCGCGCGAGTGGATCGACCAGCAGATGAAATCCTGGGTCAGGGGTCACGGCGAGCGAATCCTGACGCGGTTCGAACGCGATATATTTCCGTGGATCGGCGCCCGTCCGATTGCGGATCTGACAGCGCCGGAACTGCTCACAACGGTCAGGCGCATCGAAAAGCGCGGCGCGTTGGAGACCGCGCATCGCGCGCTCGGCAATTGCGGCCAGGTGTTCCGCTACGCCATCGCCACCGGCCGCGCCAAACGCGACCCGACCGGCGATCTGCGCGGCGCCCTCCCTGCGGTAAGACCTACGCACTTTGCCGCCATAACCGAGCCTAAGGCTGTGGGGGCGCTGATGCGAGCCATCGACAGTTACGAAGGATCGTTGACGGTTCGCTCCGCCCTACGTCTGGCGCCGCTCGTATTCGCACGCCCCGGCGAGCTGCGGCGTGCCGAGTGGACCGCAATGGACCTGGATGGCGGCGAGTGGCGCTACACGGTCACCAAAACAAACACGCCGCACATCGTGCCGCTCTCCTCGCAAGCGGTGGCCATCTTGCGCGAACTGAAGCCGCTCACCGGCCGCGGCCGGTATGTGTTTTCCAGCGGACGCAGCAGCCAGCGGCCGATGAGCGACATGGCCATCCTCGCCGCCATGCGTCGCATGGGCATCGCCAAGGACGAAATGAGCGGCCACGGATTTCGCGCCATGGCGCGCACCATCCTGGACGAGGTGCTGGGCTTCCGACCGGATTTCATCGAACACCAGCTCGCGCACGCGGTGCGCGATCCGAATGGACGTGCCTACAACCGCACCGCGCATCTGGTGGAGCGCCGGAAAATGATGCAGGCCTGGGCGGATTACCTGGACAAGCTCAAGAACGGCGCGGATGTGATTCCGATTCTCAAGGCGGGCTGAAAAAACGAGGGTGTGACCATGGAAACGAAGTTACTGCAATTGACCGTGGACGAGCGCATCAAGCTTGTCGAGGATCTGTGGGACAGCATTGCGGCTGACCAGGGCGCACTTCCGATTACCGCCGATCAGAGAACCGAACTCGACCGGCGCCTCAACGCCTACGCGGTTGACAAGAATCGTGGCCGACCGGCGGCGGACGCCGTCCGCGACATTCGTCGACGGTCGTGACCATCGATCCGGCTCTGGTAGATCGTGGAGCGACAGACCTCGGTAAGCGAGGCTCCAGGTTGAACGAAAATTGATTTTTCCACGCCTTTTTCGCCTATCTTTGTAATATCGCCCGCAATATCATATAATCCGATATGCGCATGGTGCTTGATACCGATGTGTTGGTGGCCGCATTCCGCAGCGAGCGCGGCGCCTCGCGTCAACTGCTGATTGCGGCGCTCGACCAGCGATTCGTCCTACTGGCATCCACCGCAATTTGGCTGGAGTACGAAGCGGTTATGACTCGGCCCTCACAATTGGACGCCATGCAGCTTAATGCAAGCGAAGTCAGGGACGCACTCGCAGCATTGGCAACAGTGGCGGAACAGGTTCTTATCCATTTTCTATGGCGACCTGTCTTGACTGATGCAGGGGATGAGCACGTTCTGGATTTGGCGATGAACGGCAGAGCCGATATGTTGGTTACGTTCAATCAAGATGATTTCGCGGAAGCTTCAAAGACTTTTCAAATAGAGGTAGTGACGCCGGCGGTGGCGTTACGAAAATTGAGGTAACGATATAATGCGATCGAGTAACTTTGCATTGCGACTGCAACCCTCACTCCTCGAGGAACTTCGGTCGATGTCCGATCTGGAGGGGGTCGCCGTGAATCAATTGATCAATGTCGCCATTGCCGAGAAGCTCGCGCAGATGCGGACCGGCAAATGGTTCGCCGATCGCATCGCGGCAGCCGATCCCAAGGCCGGAGCGCAATTGATCCGAGACTTGAGCCGCGGTGGCGGCGAGAAGCCAAGGAAGGGCGACGTGATTGCACGAACGCTAAAGAAACGGCGACGGAAATCTACGGTAGCCTGAATAAGCCTTGCAACACTGAGACAGTGGCCGCTCGCCACTGGACGAACTCGTAGTCGTCGGTTCAGCCAACAACTTGATTTGCGCAACGCTGATTACCACAAGTAATCCGCCTAAACGACCGGCCGACCGCCTCAGCCCGCCGCCAGTCTTGAGATGGGAGTCGTCTCGTAAGTGCCCGATACGAGATCTACGCTCACAGTCTTGGCAATAGCCTCCGGGCGGATTTCGCGCCCGTTCCGCACCAGCCGAATCAACCGATGTTTTGCCAGCAACTGCAGCGAGCGCGAAATGTTCGACTGCGCCCGGCCAGTGAGGGTTACCAATTCAGTCACGTTCGCAGGGTGTTCGCGCAGCAATACGCCCAAGAGCTCTAGCGCCTCTCGCGATAAGGCAGCGAGCAGGGGTGCTGCTGGGAGCGCGGAGGCCCGCCGTTCACCCCGTGCCACGGCACGCATTTCCTCATTCAACTCAGTCATGGACTTGCGCATCATCGCCCTCCCTCAGCCTCCAACTCGATCTCTTCGGCCTCGAACTCGAAGGCGGCATCAAGCCTGCATAAATATATCATCTGAGGATATATTTGGCGACCAGTGCTTTCCGCGGGATAGGAGGGTCGCTAGCAGCGCGGTCGTTACCTGATCATTCGCCACGCTGATCAAAACGGCTGGTTTCAATTCGAGCGGCCAACCAGTCTCGCACTTCGCTCTCCAGCCATCCCACGGCCCGCTGACCCAGCTTGATGCGCTGCGGGAACCGTCCTTCCGCCTGCATCTGGTAGATCATTGAGCGACCGAGTCCCGTGAGCTGGGAGACCTGTCTCAGCCTCAGTGCCCGTTCATTGGGGTCGCGCTGAAGCTTTACTGGAGGCCCTAGGTTGAACGCAGACTGATTTTTCGATGTGCTTTTCATGGCTGTAACCTCGAAGCCCTACCGCGCCCGCTCCTGGTCCTTGGGGTAACCGCGCTCGGGACCGTCCCGTTGGATCTGACGCTGCTTTTCCCCGAATTTGATGAATTGCGCCGCCAATCTTTGCCGGTCCGTGAGGACGGGCGGCAGATGGCCAGCGAAGTAACGCACATCGCCTGCGAGGATCATCTCCCCCTGCGCATCCAACACTTCTGCGGCCTTCATCCAAGTTGATACCAGCGATTTGCGAGTCTTGAGCAACCTTTCACGCGCCGGATCCGCGACTGTGTTGGAACGTGCAAGCTCTTGCGCGATCCCGATCACTCGATCACGCAGTGCAGTGGACTTCCCGTATCGCTGCGCTTTGAAAATCTCGTTTCGGGGTTTTTTCTTGTTCTCGCCTCGAATAGCCCGCGGCGTGGCGTTGGCCGCAATACCCTGTTCGCGCATCAACTGGGCGAAGTCCTCGCGCCAATCTCGCAGGAGCTGCTTGTCGATGTGCAGCCGCCGGCCGAGCTCGTTCTCGGCCTTCACGACCAGATGCACGTGCGGGTGCTTCTGGTCGGTGTGCAAAACCATGGCGTAGCGATGCTGAGCAAATTTCTGGCGGGCGAATTTCCGCGCGGCGGCCAACACCATGTCTGGGTGCGTCGGCGCCGGCATGGACAGCACGATGTTGTGCACAAGTTTCGTCGGTCGTCGCGCGGGACCGCCGTCCACCTGCCGCCGGTATTGGCCGGCGGTGAGTTCCAAATGCCAGTCCTCGAGCAGCCGCTTTTGCTCATCCGGGCGTCCGATGCGCTCCCCCTCGTCGGTCTCGATCTCCAGGGCTCCGTGGCGGCTGATGTACGTAAAGTGGGTCGCCACCGCGCCTCTTCTCGTTCCTCCGCCGGTCACTTTCACCATGACCTCCGGCGTGCGCCTGACCGTGCGGGAGATTTGGTCAACCTGCGCGGGACTGAATCGACCGGGCATTTGCGGACCTGCACGACCATAACTCACCACGTCAAACAATCCCGGTTCATCCGACGTGAGGCGAACAACTCGTCTAGTCAACGCGGCTCTCCCAGGTGACCAGCGCCGCTTGGGCGAATTCATGCATACGCCGCTCTACGTCCGATACGAGAGCCCGAGAACGGCTGATCTCTTGCTGTAGATCCCGCGGCAGGACACCCGCCTGTGCGGCTTCCCGAGCCGTCCGCGCCAAGATTCGGCCGAAGGCAGCCAAGACCGACACGGCCGCCTTGAACGCTGCAAGCTCGCCGGTTGCCAGCGGCGGGTTGACGGCCACATGACCCCGGACCAGGGCGGCGATGTAGGCCGAGTCCTTCATGCGGCGTTCAGCCGCTCGGTGCCGGATGGCGAGCCGGTCTCCTGGCCGCAGACGGATCGTGATCCGGTCCAGGGCGGGACCGCTGTTCGATGTGTTTGCGGGCAAGTCGGGCGAATCAGAATCGAGTAATGCACGAATGGCGATCAGTGCCAGCGTCGATTCCGACATTTGCCGCTTGGCAGCAACCGCGGCGAACAGGCGCTTCTCCAGCGGCGTCGGACGCGCCGTGATCGACGGCGCAGTCGCTTTCGCGACGCCGTCCTTCACCGCACGCCAACCCGTGTTGCTGCAAATCGCGGACACTTCGCTATCCTGCCATCACTCCAATAACGACCCGACAACAGACCTCGATCCAAAATCTTTGCTCATATCCGATCCGCCGATACGGACCTATACATTGCGCGAATTACTGAGAGTTTGTGGGGAGGGTTTCGCGGTATTATCGGCGGAACTCTCCCCGGGTCAGTGCAACGCTCAGGTCTGTTCGATCGAATACACCGCGCGATCCTTAATTATCCTAAGGTTCACCTGCGGGATGACTATGAGCGGCAGGCAGGATGCTGGGAAGGCTATGATTCGTACGAATTCACCTACGATTGACTGCCCCCCATTGGCGTCGCGAAAAATCCGGTTCAGTCGTGAGCTAATGGGAATGCAGCGCTACGTCTGCGGAATGCGGCGGCAGTTCGCGGGCCAACTGCGGCCAGTGGACATCAACAACCCGTCACCCCTAAGCGGTCATTCTGTAGTTGGGTTACCCTGTCCAGGAGAAGAATTGCTGCGCTTTCACGTCGCGAAGCCAGGGAGGTTTTTCGTGTCAATACTGTTGCGGCTCGAAAAGCTGTATGCGTTCGCGTTTTACGTTCAGTACAGAATTTGCACCACGCGATTTGGATCCGAGGAATGGGGCGAGCAAAACGCTGTGTTTATGATGGGGCTCTTCCAGTGCTTTTTGCTGTTAGAACTCATTTGCGGCGTGGCCTTGTTGACCGGCCACACACCAATCGCGTTCCCGAAGCTAGCCACATTAATTGGTCTAGCAGCTATTTTGCTATTTACACATCGCGTGCTCGTGCACAAACATCAGTGGCTGCGTTACAAGTCGGAATTTGAACAATATCCAAGGCGCAAGCATTTTTTCGCGTCGCTGGGCATTGGAGCGATAATGGCCGTAGCCTTTTTGGGGATTGGAATCGTAAAAAAGGCAATTGGAGCTGTGCACTAGCTGACTCCCGCGAACTGCCGCTCACGAATGTCGGGCCCGGGTCGACACCGGGCCTACGGGCGTGGCACGCTGCACTCAGGCCACGTTTGAGGTCATGTAATATCGTCGATACCTGGCTCTGGTTGGAGACAAGCGTGGTGGTGTCTTTACGCACGTTTGAGACATGTGATTTACCGATCCTTGAGCAATGGGTCCGAACGATTGAAAGCGACCACTTCATGTCGCGCTATCGCCCAAGGCCCGACGCCTTGGGTCCCGGGAAGACACCCACGCCTCTCTGGTTTGTAATCGTCGTTGACGGGATACCGGTAGGCACGTTGTGGTTTGAGTCGGGAATCACGCCAGACGAAGCCGTGCTTGGAATCTTGTTGGGAGATAAGTCGATCTTCGGTCGTGGAATTGGCCGACGCGCCATTGAATTGGCGGTGGAGCAATTAAAGAGCGTGGTTGCCGTCGCTCGGATTACCTTGAACGTGCGGACCACTAACGCGCTCGCGATTTCGTGTTATCTGGGATGTGGATTTAAAACGATTCAAACTTCGGAGAAGAAACTTGCCGATGGTAGTCGCGTGCATTACCACACGATGACAAGAGAATTGCGCGATCTCGAACCGACGTGAGTGCCCGGTAACCTTCGCTCGTAGCCGGCTGCTTCGGGTCCGTGACGCGCCGATGGGCGATACTACCGATGGCGGCAGGCTCTGACCGTGAGGGGCAACTCCGGGGGCAACTGCCATGCTTGGATTTCGGATACCATAGTGCTATCAAGGGGTTCCGGGGATTTTTGGTTTGTCCCCGGCCCACCATTTAGGTCCGTCCGATAAGATCCGAAGAGATCCGAGGACTTCCACTAAACCCGCATAAAACGCGGGTTTTTTTATCGGAACGCGACCCCGCAGCCCGCTCGCCAAGTTCAATCCGGCGCGGGAACGCTGAGATTGGACAGCCAGCGTTCGCCCAGGTATCCCTCGCGTTCCGAGACAACCACGGCATCACCTTCCTTCAGCTCATTGTAGGTCGCCGCATTGACTTGCAATTCTTGGTGGTCGCGCGGTGAGTGCCAATCGGTAAGCCAAAGATGATAGGAGGTGCTGTTGTGCCTGCCATGCGTCATGTACCGGTTGAGTACCTGCGCGGGATAGCGCTGCGGCGTTGAAGTGTCCCACTCTGCGTTGACTTCACGAATAAGCCCAGGCGCCGCGAACAGCGTGCCTATCCCGCCGACCAGCAGCAAGGGCGCCAGCACCGTGTGCAATCGAGCCGAACCCCACAACAGCAGGACACCCACGGCCGCCAAGGTGCAGACGACGATCGCCGTCGCCGCCAGGGTGTGTATGTCCGTAAACCAATTCGTCGCCAGTGCCACCTGTGGCGCTTGCAGTTGACCCAGAAAGAAAATCACGAAGGGCAGCAGGATCAGTCCCAAGGTTAGCCAGGTCAGCGTGCGAACGCTCACAGCGTACGGATCGCGAAAAGCGCTGGCGTCAACTTCGCTGGCGGCGAAGGCTTGAAGTCGGTCAAGGGTCGACTTCAGGTCGGGTATGGCGGTCGTCGCGATGAGGAGCCCTAGATCATTCGGCACGCTGGTAAACATCGGCGGCTTCGCCAGGGCGGAGAGAGTCAGCACGCCTCGGCCCGCGGCAATGGTCGTTATCCGAGTGTACTCGTGTGGCTGCACGGCCAATAAGTCGAGGAACTTCTGGCGGGCCTCCGCATCGTGGTCCAGCCACTCGACAATGCCGCGCTCGTCAGCACCGATGTAGACCGCCTCGTTGAAGCGCTCGTCCCGGGTCTGAAACTCGCGTACGAGATGTAGCGCCTTGGCGAGACGATCGCTTAACCGCTCGCGTCGCAGCGTGAAATCGAAGCGCTCATCACAGGCGATTGCAACAGTAACCGTTACCTGGTTGCTGCGCGAGGCACGCGTTTGCTTGAAGTCACAGGGAACGTCGTGAATGACATTCGCAGCTGTTATCCGGCGCCTGCCCCGGATGTTCGGCCAGATCGCGAAACCAGCCAGGCCTGCAACGAGAAGACCCAGGTGATCTAGAAAGTTCATCGGCTTTGCCTGTTCGTACGAGCGCATGATGCGCATACCCTCAACACCATCGCAACTGCTATGCTTAAATTTCGGATAGCATAGTGCTATCAACGGGTTCCGGGGATTTTTGATCGGTCCCCGACCCGTCAATTTGAGAGGCAATCGGGCGAGGCAAACCATGACTCGGATTGATGTGCCTAATTCGGCTCGAAGGCGTTCATCCGGCCGATTCGGCCGCTGGATCCTGATTTTATTGTTGGCCGTGATCGCCGGCAGCGCGCTGTGGACCTGGCTGACGCTGGCGTGGGCTTATGCGGACGGAGAACGCGCGGGCGTGCTGCAGAAGTTCGTGCGGCGCGGCTGGATCTGCAAGACACAGGAGGGCGAGATCGCCCTGTACTACGGCGGCGGCCCCTACATGGGCACGGGCACGTCGCGCCAGTTGTGGGACTTCAGCGTGCGCGACAAGTCGGTGGGCGCGGATTTGACCAAAGCCGTCGGTCATCGCGTGCAGCTGCATTACACCGAGCACCCGGGGATTCCGAGCAATTGTTTCGGCGACACCCGCTACTTCGTGGATAAGGTGACCGTGACCGACAACGAACCCTCCACGCTGCCCACGCCCCCGGCGGGCCCGGGCGCCGCTCCGGCTCAAGCGCCCGGTGCCGCTCCGGCCGCCGGCGCCCCTGCTCCGCCTCCCGGCACCCCGACTCCTTAAGTAGAGTCGGCGGCGGAGAATTGCCGGCGCGAATTCGCCACTTGCTCGGCGATGGTCACGGCCGTGCGCAAGGCAAGAAGTCCGTCCTCGCCGCCCACCTGCGGCGCGCTGCCCGTCGCCGCGGAGTCGAGGAAGGCGATGATCTCATCCTTGAGCGCATCGCCCTGCTCGTAGCTGTTTTCCTCGATGGCGACCTGCGGCACGCCGTCGGCGCCGACCCCCAAGCCCTTGCGGATCACGGTCAGCACCTTCTGCTGCAAATCAACCGATATATAGGCGTCATCCTGGAAGACGCGCAGCTTGCGCTCGGTCTTCAAGCTGACCCGGCTCGCGGTCGCGTTCGCGACGCAGCCGTTGGCGAAACGCAGGCGCGCGTTGGCGATGTCGACTTCGCGCGAAAATACGCTGGTGCCGATCGCATCGACGGCGACCACCGGCGAGCGCACGATGCTCAAGATCAGATCGATGTCGTGAATCATCAAATCGAGCACCACGTCGACGTCCGTGCCACGGTACTTGAAGGGCGCGAGACGCGCCGACTCGATGAAGCGCGGCACGGTGAGCGTCGGCTGCACCGCCAGCACCGCGGCATTGAACCGCTCCAGATGACCGACTTGCAGAACACGGTTGGCACGGCGCGCGAGATCGATCAGGCTCTGCCCCTCCTCCACGGTCACGGTCATGGGTTTCTCGACCAGGACGCTGGCGCCGGCGTCGAGAAAGTCCTTGGCGACCTCGAAGTGCAGCGGAGTCGGGGTCACGACGCTGACGGCGTCGACATGACCCAATAGTTCACGATAGTCGGCATAGGCGGCGACCCCGAGTTCCGTCGCCACCGCCGTGCGCGCCTGCGCCGACGGATCGGCTACCCCCACCAGATGCGAGTTGGGAAGGCTCGCGTACTTCTGGGCATGGAATCGGCCCAGGTAGCCGACGCCGACCACCGCCGTGCGAATCAAGGCGGCGCGTCTCGGCGCCACTTACTGCGGGCCCGGTAATCCTGGCGCAATTGCAAGGTGGCCCCGCCGACGATGGCGAGTGCCGCGCCGGCGAAGCACAACAGGCCGCGCCACACCGTCCACAGTCCGGCCGACAATGACCACAGCATCGCGCCGAGCGCCATTACCACGCCGAGGCTTATGAAGACCCAGGGCTTGGCGTCGTACAGCATCTGAGGGGTCCACGGGCGCATCCCCCGATTCTACAGCGCCGGGAGGATTCGTTTACAATTGGCTGACGATGATCAAGAAACTTTTCGCGCGTCTGGGGCTCACCAGTCCCTGGTCCATCGAACTTGCAATCGCCGCGGCGGGGTTGGCTATAGGCGTCGCGATCATGCCCATCCTGATCTTCTACGCCGGCGCTTTGACCCTCGGCCGCTATGAGGGAGCAGGTCTCGGACTCTTGTATCACAGCCTGTTTTCGGGACTCGTCCAGGCGTCGGTCGCCGCCTGGACGGTTCTGCTCGGCCCGTACGGTTTTTATCTCTTGTTCAGGGCACTGCGGGCCTGGTGGCGCGCCAGCGCCCATTTAACCTAATCGCCATTCAAGTTCTCGGCGGGACGGACGTTAACTGTCAATAGACGGATTTTGATCCGGTATGACTGTTGGAGCCCGCGCGTGAATCCCGAGATCGAAGCCAAACTTCGCAGGTTAGTGAATTTTCCGTCGCCCCCCGGGGTGGCGACGCACATCATCGAACTCGCGCAGGATCCGGACATCGAGATGGGCAAGGTGGCCAAGGCCTTGAGCATGGACTCGGCTCTGTCCACCAAGGTCCTGCGCATCGCCAATTCGCCTTTGTACGCCCAGCGGCGCAAGAGCGAGAATCTGCGCCAAGCGCTGGTGGTGCTCGGACTGAACGCGACCCTCACCCTCGCCTTGAGTTTCTCCCTGGTGAAATCTCTGAGAGGCGGCAAATCGAACGGACTGAATTACGGTCTGTATTGGCGCCGCGCCCTGCTGGCGGCGACTGCGGCACGCGCTCTCGCCGATGCCATGCATCAGACGCTGGCCGAGGAAATATTCCTCGCCGCGCTTTTGCAGGATGTGGGCATGCTGGCGCTCGACATGGCGCTGCCCGATCTGTACGCCGAGGTCGAACGGGTGCAGCGCAATCACGGCGCGCTGATCGAACAAGAAAAGAAACGCCTGGAAGTGGATCATGCGCACATCGGCGGCTGGTTGATGGAAGGGTGGCATCTGCCCGACCGTCTGCACCGCGCCATCACCCGCAGCCACCAATTGGACCTGAGCTTCAGCGCGGAGCCTGCACAGATATTCGATCGCTGCGTGGCGCTGTCCGGGCCGGTGGCGGATCTGTTCCTGCTCGATCCCGAACAGCGCCAGTTCGCCGAGACGGCGCTGTGCGCGGAGCGCAGCTTGGGGCTGGATAAGATGGCGTTCGGCCAGGTATTGGGAACCATCGGCGCCATGATTCCGGAAACGGAAGCCATATTCGAAACCGACCTCCTGTCCAAGCAGCATCCGGAGCTGATTCTGGAGCAGGCGCGCGATGTCTTGATGCTGCGCAGCCTGCATGCGCTGCGCGAGATCAACACCTTGAGAGTGGCGGCGGAAGACTCCTCCTCTCGCACCCTCGAGCTCGAGGAAGAGACCCGGCGCGACTCCCTCACCGGCGTCTACAACCGCGCCTACCTCGACCAATTTCTCGGCCGGGAATTCGATAACTCGACCAAGCATAAATGGCCGTTGAGCGTGGCCTTCGCAGATCTGGACAATTTCAAGAGCATCAACGACAACTTCGGTCATCAAGCCGGAGACCGCATACTGCAGGCGACCGCGCGCATACTTCGCGGCAACACGCGCGAGACCGATTTGATCGCCCGTTTCGGCGGCGAAGAGTTCGTGGTGGTGCTGCCGGCCACCGATGCGGAGACGGCGCGCAGCATCTGCGAGCGCATCGTCGTCGCGTTCCGCAACACCGGACACGTCATCGGCTCCGATCAGGCCACAGTGACCATCTCCATCGGCTGCGCCACGCATGGAAATCAGACTTTGTTCGACAGCGTGGCCGATTTCCTCAAGGCCGCCGATCAGGCGCTCTACACCGCGAAGATGCGCGGTCGCAACCGCTCCGTGCCCTTCGATCGGCAAATCTCCGGAACGCTCGCCCGCATGGGTTGAGGGGACCGCGGGGCGGCATTAAGTCGTATTGCGGACGACTTAATGTTTTCATCGATTTGAACTGCGTCACAGTTTCCGTATGCGGCGGGATTTGCACTGTCGCGATTTGGGAACATAGGGGCGCGGGAAAACTCAAAATACCAAGCAAGCTCGATTGACGAATTTGGATTTATCTGCGAGGGAAGACGATGACGATCGACGACAAGCCCGGTGGCAAACGGGATTCAAAATTCAGCTTCGCGGTGCACGAGCTGGAGCAGTCGGCTGAGGTGCGGGAGCTGAGCGTTCACTCCGCGCCGCTCAAGGCGGCGAACGAGAATCGCGGCTTCGATCCGTACAATACCTCCGGCAGCTTCGACCGCAAGAAGAATTGGATGAGGGTGGGTAAGCGCTAGACGCCCTCGGGCGATTCGCGCGACGTCTACCGCTCGGTCCTGTGTTCGCGGCTCACGCGATATTCACTGTTGGGATACCAATGCGGGAAGCGGCGCGCGTGCGCCACCCGATTTCCGACGTCGTAGTAAAGCGTGAGATCCTCGACCGCGCCGCGAACGTCCCAATCCGCCGAGTACTGATCGCCCGTTTGGCGATAACGATGCTGCATGTAATCGTCGAGCAGAACGCGGCCGCGCAGCGGACCGCGCGCGGAGTCGTCGAGACCGCCCTGTGCGTACAGCGCCGGCACGCCGGCCCTCGCGAAGATGAAGCAGTCCGACCGGTAGTAAAGACCCTGCTCCGGGTTGGGCTCGGGCGTCACTTCACGGCCCTGCAGTAGCGCCATCGCGCGCGCCGACTCTTCCAAATCCGTGTTGCCGAAGCCGAACACGGTCAAATCGCGTGTCGGTCCACGGTTGCGCAGACCGTTCACATCGATGACGGCCGCGGTCGCGCCCAACGAGAACACCGGATTCTCGGCGTAGTACGCCGAGCCCAGAAGACCGGGCTCGCCGTCGGTCGTGGCGAGAAACGCGATGGAGCGGTCCGCCGGCGGCTTCGTGCGGACGAAAGATTGCGCCAACGCCAGGAGGCCGGCGGCCCCGGAGGCATTGTCGACCGCTCCATTGAAGATGTTGTGCCCGGGGAGCGCAGGGTCGCGGCCCAGATGGTCCCAATGGGCGGTATAGAGGACATACTCCCGCCGGCGGCTGCCGCCCGGCAGGACTGCGACCACATTGGACGAGGTGAACCGCCGAACGCTGTTATGCAGCATGGCGTCGACCCACAGACCCGTGGGGAGCGCCTTGAAACCCGCATGCGCCGCAGCGGCGGCCGAAGCCCCAAAGTCGAGCCCCCCTGAACTGAACAATGCGCGCGCCGCGTCCATCTGAATCCAGCCTTCGATGGCCGCATGCCCGCTGCCGTTGTCGACCGTCACCAGGTCCAACTGAGCGCCGGTCCAGGTGTTGCGCACGGCGCTCCAGCCGTAGCCCGTTGCGCCCTCGTCATGAACCAGCAGCACGCCCGCCGCCCCCTGCCGCTCCGCCTCCTCGATCTTGTACTCCCACCGGCCGTAGTAGGTCATGGTGCCGCCCTTGAAGACCTTGGGATCCTTGGTGGCGTATCCGGGATCGTCGATCAAGACCATGACCGTCTTGCCGTGCACGTCGAGCCCGGCGTAGTCGTTCCACGCGTATTCCGGCGCGACGATGCCGTACCCGACGAATACCAGCTCGCTGTGCCGCAGTTCGGCCTGCGGCTGGGCGCGCTTGGTCCAAATCACCATATCCTTGCCGTAGGCAAGCGCGACCTTCCCCTTGCCGCCACCCGCCGAAAGCTCTGCGTCGGCGCCGGCGAGAATCTCCACCATCGGCACCGGCTGCAGGAAGCTCTCCCCGTTTCCGGGCTTCAATCCCAACTTGCGAAATTGCTCGACCAGGTAGGCAACCGCCTTATCCTCGCCCGGCGTACCGGGCTTGCGGCCTCCGAAATCGTCGGAAGCCAGGACCCGCAGGTGATCCCGATAGGCGTTCTCGTCGATGTCCGTGGGCGGCGGCGGCACCCGATGGTCGGCGCAGGCGGTCAGCAGCAGGCCGACGCAGGCCCAAACACACCCAAGACCCCGAATTTGCATGATCTTTCGCACTCCGTCAGTTGCCGCGCGGCCAATAGAGGAAAACCACGGCGCCGAGGCAGGTCGCCGTCGCCAAATGCGCCCAACCCCGCCAGGGACGGACTTTGACCTGGCCGAGGAAACTCCCAGCCGCGGCCGCGGTCAAAAAGGCGAAGGCTACCAAGCTCGACACCAGCCGAGGCACTTCTCGCGAGAGTTCGGGGTGTTCGCCCGCCAGGACGCAGAAAACGATCAAGACGGTGCCCAGGCCGAAAGTGATCGAAGCCGCGGACCCTAAGACGATACCGATCAAAACCGTGAACGGACGCATACCTTAGGGCTCATATACACTTGGCTTTTGGCACGGGCTTCTCTAGCCTTGATGGATCGGGGTTCGAAGTTTACAGGAGATCGGGTACGGTGATGACCAACAGGCCATGGGCCAATCGTTCGCGCTGGATAACCGGTATCGCCGTCTGCGCGAGCGCAGTGGGGCTTGCCGCACTTTTGGGCGCCGCCATGACGCCCTCGCCCCCCGTGCCGGCGGCGAGCGCTGTGCTCGCTCCCACCGAGCAGGAGAACTATGTCGCGCGCCGCGTGGCCGACATCGTGGCGCGCGAACACTACCGCCGGGCGCCGCTCGACGATCATCTCTCGAGTTTGATCCTCGATCGCTATCTCGATGCGATCGACGGGGGCCGAAGTTATTTCTACGCAAGCGACATCGCGGAGTTCGAGAAGTATCGCTACGAGCTCGACGACGCCATCAAGTCGGGCGATGTGGAGCCCGCGTTCGTCATCTTCCGGCGCTATCAGCAGCGCAGCCGCGAACGGATGACCTACGCCATCGATTTGCTGAACAGGAAACCGGATTTCGACATCGACGAATCGTTCAATTTCGATCGCGAAAAGGAGCCCTGGCCGGCGAACGCCGCCGAAATGAACGAACTGTGGCGCAAGCGCGTCAAGAACGACGCATTGTCGCTGGTGATCGCCGGCAAGCAATGGACCGAGGCGGCCGATATTCTGCGCAAGCGCTACGAGCACGTCGAGAAGCGCATGGACCAGAGCAAGCCCGAAGACGTGTTCGAGGCGTTCATGAACGCTTTCGTCCTGTCCCTGGATCCGCACTCGAATTATTTCTCGGCGCGCAACTCCGAGGAATACAACATTCAAATGAGCCTGAGCTACGAGGGCATCGGCGCTTCGCTGCAACTCACCGACGACTACGTGACCGTGATCGACGTCATCCCCGGCGGTCCGGCTGCGACGAGCGGCAAGCTCGCCGCCAACGACCGCATCACCGCGGTCGGCGAAGGCAAGGCGGGCGAGCTGACCGACGTGATCGGCTGGCGCCTGGACGACGTCGTGCAGAAGATCCGCGGTCCGGGCGGCACCATGGTGCGCCTGCAACTGCTGCCGGCGGGCGCGGCTCCCGGCTCGGCGCAGAAGATCGTGGAATTCACACGCAACCGCGTTTCGCTCGAGGCGCAGGCCGCGCACAAGGCGATGCGGGTCGTACAGCGCAACGGCCATGATGTGAAGGTCGGCATCATCACCGTGCCGAGCTTCTATCAGGACTACGACGCCAGCCGCGCCGGCGTGAAGGATTACCGCAGCACGACGCGCGACGTGCAGCGCCTGATCGGCGAACTTCGGAAGGACGGCGCGGACGTGCTGATCATGGATCTGCGCGCCAACGGCGGCGGCTATCTGCCGGAGGCCGAGTCGCTGACCGGTCTGTTCATCGACAAGGGACCGGTGGTGCAGCTGCGCGACACCACGGGCCGCATCGAGGTCGACGACGACCCGGATCCGGCGATTTTCTACGGCGGCCCGATGATCGTGCTGGTGGATCGGTTCAGCGCATCGGCGTCGGAGATATTCGCGGGCGCCATCCAGGACTACGGCCGCGCGCTCATCGTCGGCCAGCAGACCTACGGCAAGGGCACGGTGCAGAACGCCCATCCGCTCAACTACACGATTTTCGGGCGCAAGCCCGAGCTCGGCCAGCTCAATGTGACCATCGGCAAGTACTACAGGATCACAGGCGAGAGCACGCAGGACCGCGGCGTCACTCCCGACATCGCATTGCCGTCATTGATCGATGCCAGCGAGGTCGGCGAGAGCACCCGCGACCGCGCCCTGCCCTGGGATCACATCGAACCGGCGACGTTCCGGACCGAAGGCGACCTGAAGCAGATCACCGGAACGCTGGAGAAATTGCACGAAGAGCGCACCGCGAACAGCGCGGACTTCCGCTATCTGCACGACGACATCGCGGCGCTCGACGCGGTGCGCAGCCAGAAGAGCCTGTCGCTGAACATCAAGACGCGCGAAGCGGAGCGTAAACGGCTGGAGAGCGAGCGACTCGATCGGGAGAATGCCTGGCGTGCCGCGCACGACATGAAGCCGGTGAAGTCCTTGGATGAAATCAAGGACGATGCGGCCGCCGGAATCCTGCTCGATGAGGCATCGCAGATCGCGGCGGATCTCGCCGTGACGACGGTGCATCGGGTGGTTCCCACGCAGGCTCGGCGCACCGACAAGCCGGCGCACGACGACTAGGCGCCTACCGCAACAGCAGCGTGTAGAGGTCCCAGTAGTCCTCGGCGAGCACGTTCCAGGCCATCGCGCCGGGCGGCTTCGCATTCTTGGCGGGATCGAGCTCCGGCAGCGGCGGTGCCAGCGAATCGGCCGTGGGAACCGTGTCGGCGTTGTTGCGGTATTCGCAGGTGGCGCGCAAGCGTTCCAGCCTCGCCTTGAGCGCGACCGTGATCTGCTTCTGGTTCGAAACCGCCGTCTGCGCCTTCTGCACACGCTGCATGTACCCCTCGCAATCCGCGCGCGTACCGAAGTTCATTTCGTGGACCCTGCGGGCGACCGCCTCCTTGGCGCGCGCCGCGAGTCCGTAGGCATCGACGTTCTCGCACAGCAACTCCGCGAAGCTGATGATCGCGAGATTGATGTTGCGGCGTGCCGCGAGCGAGATGCCCGGAAAATCGGGCGCCGGTTCGCGCTCGATGGCGCTGCGTTCGGCGTGAAGATCTCCGACCGCGGCGTCGGCGACGACCACATGGTTGCGCAGTACTTCCAGGGACTTCTGACGGCGGCGGCGCTTGAAATAGTGCCAGATCGCGGTCAGCCGTCCGATCTCGCTCTGCGCGGCGGCGAGATTCCCGCGCTGCAGGTCGGCGTCCGCCGATGCTTCCCGCAGGCGCCCGTCAACATCCGCCAGGCGCGCGCGCTTCGCCGCCTCGGCTTCCGCCGTGTGCTTCGCCAATTCGCGTGCCTCCTGCTGGCGCGTCAGATCGGTGGCAAAGGTGGAGAGCTGCTGGTGACAAACCTTCCATAGGGCGCGGAGCTGGAAGAACACCAGGGCGCCGAACCCGGTCTTCGGATCGCCCAGCAGGTCTCCAAGCGCGTCCAGCTGTTCCTGCACGCGGATGGTCGCGCCTTCCTGCTGCTTGAGGCGGTCGCGCAGCAGATGAAATTCGTCCTTGAGGTCGGCATGGGCCTTTTTGAGACCCGCACGATTCTGGAACAGCTGCATGAGCCGCTCCTCGTCGGCACTCACCGCGCCTCCGTCAATGCCTCCTTTTAGAAAACTTAACTTGTCGATCAAAGTCCCGCCTCGAGCTTCCAGTAGTCTGCGGGACCCATCGACCACCAGGGCAATTCAAGCCGCTAGAAGTGATGCCCCCGCTCGGCACAGTATTCCAACCATTTATTTAACATCATGTTTCGCGTCCAGCGCTGATCCAGTTCACGCTTGAGTCGGGCCTGCAGTTTGGCGAGCTGCGGATGACGCTGGAACCCACGGAAGCTGCGCACCTCGGCCAATCGGGCATCGTGATACACGCACACTTCCAAATCCGGGTCGCGCACCGGCTTGACGCCGGGATCGAACTCATATGTGAGACGAAACACACTCGTGTAGCGGGAAAGGTCCTGCGGGATGAGATGGAGATCACAGTCCGAGGCTACATGGGACACGCGGCGCTCCGTCACCGAGCGAAGGTCTTTGACCAGCCAGCCCAAGCGCACGAAATTGCTCTCATACAGCGTCATCAGTCCGACGAAGCTGCCGGGCCGCGCCCGCCAAGTTGTCTCACACCATTGATCCGCTAACATGCGTCGAACTATACCACGCACTTCCGGAATGTCAGGGGCGCAAGCGACGTTCGATTCCGGTGCGGTCGAGAATTCTGCTCGAAATTTCTTCGATGGAAACTTCCGTGGCGTCGATCATCGGAATACCGTGCCGCTCGAGCAACGACTCCGCCGCTCTGACTTCGAACGCCACTTGCGCCGCCGACGCGTACCGGCTGTCGGGACGGCGCTCATTGCGGATCTGTTGCAATCGATCCGGCTTGATCGTCAGGCCGAATAATTTCCTCGCGTGCAGTTCGAGCGCGCGCGGCAACTTCCGCGACTCCAGATCATCCTCGGTCAGCGGATAGTTAGCGGCGAATATACCGTATTGCATCGCCAGGTACAGGCACGTGGGCGTCTTTCCCGAGCGCGAAACGCCGACCAGGATCAAATCCGCGCGTTCATAGTCGCGCACCACGGAGCCATCATCGTTCGCCAGGGCGAAATTCGTGGCATCGATGCGCGTAGCGTACGCGTGCGTGTCCGCCATGCGATGTGTCCTACTCGCGACATGGGTGGATTGCGTCTTGAGTTCGTTTTCCAATGGTGCTAGGAAGGGATCGAAGAAATCGAGAAAGAATCCGCTGCTGCCGCGGACCACGTTGCGGACCTCTTCCTGCACGAGCGTGCTGAAGATGATGGGCCGCACGCCCTCTTGGGCACCGACCAAGTCGATCTTGCGGACCGCCTCGATCGCCTTGTCAACCGTGGCGATAAATGGCACAGTCACTTGACGAAATTCGATGCCGTCGAACTGCGTCATGAGGCTGTGACCCATTGTTTCTGCGGTAATACCCGTTTGGTCGGAAACAAAAAACACGGTTCGTTTGATCACGGTAGCCTCAGGTGCCGACGTTGTCGCCGGCAGTGTTTCACTTAACCCACCGCCCCACAAGCAGCGCACTATGAAGCCCTACATTATTCCATTCGAGCAGCTGAAGAATAAAGATGTCGAGCTCGTCGGCGGCAAGAACGCTTCGATCGGCGAAATGATTTCGGGACTTGCGGCCCTCGGCGTCGCCGTGCCCGGCGGATTCGCGACCACCTCGCACGCGTATCGCGATTTTCTCGCGCAGGACGGACTCGACGAGCGGATCCGCGGCGCGTTGGCCGCGCTCGACGTCGACGATGTAGAGCGGCTTGCGGTGGTGGGCGCGCAGATTCGCGGCTGGATGCTCGCCATGCCCTTTCCGGAACGGCTGAACCGGGAAATCCTCGAGTCGTGGCGCGCCATGGGCAAGGCGCTCGGCGATACGCGCGAATTCGCGGTCGCGGTCCGCTCGTCCGCCACGGCCGAAGATCTGCCGGAGGCTTCTTTCGCCGGACAACAGGAGACTTTCCTGAACGTGCGCGGCGAGGAACAGTTGATGACCTGTGTGCGCGAGGTGTACGCCTCGCTGTTCAACGATCGCGCCATCTCCTACCGGGTACACAACAAATTCGACCATGCCGCAGTCGCCCTGTCGGTCGGCGTGCAGCACATGGTGCGCAGCGACCTCGGCAGCGCGGGGGTCATGTTCACTCTGGACACCGACTCCGGATTTCGCGACGTGGTGTTCATCACGGCGGCCTACGGACTGGGCGAGACGGTCGTGCAAGGGGCCGTCAATCCGGACGAGTTCTACGTGTACAAGCCGGCGCTGCGCGCCGGCCGCCGCTCGGTGCTGCGCAAGAATCTGGGCGGCAAGGCGCTCAAGATGATCTACGCCGACTCCGGCTCGAAGGAGCGCGTACGCACGGTCGAGGTGCCGCCGGCCGACCGCAATCGCTTTTCGCTCGACGAGGCGGACATCGTGAATCTGGCGAAGCAGGCGCTGATCATCGAGAAACACTACGGCGCACCGATGGACATCGAGTGGGGCAAGGACGGCGCCACCGGCAAGATCTACATCCTGCAGGCGCGCCCGGAAACCGTGCAAAGCCGTGCCGGCCGTACGATATTGCGATACACCCTCAAGGCGCGCTCGCGGGTGGTTGCGAGCGGACGCAGCATCGGCCAGAGAATCGGCGCGGGGCATGCACGCATCATCAAGGACGTGAAGGAAATGTCGCGAGTCCGCGCCGGCGATGTTCTCGTGGCCGACATGACGGATCCGGACTGGGAACCCGTCATGAAGCGTGCATCCGCCATCGTCACCAACCGCGGCGGACGCACCTGCCATGCCGCCATCATCGCGCGCGAGCTCGGCATTCCAGCGGTGGTCGGCTGCGGCACCGCCACCACGGCGGTCAAGGAAGGCCAGGCGGTCACGGTATCGTGCGCGGAGGGCGACACCGGATACGTATACGACGGCATGTTGGAGTTCGATCAGCGCACCATCGAAATGGATGCCATGCCGAACATCCCGGTCAAGATCACCATGAACGTCGGCAATCCCGATCGCGCATTCGATTTCGCGGGCATCCCGCACAAAGGGGTCGGTCTCGCGCGCCTCGAATTCATCATCAATCGCATGATCGGCGTACATCCGCGGGCGTTGCTGGAGTTCGACAAGCAGACCCCGGAGCTCAAGGACACCATCACCAAGCAGATTGCCGGCTACGACGGTCCCGTCAATTTCTACGTCGACAAGCTCGCCGAGGGGATTGCGCAAATCGCCGCGGCCTTTGCCCCGGAACCGGTGATCGTGCGCCTGTCGGATTTCAAATCGAACGAATACGCAAACCTGATCGGCGGCAAGGCCTACGAGCCTCACGAGGAGAACCCCATGCTGGGGTTTCGCGGTGCGTCGCGCTATATCGACAAGGTCTTCAGGCCCTGCTTCGAGCTGGAATGCCGCGCCCTGAAGCGCGTGCGCGACGAGATGGGACTGACCAATGTGCAGGTGATGGTGCCGTTCGTGCGCACTTTGAGCGAGGCGAAGGCGGTCACCGAACTGCTCGCCGACAACGGCTTGAAGCGCGGCGACAACGGCCTGAAGCACATTATGATGTGCGAGCTGCCGACCAACGCGCTGCTGGCCGATCGATACCTAGAATACTTCGATGGCATGTCGATCGGGTCCAACGACATGACTCAGCTCGCGCTCGGCCTCGACCGGGATTCCAGCGTGGTTGCAAAATCGTTCGACGAACGGGACGACGCGGTCAAGGCGCTGATGTCTATGGCGATCAAAGCCTGCAAGCGCCAGAACAAGTATGTCGGGATCTGCGGGCAAGGCCCGTCCGATCATCCCGAACTCGCGCGCTGGCTGCTCGAGCAGGGCATCGACAGCCTGTCCCTGAATCCGGATACGGTGGTCGAGACCTGGATGTTCCTGGCGGGCAATACGCCGGCTTAGTTCAGCGCGAAACGCTTATAAAATTCTCGCGGTAGTATTGCAGCTCGCGGATCGATTCGCGTACGTCGTCCAGCGCAAGGTGGCTCGAAGCCTTGCGGAACCCCTCCGCCACCTGCGGCGCCCAGCGCTGCGCGAGTTCCTTGAGGGTGCTCACGTCGAGATTTCGATAGTGGAAGAATCGCTCGAGCGTGGGCATGTGCCGCGCCAGAAACCGCCGATCCTGGCAAATGCTGTTGCCGCACATCGGCGATCTGCCCGGCACCGCCCATAGCTCTAGAAATCTCAAGGTTTCGCGCTCGGCGGCCGCGGCGTCGACGCCGCTGGCCAGCACGCGCGCCGCGAGGCCGGAACGGCCATGCTGGTTGCGGTTCCAATCGTCCATCGCGTCCAGCACGGTCTGGGTCTGATGCACGGCGAATACCGGACCTTCGGCCAGCACATTGAGATGTTTGTCGGTTACGATCGTCGCGATTTCTATGATGAGATCGGACTCCGGCTTGAGGCCGGTCATTTCCAAGTCGATCCAAATGAGATTTTCGGAGGATTTCATGGGTTTCAGACGACCAAAAGCGGCATGGTAGCAGAGCACGCGGATACAAAAGATCCCGTCAGCGGCGTGGGCACAGTGCTCGCCAGCTACGGCAGGGACGTCCTCGTGCAGGCCGACGGGAGGACGCTGCACTGCGCTCTGTCGGGACGCAAGCAGCGGGTGGTATGCGGCGATCGGGTCGCCTGGAGCTACCCACCCTCGGCCGACGGGCCCCGGGTTCTGTCCGTCGAACCGCGCCGCAATCTCATCGAACGCATCGACGCGCGCGGGCGCGCCGAGCCCGTCGCCTCCAACATCGACCGGCTGGCCGTCGTGGTGGCCTTGGAACCTGCGCCGGACTGGTTCCTGGTCGACCGCTACTGGGCAGGAGCGGTGCTGAAGGAGTTGGACGCGGTGCTCATCGTCAACAAGCTCGATCTCGGAACGGAGTCCATCCAGCCGGAGCTCGACACCTATCGCAACCTGTCGCTGAATTGCGTCGAGGTCTCGTCTCAATCAGGAGAGGGTGTGGCCGAGCTCAAGGGCGCCTTGGCGGGCAGCGTCACTTTGCTCGTCGGCCAATCCGGCGTCGGCAAATCCTCCCTGGTCAATGCCCTAGCCCCCGAGTCGGCGGCGGAAACGGCCGAGCTGACCCGCGACGAGGAGGGACGGCACACGACCACCACGGCGCGCCGATATGCAATCGATGCAAACTCGGCAATCGTCGACGCCCCGGGCGTTCGGGATTTCGCGCCGCCCGCGAGCCTCGTGCGCGCGGCCGAGCGCGGATTCGTCGAGATCCTTGGGCGTAGCGTCAATTGCCGCTTCAAGGATTGCCGGCACATGGAAGAACCGGGCTGCGCCGTGCGCAGTGCCGTATTGCTACAGCAGATCGCCCCACGGCGCTATGAGAGCTATCGGCGCCTATTCCGCCTGTACGAGAAGTTAGCTCCCCCGTAATCCAAGCCCTCAGGAGACGCTGGTGCGTCCGGCCAGCGCGTGTGCCAACGTGCCGCCGTCGACGTATTCCAGCTCCCCGCCGACCGGCACGCCATGGGCGATGCGCGACGCCTTCAGCCCCATGCGCAGCGCGAGCTCGCCCAGGTAGTGCGCGGTCGCCTCTCCCTCCGCCGTCGGATTGGTGGCGAGGATCACCTCGCGCACCTCGCCGTCGCCCAGCAGACGCTCGAAGTCATCCAGGCCAAGTTCGGCCGGCCCCACTCCGTCGAGCGGCGACAAATGTCCCATGAGTACGAAGTAGCGGCCGCGAAATCCGCCGGATTGCTCGATGGCGACCACGTCGGCGGGAGATTCCACGACGCAGAGCTGCGCCAGGTCCCGTTGAGTCGATGCGCAGATCGTGCAGAATTCACTCTCGGTCAGCATTCGGCAGCGTTTGCAATGACCGACGCTGTCGAGCGCCTCGGCCAGCGCTTGGGCGAGGGCCTTGCCGCCGTCGCGATCTCTCTCCAATAGATAGAACGCCATGCGCTGCGCCGATTTCGGACCGACGCCGGGGAGGCAGCGCAGCGATTCGATCAAGCGTGCCAGCGTGGGGGTGTATTTCAAAACGGCAACTTCATGCCCGGCGGGAGATTGAGCCCGGACATGAGCCCCGAATATTTCTCCTGACTGCGCGCCGCGATCTTACGCACCGCATCGTTGATGGCCGCCATCAACAGATCCTCGAGCATGTCTTTGTCTTCGCCGAGCAGTTTCGGCTCGATGAACACCTTCTTCGCTTCGTGATGCCCGTTCAGGGTCACCTTGACCATGCCCGCGCCGGACTCGCCGGTGATCTCGAGCGCGGCGAGCTCGGCCTGCGCCTTCTTCATGGTCTCCTGCATCTGCTGCGCCTGACGCATCAGATTTCCCAATCCACCCTTCATCATGCCCCACCCTCCACTGCTAATTCGCAGGTTTCACCGAGGCCACGTCCACCTCCGCGCCGAATCGCTCGCGCAGACCCTTGACTGCGGGATCAGCCTCGAACGCGGCTGCGGCGCGAACGGCCCTTTCCTGTTCATCGAGCGCGCGCTGACGTGCGGGCGTCGCGAGAGCCGATTGCACGATTTCGTAGGTAACGCGGATGTCGCGGCCGAGATACTTCGACAGGCCCTGCACGAGCTTCTCCTCGATGGGCCGCGTGCGCCGGTCCGCCGCCGCCTCATCGAGTTGCAAGATCAGAACATCGCGTTCGAACTTTGCCGGCATGCAATTCAGCGCGAATTGGCGAACCATGCCGGTCAGATTGGCCGCCTCGACTACGGCCGGCCAGTTGCCGGCATCGACACTCGTCAATCTGACGCTGGGCGAATTCCCCGTCGCGGGCGCCGCGGCGGCGCGCGCCTGCGGTTCGCGGGCCGGGATGCCGGAATCCGGACGAAACGCCAGCATGCGGAGCAGCGTCATCTCGAAACCGGCGCGGGGTTCGGGCGCGACGCCCAAATCGCGGCGGCCCCCCAAGGCGATTTGATAGTAGAGCTGAACATCCTCGGGCGAGATGGCCTGGGCCAGGCGAGTCAGCGAACCGGCATCGAACTCCTCGTCCTGCAGCGCGGCCTCCGGCACGATTTGCACGATGGCCACGCGCTGCAGAAATGCCGCCAGCTCGACCAAGGCCCGATCATAGTCGGGTGCATCGAGATCGAGCTCTCTCACCTCGGCCAGAAGCGCGGGGCCGTCCGCGCGCGCCAGCGCATCGATGAGACGGCCCACGTGGCCGCGATCGATGGTGCCGAGCATCGCGCGGGTATTGGCCTCGTTCAGCGTACCGCCCCCGAATGCGATCAGCTGATCCATCAAGCTCAGGGCGTCGCGCATGCTGCCCTCGGCCGCGCGCGCCAGCAGCGCCGCCGCGGCGGGTTCGAACTGCAGGTTCTCCGCCCCGGCAATGAATTTCAGCCGGTCGCCGATCAGGGAAGCCGGCAGGCGTTTGAGGCTGAACTGGAGGCAACGCGAGAGCACGGTGACGGGCAATTTTTGCGGGTCGGTCGTCGCCAGCAAGAATTTGACGTGCGGCGGAGGCTCCTCGAAGGTCTTGAGCAACGCATTGAAGGAATGATTCGACAGCATGTGCACTTCGTCGATCAGATACACCTTGTAGCGGCCGCGGGTCGGGGCATATTGCACGTTGTCGAGCAATTCGCGGGTATCGTCGACCTTGGTGCGAGAAGCCGCATCGACCTCGATGAGGTCCACGAAGCGGCCCTCGTCGATCTCCCGGCACGCGGCACAGACGCCACAGGGGTTCGAACTCACACCCGACGTTTCGCAGTTCAGCGACTTGGCAAGAATGCGCGCAATCGTGGTCTTACCCACGCCGCGGGTGCCGGTGAACAGGAATGCGTGGTGCACCTTGCCGCTGTCGAGCGCATTGGCGAGGGCACGCAGCACATGCTCCTGCCCCACCATTTCGGCGAACCGTTTGGGGCGCCATTTACGCGCTAATGCGATGTAGCTCATGGTTTTAAGTTTAGCCGTGGAAGGCCGCAGTCGTGCGGCTTTTAGGTGGCAGCCCGCGCCAGCAGGACTCCGGCGCCCGACTATAAGCCGCTACCGCTGCTCCCTTCCGGGCCTGACGGGGTTCGTGGCCAGTCGTCGCGAAGATGCAAGCGCGGGCCGCCATAGACTAAAAAGCCGGCGGAGAGGGTGGGAAGACTCGGGCCGTATCGGCCCTCGCCCTTCGGGCCCGCGGGTCGAACCCCACCTCTCCATCTTCCGCAAATCAACTCTATTCGTCGTTGCAAACTCTCTCAAAACCCAATGTCTGGCGGAGAGGGTGGGATTCGAACCCACGAACACGGTTAGGTGTTACACACTTTCCAGGCGTGCGCCTTCGACCGCTCGGCCACCTCTCCACGCGGCGCAAGGGTACCGGAGGACACCCAAGGGATCAAATTTGGGAAAAGCTCTAACTATTGCCGGCCTTGTTCGACGGCGCGGGCTTGTATTTCGGCGGAATGTCCAGGCAGGCGTCCTTGGGTCCCGGGGGCGGCGGCGCGAGATCCACCGTGGGAATGACCAGCGCGCTCTGGGTGTTCGGCGAATCGAGCCCGGGAGGCACTACCAGCGGCGGCAACTGCTTGGCCCGCTGATATTCCTGGGGAGCATGACAATCCGGGGTCAACTTACTGAACAGGTGCCAGTGACAGCCGCTCGTAAGCGTTGCCGCAGCAATAACCAACAATATTCGATCAAGACTCATGCTGCTTGGTCCTCAAGTGTAATTCCGGCGGCCTGCATTGCGCGCAGCACGGTATCCTGGTGCGCAGCGGACAGTTCGACCAATGGTAAGCGGATTGCGTTCCCGATGAGGCCCATTCTTGCCACCGCCCATTTGACGGGTATCGGACTCGCTTCCACGAACAAATCTTTATGTAAAGCCTGCAGGCTGGTGTCGATCGCCCGCGCTTTGACCAAATCCCCCGCAAGTGCGGCCTGACAGGCCTCGTGCATGCGCCGCGGCGCAACGTTGGCCGACACCGAAATCACGCCGCGCGCGCCCAGGCTCATCAATTCGATGGCGGTCGCGTCATCGCCCGACAGCAGCGTGAACTCCGGCGGACAGGCACTCAAAATCTCCCGTCCGCGGCTCATGGACCCGGTGGCTTCCTTGATGGCCGAGATCCGAGGATGTCGCGCCAACCGGCCCGCGGTGCTCGCCAACAGATCTACGGCGGTGCGGCTCGGTACATTGTACAGAATCACGGGAGCATCGGAGACCTCGGCTGCCGCCATGAAATGTCTGTAAAGGCCTTCCTGTGTGGGCTTGTTGTAGTACGGGGTCACTATCAGGACCCCGTCCACTCCGAGCCTGGACAAGGTGCGTGTGCGTGACACCGTACTGGCGGTTGAATACGTGCCGGTCCCGACGATCACCTTGGCCTTGTCGCGGCAGCGCGCGACGGCCCGGCGGGTCAATTCCTCGATTTCATCCACCGACAGTGCCGGCGATTCGCCGGTGGTCCCCGCGACCACGATCGCGTCGGAGCCTTCGCGAACGTGAAAATCCAACAGCCGATCCCACGCCGGCCAATCCAGACCGCCGTCGGCGGTCATAGGCGTCACGATCGCTACCATGCTTCCGGAAAACATCAAAGGGCCCCCGCAGCAAATATCCATACCTTAAGTGGCGTGACTCACCCTGGCAAGCGTCCATCCGGTAGAATTTACCCCGATGAAACAACATATCGTGATTTCTGCGGTCGGCGGCGACCGCGTCGGCATGGTGCATGAACTTTCCAAGGCGGTCGCCGATTGCGGAGGCAGCATCAGCGAGAGCCGCATGACCTCTCTCGGCAACGAGTTTGCAATGCTGCTGCTGGTGAACGGCAATTGGCATACTCTCGCCAAGCTCGAGGGGGAATTCAAGAAGCTTGCCGATGCGACCGGCATGAATATTCAATTGCGGCGCACCGAAGAGCGGGCCGCGCGCAATGACATGCTGCCCTACTCCATCGACGTGGTGTGCCTGGACCAGACCGGCATCGTCGCGGGCCTTTCCGGATTCTTCGCGCAGCGCGCGGTCGACATCGCAGAACTGTCGACTCGCTCCTACGCCGCGGCGCATACCGGCGCGCCCATGTTTTCGGTACAGATGATCGTGAACGTGCCCAGCCGTCTGCACATCGGGGTGCTGCGGGAGGAGTTCATGGATTTCTGCGATCACCTGAACTTGGATGCCATTTTCGAACCTGTGAAAAGCTGACCGCCATGAGCAAAATCGACATCGGCAAGAAGGCGCCTCCGTTCACCCTCGACGGCACGGGCGGCAGTTGGTCCTTGGGCGACGCCGCGGGCAGCGCCGTCGTCGTCTACTTCTACCCGCGCGACAACACGCCGGGATGCACCCAGGAAGGCGCGGACTTCGCGGCGGCCCACGCACAGTTCAAGAAGGCGAAGTCCCTGATCGTGGGCGTTTCGGCCGACAGCCTGGCAGCGCACGAGAAATTCAAGAAGAAAATGGCGTTTCCCTTCGAACTGTTGAGCGATCCGGACAAAAAAGTGTGCAAGCTGTACGACGTGATCCAGGAAAAGAGCATGTACGGGAAAAAATTCCTGGGGATCGAGCGCAGCACATTCCTGATCGACGCGAAAGGCGTAGTGCGGGCCATATGGCGTAAGGTCAAGGTGAACGGTCACGCCGCGGCGGTGCTGGCGGCGGTGAAAGAACTGTGACCGGGGGCGTGCGGCCCCCAGGGGCCGCAACCGTGAAGGGCCGTCATGGCAGACAGGAGCGCCGCATCTTCGTGCTGGACACGAATGTGCTGATGCACGATCCGACCGCGATCTTCCGCTTCGAAGAGCACGATGTTTACATCCCCATGACCGTGCTCGAGGAGCTCGATGCCGGCAAGAAGGGCCTGTCGGAGTCCGCACGCAATGTGCGACAGGTCAGCCGCTTTCTCGACGAGCTGATGAAGGGCGCCAGCAAGAAGCAGATCGATCGCGGTCTCGCGCTGCCGACTGCAGTACCCATCAATCACGGCAAGCGCCCGCCGGGCGGCCGACTGTTCTTTCAAACTCAACTGCTTGAATCCGTCCTTCCGGACAGCCTGCCCGGGCACGGCGCGGACAACGCAATCCTGGCGAATACGCTGGCGCTTCAGCAGAAATTCCCCAGCGTGCGGGTCACCCTGGTGTCGAAGGACATCAATTTGCGGATCAAGGCGGCGATCGTTGGCGTACAGGCGGAGGATTACTCCAGCGACAAGACCATCGAGGATGCGGACTTGCTGGCCAGCGGCGTGCAACAGTTGCCGCCCAATTTCTGGGAGAAGCACGGCAAGGGCATGGAGTCGTGGCAGCAGCAGAGCCGAACGTACTATCGGGTGCGCGGGCCGCTGGTGCGCGAATGGCATCCCAACCAGTTCCTCTACGACCCCGGCGAGAACGGCGTCGAAGCCATCGTGCGCAAGCTCGAGGGTGAGTCGGCGATCCTGGAGATCACTCTCGACTACCGGGCCGAACGCAATAATGTTTGGGGCGTCACGGCGCGCAACCGCGAACAGAATCTCGCCCTGAATCTATTGATGGACCCGGAAATCGACTTCGTGACCGTGCTCGGTCCGGCGGGCACGGGCAAGACCCTGTTGACGCTGGCGGCCGGCCTCGCGCAGACCCTGGATCACAATCGCTTCGGCGAGATCATCATGACGCGCGTCACGATACCCTTGGGCGAGGACATCGGATTTCTGCCCGGCACCGAAGAGGAGAAAATGGAGCCCTGGATGGGCGCTCTGATGGACAACCTGGAGGTGTTGACCCAGGGACAACCGGGCGGCACCTGGGGGCGCGGCGCCACCAATGATCTGCTCAGGCACCGCATCAAGATTCGTTCCTTGAATTTCATGCGAGGCCGCACCTTCCTGAACCGATTCATCATCATCGATGAGGCCCAGAATTTGACGCCCAAGCAGATGAAGGCGCTGGTCACCCGCGCCGGTCCCGGCACCAAGATGGTCTGTCTGGGAAACATTGCGCAAATCGATACGCCCTACCTGACCGAAACCACGTCCGGTTTGACCTATACGGTCAACCGGTTCCACGGCTGGGCGTTTTCCGGGCATATCACTCTGGTTCGCGGCGAGCGCTCCCGCCTGGCAGACTACGCTTCCGAAGTTCTTTGATTTAACGAGAATTATGAGCGAACTTTGGACCTCGATGAGCACTCCAAGGAGCTTTACGGAGGCCCGATGTCACTGCTGAAGTCCCTATCCGCGTTCGCGGCTGCCGCCGCGGCCAGCGCTCTCGTGAGCGTGGGTTGGGCGACGGGCGTGGGTTTGGGCGCGAGCTCGAGCGCCGTCGATCAGGAACTGCCGGATCTGGGCAGCCCAGCCACCGCCGCCGTATCTCTCGAGGATGAGTATCGGGCGGGCTTGGGGTGGTTTGCCAGTATGCGGCAATCGGGGGTGGTGCTGGAGGACCCCGAGGTCGAAGACTACATCCAAGAGATCGGCCACAGCCTCTCGAGCCGCGCCGAGGAAGGCCAGCACCAGTTCTACTACTTCGTGCTGAAGGATCCCATCGTCAATGCCTTTGCCATGCCGGGAGGCTTCATCGCCATCCAGAGCGGCTTGATCCTGGCCACTCGAAACGAGAACGAACTCGCCGGAGTCATGGCGCACGAAACCGCCCACGTCACGCAGCGGCATCTGGTCCGCCAGCTCATCGACCAGAGTCATGCCGGGTTGGTTTCCACGGCCGCGATGCTCGCGGCCATTCTCTTGGGAGCGACGGCGGGACGTGGCGACCCCAGCGCCATGGAGGGAGCCATCCTGGCGACCCAGGGCGCCGCGATTCAGCACCAGATCAATTACACGCGGGCGAGCGAATACGAGGCTGACCGCATCGGCATCGGCACCATGGCGACCGCCGGCTACGATCCCTTGGGGATGGCCAGCTTCTTCGAATACCTGGGCGGGAGCGGGCCGGAACCCAGCCGTATCAATGCGATCCAGTTCCTGATCGATCACCCGCTGCCTGCCGATCGTATTGCCGAAGCGCGCAATCGCGCCGAGCAGATCGGCCGCATTCGCCACACGGATTCGCTGGGCTACACCCTCATGCGTGAGCGTCTACGATCGCTCGTGCTCAACCCGCAGGAGGTGCGTCAGTACTACGCCAACCTCGCCAAGAACGGCGCCGCCTTGGGGATCGAGACCCGCTATGGCAAGGATGTCGCCGACATCGTGTCCCGCAACCCTGCCGCGGCCATCCCCGACCTGCAGAGCCTGGTGAAGGAGTACCCGAAGGTAAACCAGTTCTACGGCGCGCTCGGTCAGGCTTATCTGGCGAACGGCCAGTTGAAGGAATCGCAGGCGGTGCTGGACCAGGCGGTGACGCTGTTCCCGCGAAACGTGCCGATCACCATTCGTCTCGCGGAAACACTGATGCATGCCGGCGACAACAAACGGGCGCAGCTCATACTCGACGATTTGTTCAACATCGTGGAACCGACGCCTGACCAAACCCGTCTGATTGCAAAGGCCGCCCATGCCGCGGGCGACATCGCAGATTCGTACTACTACATGTCCTACTTCTATCTGATGAGCGGAGATTTCAAGATGGCGCTCAATCAGTTGCAGCTCGGGCTCGGTATGCCTGGCCTTGATCCGATTCAGCGCGCGCGCTTGAGCGCCCGGCTCGAAGAGGTGCGCGCGGCCATGCCCAAGGATCGGAAGAACACGGTCGCCGACGACAACGGCAGCGGCAACGGACGCCATTAGCGCGCTAAAATCAACGACTGCTGTATAGACGCGGCGGTCCCCTGTATCGTTCCCCTACCGGCGAGTGCCGGGGAGAAGTTTTGAATGCCAAAAGTAAGGTACGAGCGCGCGGCGCTCGGGATGGTATTTGCGCTCTGTGCGAGCGCCTGCGTGACGCTGCCGCCCAACAGCCAACGTGTGCCCCAGGATCCGTGGGAGTCCTGGAACCGCGGCGTCTACAGGGTCAACGACAAGATCGATCGAGCGATCGCGAAGCCGGTGGCGCGCACTTACGTGCGCGTGGTACCCCGGTTCATCCGCACCGGCATCGGCAATTTCTTCGACAATTTGGATACGCCGACCGTCATGATCAATGACGCCCTGCAAGGCAAATTCGGCGCATCGGCGAATGATCTCGGGCGCTTCCTGCTCAACTCAACCCTCGGGTTGGGCGGGCTGCTCGATCCGGCGACGTCGGCCGGGCTGAACAAGAACAATGAGGATTTCGGACAGACTCTGGGTCACTGGGGCGTGCACCCCGGGCCCTTCGTCGAGCTACCCTTCCTCGGCCCTTCGGACCTGCGCGATGCGCCGGCCAAATTGGTCGACACCTACACCAACCCCAAACAGTACATTCGCAACACGGACGTGAAGTACGGTCTCTGGGGTCTGTCCCTGCTCGACACCCGGGCCCGCCTGTTGCCGCTGGATGACACCCTGCAGCACGTCTTCGACCCCTATGCCTTCATCCGCGACGCCTACTTGCAGCGCCGCGCCTACCTCGTGTCGGACGGCAAGGTCACCGAGGAGCCGCTGGTGGATCCGGAGGCCGACACCGACTCCGACAAGAAGCCCCCCCAGCCGTCACCGCCGGATCCCGGAAAGACGCCCGACTAGCGCCAACGACCCCGGGCGCCGCCGTGGAACCCATAGCCGCGGAACCCGTAACCGTAGCCATAGCGGATGAATCCGGGGCGATAGAAATAGGGGCGCCCATAGTAGTACGGGTAAATGCCGACCACGGGTGGGTAAGCGACCACCGGCGGGGCCACGGCCACGCCCGGCAACCCAATCCCCACTCCCACGACCACACCCGCCTCGGCCGGCTTTGAACTGCCGATTCCGGCAATCCCAAGAGCGCCTACGAGGGCAAGGGCTGCAAATTTACTCATGGCGATTCCCTCCATCGGTTGACCCCAGTAGCCCGTCTGACCGAGCGTACAAAGTAACAACGGAGGGCGAGCCGCTGGGTTGACGGCCTTCGACCGCTAACTGGGAACCAGCAGTTCCTCAACCTCGCTCAGGCGTGCGAGCTGGTGGAGTTGGGAGGGGATGTTGTCGTAGCGCAGGGCGCGGCCCGCACCCTTGGCCACGCTCAACCATTCGATCAGCAAGGCGAGGCCCGAACTATCGCTGCCGGTGACGCCGGACAGATCGATCACTGCGGCCCGGCCGCTGTCGATTGCATCCGTCCCCAAGGTCAGCAGCGCACTCACCGTGGTGAAGTGCAGCGATCCGTTCACTCGCGAGCGCTCGCCCTCCAGGACCTCGAATGAAGCACTCTGCAGGCCGTCTCCGCTATGCCTGCGGCGGACGATCAATGTGTGCCCGCCGCGGCGCCGCCGGATCTGGACTTCGCCTCCGACTCGAGCCGATCGATCACTTCATCCAGTCCCTTTTGCTGGATCTCGGCGCCGAAATCGGTGCGGAAACTCTTGACGTAGGAAATGCCTTCGATGACGACATCCCAGGCCTTCCACATTCCGTCGACCTTGCGCAGGCTGAAATTCACAGGAACCCTCTCCCCGTTGGAACGCTTCACCTCCGTTCTAACGGTGGCCATGGTGTCGGCGGGATCGCCCTTGAAAGGCAGAATGTTGAAGCGGTCGGCGGTGAAGTCCACCAGCGCCGCGCCGTAGTTGTGCAGCAGCGAGTGATAGAACGCGTCGACGAAGCGCTTGCGCTGCTCGGGAGTCGCTGTCCGCCAGGTCTGCCCCAGGACGAGCCGCGCCGCATACTCCGTGTCGAAATTCGGCAGCAGCACGTTCGCCACCAAGGAGTCGAGCTTCGCCGGATCCTTCGCGTACATCGGCCGATTCGCATCCAGTTCCACGAGCATGCGTTTGGCGGAATTCTCCACCAGCTCCTGAGGCCCCATGGGGCCGGCGCCGGGCGCCGGCGGCGTGTCCGCGGCGGCGCTGCCCGCCACGCCCGCAGCGATTGCAAGCAGCATTGCAAGGATTGTAGTTCTTATCATTTCGGCTTCTCCGTGGACTTAGGTTGGGCTGCCGCGGGCTCATCCGCCTTCCCGCCGCTCTTCGCAAAGTTCGCCAACACCTGTCCGATCAAGTTCTCGAGCACAAAGGCTGATTGCGTAAAGTCGATTTGATCCCCGTTCTTCAAATAAGTTTCAGCGCCGCCGGCGGTGATGCCGATGAACTTGCCGCCCAGCAGACCCTGAGTGTAGATGCTGGCGTCGCTGTCGGTCGGGATCTGGGTGTAGCGCGCATCCATGCGCATGGCGACGACGGCCTTGTAATCCTTCGAATCGAAGGAGATTTTCGACACGCGCCCCATTTCGACGCCCGACATCGACACGGGCGCGCCCACCTTGAGATCGCCGATGTTGTCGAACTTGGCGGTCAGGTCGTAGTGCGGCGGACTCGCGAAGGTTATGCCGCGGCTGGTGGTCTGCGTCGTCAGAAATAGCAACGCAGCGAATCCGAGCACCACGAAGGTCCCCGTGCCGAGATTCAACGTCCGTGATTTGCGATTGGCCATATCTCACCTCCTACAGAAACGCAGCGGTAATCAAATAGTCGAAGAACAAGATGACCACGGCGGAAGTAACCACCGTGCGCGTGGTTGCGCGCCCGACACCCTCGGCTGTCGGTGTCGCATAGTATCCCTCATAGACGGCAATCAGGCTGCACGCCACGCCGAATATGCAGCTCTTGACGATGCCCTCGTTGATGTCCGACAGGCCGACTGCGGAGCGCATCTGCGACCAGAAGCTGCCGGCATCGACACCCATGATCTGCACTCCCACGAGCTGCGCCCCGTAGATGCCGATGACGCTGAAGATCGCGGCGAGCAGCGGCATCGCGATCACACCGCCCAGAAAGCGCGGCACCACCACGCGCCGGATCGGATCCACCGCCATCATTTCCATGGCCGACAATTGATCGGTTGCGCGCATCAATCCCAATTCAGAAGCCAGCGCGGTGCCTGCACGCCCGGCAAACAGCAGCGCCGTGACCACGGGACCGAGCTCTTTCACGAGCCCGATGGTGGCCGCCGTGCCCAAGGCTTCCTCGGATCCGAATCGCTGCAGCAGCTCGAATCCCTGCAGTCCCAGCACCATGCCGACGAACAGTCCGGAGAGCATGATGATGACCAGCGACAGCGAGCCTGAGTTGTAGATCTGCTGGGCAATCAAGTCGAGCCTGAGCAGCGCGCGCGGCGACTCGAGCACCAGGCGAAGCAAGAAACGCACCACCGAGCCCAGTCCCACCAGCGACTCGATCAGGCTCTGCCAAAGTTCCTCGATGAGTTTCACGTGTCCTCACCGCGCTCGAGCAGTTCGCCGAAGTAGTCGGGCGCGGGGAAATGAAAGGGCACAGGACCGTCCGCCAAACCGCCGATGAACTGCCGAACGATTTCCGACGGATAGCTCTGGAGCTGCTGCGGCGTACCGTGCGCAACCACCTTGCCTCCGGAGAGCAGGAACACCGCATCGGCGACGGTCGATATCTCCTGCACGTCGTGCGACACCACCACACTGGTGATGCCGAGCGCATCGTTCAAGCGCCGGATGAGACGCAAGATGACGCCCAGGGAAATGGGGTCGAGACCCACGAACGGCTCGTCGTAGATCAGGATCTCCGGATCCATGACGATGGCGCGCGCCAGGGCCACGCGCCGGCTCATGCCGCCGGAGAGCTCGGAGGGCGTGAGGTCGGCGGCGCCGCGCAGCCCCACCGCCTGCAGCTTCGTGAGCACCAGTTGACGAATCAGCCTTTCGGGCAAATCCGTATGCTCGCGCAGCGGGAAGGCGACGTTCTCGAACACGGACAAGTCGGTCAGCAGCGCCCCATTCTGAAACAGCATCCCCATTCGGTGCCGTAGCACGTACAAGTCGGCGCGCCGGATGGTCCGCATGTCCGCCCCCGCCACCACGATGGAGCCGCCGTCGGCCATGGCCTGACCGGTCATGAGCCGCAGCAGCGTCGTCTTGCCGGTGCCGCTCGGTCCCATGATCGCGGTGATGCGGCCGCGCGCAATGTCCATGTCCAACCCGGTGAACACGGCGCGGCCGCCCACCGTGTAGTCCAAGTTGCGAATCTCAATGATGGAGGCGGATTGGTTCAATGGTGTCGCTATGGGGCTTGCGCGTCCCAAAGACGCCCAGCCCCTTGAGTGAACGCTGAAGCTTCAGGCTGCGGAGCTTTCCATGGAGCTCTTGTACGCGCCGACGGCCGCCAGTCCGTTCAATTTCGCGCGCAGGAAAAGCGCTTGCTGGCCGCCGGAGAACCCGGTCGGCTTCCCGCCCCAGGCTGAGAGCGCGTTCTCCTGCAGAGCCCGGCCGTAGCTGAAAGTCAGCGCCCATGGCAAAGGACCCGCCGCGTTCATCAGGTTCAAATGCTGGGTTGCTTCCACCGGGCTTTGGCCTCCGGACAGGAATGCGATGCCGGGGACGGCCGACGGCACTTGGCGCTTCAGCGTGCGCACCGTGGCTTCCGCAACTTGTTCGGGTGCGGCTTTCTGGGCGCTTTTCTTGCCCGGCACCACCATGTTCGGCTTCAGCACCATGCCTTCCAAGAACACTCGAGCGGCAAACAAATGACTGAACACGCTGTCCAGCACGATATTGGTCACTTCTTCGCAGCGCTCCAAGGGGTGGGCGCCGTCCATGAGCACCTCGGGCTCGACGATGGGCACGATCGCGGCTTCTTGGCACAGAGCCGCGTAGCGCGCCAGCGCTTCTGCATTGGCGTCGATGGCGTAGCGGCTCGGAATTCCCGCTCCGATGTCGATCACCGCACGCCACTTCGCGAATTTCGCCCCCAGGGTGTGGTACTCCGTCAACCGCTCGCGCAATCCATCCAGTCCCTCGGTAATGGTCTCGCCGGCGAAGCCCGAGAGCGGCTTCGCTCCCATGTCGACCTTGATGCCCGGCAGCATCCCTTGCTGCGCCAGATAGCGTGGAAAGGGCACGCCGTCCTTGGTCTTTTGACGAATGGTCTCGTCGTACATGATGACGCCGCTGATATAGCCTTCCGCGCCCGGCGCGGTGAACAGCATTTCGCGGTACGCGCGCCGATTCTCCTCGGTGGATTCCAGCTTGATGGTGTCGAAGCGCTTTTTGATGGTGCTGGTGCTCTCGTCGGCAGCCAGAATTCCTCGATTTTTCGCTACCAACGCGCGCGCGGTGGCGCTTAGCTCTGCGGTGTTCATGTCTGGCGAGTCTCGCTGATATTCGGGTTGGAAGCTCACAAGAATAACAAAATCAGGCGGCATCCGCCCCGCGGGTGGAACTTGGAACTAAATAGGACTAAACTAGTCCTACATAAAGATTCAACCACGGGCACACTTCCCTATGCTGCGAATGGGCAAACTGACCGACTACGCGACCGTCGTGCTGGCTAGTCTAGCGCAAGAGCCCGCGCGGCATCGCGCCGCTGCGGAATTGGCGGAGCGCACCCGCCTCTCACGGCCCACCGTGAGCAAGGTGCTCAAGGGTCTACAGCGCGCCGGCATGGTGATTTCCTCACGCGGTGCGCAAGGCGGTTATCGCCTTGCCCGCAGCCCCGAGCAGATCACGGCGGCACAGATCCTCGACGTGTTCGAGGGTCCGATCGCAATCACCGAATGCAGCGGCGCTTCGAGTCACTGCGGCATCGAGCGCCAGTGCCGCGTCGGCGGGGCATGGCAGCGCGTGAATGCCGCCATCCGCCGCGCCCTGGAAGAGGTGACGCTGCGCCAATTGGCGGGGTTGGACTCCGCCACGCTGCGGGTCGCCGACCTGGCGTCGGAAATGCGGCTGCACACCTGAATGACGGCTGAAAACTCAATGGCAAATGGAAAGTCTCGTGTCCAGTAAATCTCAAGAAGTCGAAGCCGTTCTCGCGCAGAAATATCGGCATGGGTTCGTCACCGACATCGAGTCCGACAGCCTGCCGCCGGGACTCGATGAGGATGTCGTGACCGCCATATCCAGGATCAAGCAGGAACCGCAGTTCCTGCTGGATTGGCGACTGAAGGCATACAGGCATTGGCTGACCATGCAAGAGCCGACTTGGGCCCACGTGCACTACAAACCCATCGACTATCAGGACATCTCGTACTACTCGGCGCCGCGCGCACCGGCGAATGCACCCAAGAGCCTCGATGAGGTCGATCCGAAGCTGCTCGCCACCTACGCGAAGCTCGGCATCCCCTTGCATGAGCGCGCACGGCTTGCCGGCGTCGCCGTCGACGCCGTGTTCGACAGCGTGTCCGTCGCGACGACCTTCAAGGAGAAATTGTCCAAGGCCGGAGTCATCTTCTGTTCGTTCTCGGATGCGGTCCGAAATCATCCGCAGCTCATCGAGCGCTATCTGGGCAGCGTGGTGCCGCAGGGCGACAATTTCTTCGCGGCGCTGAATTCGGCGGTGTTCTCCGACGGCTCCTTCGTGTACGTGCCGCCCGGCGTGCGCTGCCCCATGGAACTGTCGACGTATTTTCGCATCAACGCCGCCAAGACCGGCCAGTTCGAGCGCACCTTGATCGTCGCCGCCGAAGGCGCGTCGGTCAGTTACCTGGAAGGCTGCACGGCGCCCATGCGCGACGAGAATCAGCTGCATGCCGCGGTGGTGGAGCTGGTGGCCCTGGACGATGCCCAGATCAAGTATTCGACCGTTCAGAACTGGTACCCCGGCGATGAGAACGGCCTGGGCGGAATCTACAACTTCGTCACCAAGCGCGGCGAATGCCGCGGGCGCAATTCCAAAATCTCCTGGACGCAGGTGGAAACAGGTTCCGCCATCACCTGGAAATATCCCAGCTGCATCCTGAAGGGCGACAACTCGATCGGCGAGTTCTACTCCGTTGCCGTCGCCAACAACTATCAACAGGCGGACACCGGCACCAAGATGATCCATATCGGCCGCAACACCAAGAGCACCATAGTCTCCAAGGGAATCTCGGCCGGTCATGCCGAGAACACCTACCGCGGGCTCGTGAAAATCCTGCCGAGCGCCGCCGGCGCGCGCAATTTCACACAGTGCGATTCTCTGCTGATGGGTCCGCAGTGCGCGGCGCACACCTTTCCGTACATGGAGGTCAAGAATCCGACGGCGACGGTCGAGCATGAGGCCAGCACCTCCAAGATCGGCGAGGATCAGTTGTTCTACTGCCTGCAGCGCGGCATCTCGGCCGAGGACGCGGTCAACATGATCGTCAGCGGATTCTGCAAGGTGGTGTTCAAGGAGTTGCCGATGGAGTTTGCCGTCGAGGCGCAAAATCTGTTGAGCGTGAGTCTGGAAGGCGCCGTCGGCTGACGGCACTCGAGAGGAATGATCTTGCTGAAAATCACGAATTTGAGCGCCCGCGTCGCGGGCAAAGACATACTGAAGGGCGTCAACCTGGAGGTCCGGGCCGGCGAGGTCCATGCCATCATGGGTCCGAACGGCTCGGGCAAGAGCACCCTCGCCCAAGTGCTGGCCGGGCGCGAGGACTATGAGGTTACCGGCGGATCGGTGACCTATGAGGGCCGCGACCTCCTGGCGCTGCCCGCCGAGGAACGCGCCCGCGCCGGCTTGTTCCTGGGCTTTCAATACCCGGTCGAAATTCCCGGCGTCAACAACGTGTATCTGCTGAAGGCCGCGCTCAACGCCAAACGCAAGGCGGCGGGCGAGCCCGAGGTCGATGCCTATGATTTCCTGGCACTCATCCGGCAGAAGATGAAACTCATGCACATGAGCGAATCGTTCCTGACGCGCGGCGTGAACGAAGGTTTCTCCGGCGGCGAGAAGAAGCGCAATGAGATCCTACAGATGCTGGTGTTGGAGCCCAAGCTCGCCATCCTGGATGAAACCGATTCGGGCCTGGACATCGATGCGCTCAAGGTGGTTTCCGCGGGAGTGAACAGCCTGCGCCATCCCTCGCGCGCCGTGGTACTGGTGACTCACTACCAGCGCCTGCTGGACTACATCGTGCCGGATCAGGTCCACGTGCTGTCGGGCGGACGCATATTGAAGTCGGGCGACAAGTCGCTCGCGCAGGAGCTCGAGCGGCGCGGCTACGACTGGCTGCTGGAGACGCAGGTCGCATGAGCGCAGTTCCGCATGCGCCCACGCCGCCGCAGTCCGCGGCGCTGCGCGCCTTCGCATCCCAATGGCGAACGCGGCCCGCAGACTCGCTGTCGCCGCTGCGCGAGCAGGCCTTGCAGCGATTCCTCTCGCTCGGCCTGCCTTCCTTGCGCGATGAGACCTGGCGGTATACGAACTTGCGCAGCCTTGCCGCCCAGAGCTTCGTGGACGCGCCGCAAGCGGCGCACGGCGACTTCGGGCCCGATGCATCGCTCTCGCTCCTGGGCAACGGCGCCAGTACCGCGACGGTGACTCTGGTCAACGGCCATCCCGCGTTGCCGGTGGCCGGCGGCTTACCTAATGGCATAGAAATCCATAGCTTACGTGATATAGCTCAAGTTGACCCGATGCAACTTCGACGCTACCTGGAGCCCTTGCCCGACGCCGATCAACAGCGCTGGGCGCTGCTCAACACCGCGCTCTTCCTCGATGGCCTGTTCATCAAGATCACGGCGCGCTTAGATAAGCCCCTGGTCATCCTGCACGTCGCGAGCGGCGACGATGCGAATGCCATTGCCTACCCACGCGTCATCGTCGAGGCGGCCCCGGGATCGGGCGCCACTCTCATCGAGCAGTACGTGGCGCAGGGCGAGCACACGCCGCTGATCAATTCCAGCACGCAGATCTCGCTGGGCCGGGGCGCCCAGGTCGAACATTACCGCGTGTATGCCACGGGCGCGGGCGCCACCCACCTGGACTCTCTGCGCATCCGCCAGGATCGGGACAGCCGCTGCAAGCAATTCACCGTCGCACTGGGCGGGGGTCTGGTGCGCACCAATCTCGAGGCGCATCTGGACGCGCCCGGCGCGTCGCTCGAAAGCCACTCGCTGCTGGTGGGACACGAGGATCGGCACGTCGATTGCGTCAACATTGTGACCCATGGCGCGCCCGATACGCAGAGCAGTCAGACGGCGCGCGCCATCGCGGGCGATACCAGCCGGCTCATATTCAACAGCAAGGTGATTGTCGATGCCGGCGCCGTCCGTTCGCAGTCGCAGCAGTCCTGCCGCGGCCTGCTCTTGTCGCCGACCGCCGAGATCGATACTCGGCCACAGCTCGAAATTCACGCCGACGAGGTCAAATGCGCGCACGGCGCGACCACCGGACGGCTCGACCCCGATATGCTCTTCTACATGCTGTCCCGGGGCCTCGACCGGGAGACGGCGCAGAGCCTGTTGGTGTTCGCGTTCCTGGCGGACGTACTCACCGGCATGTCGGTGGAGTCGGCGCGGGCGGCGATAGAGAACGCGTTGATTTCCCAACTTCCCGACTCGCAAATACTGCGGAAATTTCGATGAAAAATATTGCTTTGGCCGATCACTCCGCCGGCTTCGACGTGCACGAGCTGCGCCGGCAGTTCCCCATTCTGGCGCGCACGGTGCACGGCAAGCCGCTGGCGTACCTGGATAACGGGGCCTCGGCTCAGCGTCCGAGCGCGGTGATCGACGCCGTCGACGACTATGAGCGCCGTCACCACGCCAACATACACCGCGGCGTGCATACGCTGAGCCAGGAAGCGACGGCTCTATACGAGTCCGCGCGCGATCGGCTGGTGCGGTTCATCAATGCGCGCTCGCGGCACGAAATCATCTTCGTGCGCGGCACCACCGAGGCGATCAATCTCGTCGCCCAGAGCTACGCGAGGCCGATGCTCCAGCCGGGCGATGAGCTACTCATCACGCATTTGGAGCACCACGCCAATATCGTGCCGTGGCAGATGGTTTGCGAGCAAACCGGCGCCAAGCTCGTTGTCGCGCCCATCGATTCGCGCGGCGAAGTTCACGTGGAGGCGGTCGTGGCGCTGATGAACCCCCGCACACGTTTGTTCGCCTGCGCCCACGTATCGAATGCGCTGGGAACGGTGCTGCCGGTACGGCGCTTGATCGCCGCCGCCAAGGCTCGCGGCATTGTCACACTGATCGACGGCGCACAGGCGGTCCCACACATGCAGGTCGATGTACAGGATCTGGGCTGCGATTTCTACGCGTTCTCGGGCCACAAGATGTTCGGCCCCACCGGCGTCGGCGTCCTGTACGGACGCGAGCAGCTGCTCGAGCGCATGCCGCCCTGGCAAGGCGGTGGCGAGATGATTCTTGCCGTGACTTTCGCCAAGACCACCTATAACGGCCTGCCCAATAAGTTCGAGGCCGGCACGCCCAATATTTCCGGCGCCATCGGCTTGGGTGCTGCCGTGGACTTTCTGTCCGGTCTGGATCGCGACGCGGCACACGCGCACGAGAGCGCCCTTCTCGAGCATGCAACGGCCGTGCTTGGCCGTATTCCGGAGCTTCGCATCGTGGGCACCGCCGGCGAGAAGGCGAGCCTGGTGTCCTTCGTCGTCTCGGGGGTGCATCCCCATGACCTGGGAACCATCCTCGACGAGGACGGGATCGCCATTCGAACGGGGCATCATTGCGCCATGCCGGTCATGGAGTTCTTCAATCTGCCGGCCACCGCGCGAGCCTCATTCGCGTTCTACAACACCCTCGAGGAAATCGATAGGCTTGCCGCCGGCGTCGAACGTGCGCGCAAGTTGTTCGCCTGACCGTCATGGAACTCAACGATCTGTACCGGGACGTGATTCTCGACCACAACCGCCGGCCGCGTAATTTCGGTGCGCTGGAGCCGGCCGATGCCAGCGTCGAGGGGTTTAATCCCATGTGCGGCGATCGGCTCACCCTGCGCCTGCGAATGGCCGACGACCGGATCAGCGACATCCGCTTCGAAGGCCAGGGCTGCGCAATATCCACCGCATCGGCCTCGTTGATGACCGAAGCGGTAAAAGGTAGGACGCGCTCCGAAGCGCTGCAATTGTTCGATCGCGTGCACGAGCTGCTCACCGACGACGCCGCGCCTCATGCCCAGGAGCTCGGCAAACTCGCGGCACTGTCCGGGGTCCGGGCATACCCCGCGCGGGTGAAGTGCGCGAGCCTCTGCTGGCACACGCTCGCCTCGGCGCTGCGCTCGTCCAACCCGCAGGTTTTGCCTGCGGTCTCCACGGAGTGAGATCCCAAACCCATGCATTCGTACGAAAATGAACCCATCGTCGTGCAGCGCAACGTCAAGGCGGTGGCTATCCCGGCGGGCGTCGAAGTCAATCTCAAGCTGGGCGCGGTGGGCTACATCACGCAGGCCCTCGGCGGCAGCTTCACCGTGTACATCGACGGCAATTTGTTCCGCATCGCCGGCCAGGACGCGGACGCCATCGGCAAGACCGCCGCGACCGCACCCGAGGTGCCGCCCGGAGCGTCCGAGGAAGACATCAAGAACATCGTTTGGCAGCAGCTCAAGACTTGCTACGATCCGGAAATCCCGGTGAATATCGTCGACCTGGGGTTGGTGTACGAGTGCGACGTCAGCAAGAACGAGGATGCGACGCGCACCGTCGACATCAAGATGACTCTGACGGCGCCGGGCTGCGGGATGGGCGAGGTGTTGGTTCAGGACGTGCGCGACAAGGTGCAGATAGTGCCCACCGTTGCGCGTGCGAACGTGGAGTTGGTGTTCGATCCGCCTTGGAACCAGACCATGATGTCGGACGAGGCGCGCCTGCAAACCGGCATGATGTGATGAAGTGGATCGACGCGGGGCCGACGGAGAATTTGCGTGACGGGGATGCGATCTCGATTCCGGTGGGCCGCCGCATGATCGCCGTGGTGCGAAGCGGCGAGTCTTACTTCGCCATCGAGGACATCTGCACGCATGACGGCGCCCAGCTCACGGGCGGTGCCGTCGAGGGAAACGAAATCACTTGTCCGCGCCACGGCGCCCGCTTCTGCCTGCGAACCGGAGAAGCCTTGAGTCCGCCCGCTTACGAGCCGGTACGCGTGTTTGCTACGAAAATTGAAGGTGGCCGCCTGTGGGTATGCGCAGGCTGACGCTGTTGCGTCACGGGAAAGCGCAGTCCATCGACGCCTGCGCGGAGGACTTCGAGCGCACGTTGACGCGCCGTGGCTGCATCGAAGCGCAGGAAATGGCGACGCGCATCGTGTACCGCGATCTCATCCCGGACCTCATTTTGGTGAGTCCGGCGGAGCGCGCCTGGGCAACGGCCGAGATCATCGCCGCCGCCTGCGAGCTCGATGCGAAACAGGTGCAATGCGCGCGCGAATTGTACCTGGCCACGGCGGAAACGACCTGGCGGCTGCTCGAGCGGCGCGACGCCGCCCTTCGCCACATCCTGATCTGCGGTCACAACCCCGGCTTGAGCGAACTCGCCAGCCGCCTGGGACCGAAGCCTAGCCCCAGGGAGCTACCCACCGCCGGCCTCGCGAGCGCGGTCTGGCACAACGCTCACTGGGCGACGCTGCAGCCCGAAACGGCCCTGAGCTGCGACCTCGATGACCCGGAGAGCATGGCGGATCTTTGGGTCTAGCGGCGCCCTCGGTCTAGAACGGCAAGCCGTGGGACTGGCCGCCCATGCACATCAGCATGGGTAGCGACAGGATGAAATTGATGCGCGACGCCCTGCCCGCGGTCTTGCGCGCCGCCGCCTTCTCTTCGTCGGTCGCGGGGACGATTCCAAGAATCTTCTTCTGGTTCGGCCAGATGAACACCCAGACGTTGAACAGCATGATGGTGCCGAGCCAGGCGCCGACGCCGATGGTGCGAAATCCTTCTTGAAGCGTGAAGGCGCGGACGATCGCGATCGTGCTGCCGACCCCATACCCATTGAGCAGATAAAACACGCCCGTAAGCCAGGTGGCGACGGCCGCCCAGCGGAACCACACCAGTGCCAGCGGAGCGATGTACTTGGACACTCCTGCGCCGCCCGGCCCGCCCTTGTCCGCGGCCGCCGCGGCAAGACCCGGGGTCTGCACGACGTTGAAGTAGTACAAGAGGCCGATCCAGAAGACGCCGGAAACGATGTGCAGCCAACGGTCGATGCGCGCCACATGGAAGCCCACCGCCACTCCGGACCAGGAGGTGAGGCAGATGCCGATGACGACGGCGAGCACTACCCCGGTTGTGATGGCGCCCTTGACGGTGTTGATCGGATGCATGCGTTTCCCCCAATGATTTTCCAAATTCTGCACCCGATCGAGGCTTGCGGTCAAAGATGGGAGCCTGTCTAGGTTTGCTCGCGCTGCAGCCGCATCAACCGCCGGCGGTCCCGTTTGTCCGGCCGAGCGTCGGGGCGCGGCCGCGAGGCCTGTGCCAGGCGCTGCTGCTCGCGCAGCCGCGCGCGGCGTTCGGCGCTCGCGGGCGTCTCGGCGAAACAGGCCTGCGCCTCGGCGGGCGGTCCGCGCCGCGACGGCAACGCCAACACTTCGAACTCCGCCACGATGCCCTGCATCGACAGGCTCAAGGCATCGCCGATGCGAACGCGGTGCGCGGGCTTCACGCGCTCTGCGTTCAGATGCACTTTGCCGCCGTTGATGGCCGCGGTCGCGAGGCTGCGCGTTTTGTAAAAACGAGCCTGCCATAGCCACTTGTCGAGCCGGTGATTGCCGTCTTCCATATAACCCGAGCCGATATTGCGAAGCCGCTATAATACCGCCATGAAAGGCTCGATACGGAACTCGAGAACGCCGTGCTGAAGGAATTCCGCGAGCGTCTCCTCAGAGACACGGCAGCACTCGACGCGTCGGGACTGCTGAAGCGCGAACGCGTGATCGGCTCGGCGCAGGGTCCGGTGGTGCGCCTCGCCGACGGACGCGAGATGATCAATCTCTGCGCCAACAACTACCTGGGGTTGGCCAACCATCCCGAAGTGCTGAAAGCGGCACACGAGGCGCTCGCACGCTACGGCTACGGCGTCGCCTCGGTGCGCTTCATTTGCGGCACGCAGAGCGTCCACCGGGAGCTGGAGGAGCGTCTGAGCGCCTATCTGTCGATGGAAGACACGATCTTGTACTCGTCCTGCTTCGACGCGAACGGCGGATTGTTCGAGACCTTGCTCGACGAGCAGGATGCGGTGATCAGCGACGCGCTGAACCATGCCAGCATCATCGACGGCATTCGGCTGTGCAAGGCACGCCGCCTGCGCTATGCCAACAACGACTTGAACGAACTCGAGCAGGCGCTGAAGGATTCACAGGGAGCGCGCGTGCGCATGATCGCGACCGACGGTGTGTTCTCCATGGACGGATCGATCGCCAAACTGAAGGAGATCTGCGACCTGGCCGATCGCTACGGCGCGCTGGTCATGGTGGATGATTCGCATGCCACGGGATTCATGGGCGCGGGCGGCCGCGGTTCGCATGAACTGCGCGGCGTCATTGGCCGAATCGACATCCTCACCGGCACTCTCGGCAAGGCCCTCGGAGGCGCCAGCGGCGGCTACGTCGCTGCGCGCAAGGAAATCGTCGGTTGGCTGCGTCAGCGGTCGCGCCCCTATCTGTTCTCGAACAGCATCCCGCCGCCGGTCGCCGCGGCGACATTGCGCGTGCTCGATCTGCTCGAAGGGTCGGCCGATTTGCGCGAGCGCCTGCACGCGAATGCCCGCTACTACCGCGCACAGATGCAGGGCCTGGGTTTCGATCTGCTTCCCGGCGAGCATCCCATCATCCCGGTCATGCTGGGCGACGCGCCATTGGCGGTCAACCTCGCGGAGCGGGTTCAGGAACGGGGGGCCTACGTCGTGGCTTTCTCGTTTCCGGTCGTTCCGCATGGAAAAGCGCGGATTCGCACCCAGATCAGTGCCGCGCACTCCCGCGAACAGCTCGATCAGGTCATTCGTGCGTTTCAATCCGCGGGACGCGATCTCGGCATCATCCATTGAGGAAATCATGAAAGCACTGGTCAAGGCGCGCGCGGAACCCGGGATCTGGCTGCAGGATGTCCCGGAGCCCGCAGTCGGCCACAACGACGTACTCATCAAGGTTCACCGCACGGCGATCTGCGGCACCGACATCCACATCTACAACTGGGATGCGTGGGCGCGGAAAACAGTCCCGGTGCCGATGGCGATCGGCCATGAGTATTCGGGCGAAATCGTCGAACTGGGCAGCGAGGTGCGCGGCTTCAATACCGGAGACCGCGTGTCCGGCGAAGGGCACATCACCTGCGGCCACTGCCGCAACTGCCGCGCGGGGCGGCGCCACCTGTGCCGCAATACCTCCGGCGTCGGGGTCAACCGGGCCGGCGCCTTCGCAGAATACCTGACCATCCCCGCGACCAATGTCTTCAAGTTGCCGTCCGCCATCGACGATGAGATCGCCTCCATCCTCGACCCGTTCGGCAATGCCACGCACACCGCCCTGGCGTTCAACGTCGTCGGCGAGGACGTGCTCATCACCGGCGCGGGACCCATCGGCATCATGGCCGTGGCCATCGCCCGGCACTGCGGCGCCCGGCACATCGTGATCACCGACGTGAACGATTATCGCCTGGGGCTCGCCGCGAAGATGGGCGCATCCAAGACGCTCAACGTCTCGCGCGAGTCCCTGGACGATGCGATGCGCGATCTGGGGATGGAAGAAGGCTTCGACGTGGGGTTCGAGATGTCGGGCAACGCCACCGCCCTGCGCGAAATGCTGCGTACCATGAATCACGGCGGCAGCATCTCCATGCTGGGCATTCCGCCCGGCGAGACGGCCATCGACTGGAACCAGGTCATTTTCAAGGGCCTGGTGATCAAGGGGATCTACGGCCGCGAGATGTTCGAGACCTGGTACAAGATGTCGAGCATGCTGCAGAGCGGCCTCGACGTGCGCCCGGTGATCACCCATCGGTTGGGCATCAACGATTACCGCGAGGGTTTCGAGATCATGAATTCCGGGAAGTCGGGGAAGATCACGCTCGACTGGTCCAGCCTCTGATCCGTTGAGCCTCCGAGCCTCTCGAGATCAGCGCCCGGCGAGCCCTTTGAGCGTGAGCCGCGGCTCGCGGCACCAGCAATAGGCGTATAGCCCACGAGGGTCGTTGAGCCTCGCGATGGCGCGTGCCTGATCGAGAACGGGGTCGAGAATCCGCTCGATGCCGCTGCTCTGCGGGACGATCCCGGCCAGTTCGCCCATTCGCACCGTTTCGGATCGAAGCTGCATCAACAATTGCTCCCGCAGGTTGAGCTCGGTCTCGATGTAGTCCACATCGTAATCGGCGCCCAGCTGCGCGAGTTTCGCGGCCGCTTCGGTGGCGTCCTTGAGACCGCCCAGATGATCGACCAAGCCAATGCGTTGGGCGTCGACTCCGGCCCACACCCGGCCCTGCGCGATCTTGTCCACGTCCTCCACGGTCTTTTTTCGGCCGTCACCCACCCGCCGCAAGAATTCGGCGTAGGCGTGGTCGACCGAACTCTGCAGAATCTGTCGGGCGGCTGGGCTGAGCGCCCGATCCTGGCGCATGTCGCCGGCGAGCGCCGTGGTGCCCAGGCCGTCGACTTTGATGCCGAGCTTCTCCAGACTGT
>Ga0210398_10000306_pt1 | contig 58500 bp, 45 predicted proteins | sample IncBWC4OmetaG_FD_161047 | JGI IMG/M metagenome (GOLD analysis project Ga0210398, IMG submission 161047) | Forest soil microbial communities from Barre Woods Harvard Forest LTER site, Petersham, Massachusetts, United States - Inc-BW-C-4-O | ecosystem: Environmental > Terrestrial > Soil >...
CCAAGGTAAAATCCCTCCTGCCCTTCGGCGCGCACAAAGGCTATGGCCTTTCGCTCATCAACGAAATCGTCGGCGGCTTCATCGGCGGCTCGCTGCCCACCCTGCGCAACCATTGGGACCGCGAACCGGCCGACAAGCACGGCTGCTGTTTCTTTTTCCAAGTCTGGCACCCCGAGGCCATGAACGCCGGCGCCTTTGCCTTCGGCCGCAACCAGGCGGAGAACGTCAAGGCCGTCATCAAGGACGTGCTCGGCCACGGCAACGAAAAGTGCATGCTCCCCGGCCAGCTCGAAGCCGAAGCCGCCGCGCGCTGCGCCAAAAATGGCGGCCTGCTCTTCTCCGAGGCCGAAATCAACGCCTTCAACGAACTTGCCGTCGAATGCAGCCTGCCCCAGTGGCAGCTCAGCGACTTCAAGGTCGCGGTCTGACCGCCTCTCTGCTCTCAACTCTGGACTCTCGACTTCCCTTCATCCCATGAGCCTGAAAATCAAACCCGCTTCCGAATGTAAGTACGACCAGCTCTCGCTGGGCGAAGTCATGCTCCGCCTCGATCCCGGCGAGACCCGCGTGCGCGTCGCCCGCGAGTTTAAAGTTTGGGAAGGCGGCGGCGAATACAACACCTCGCGCGGCCTGCGCAAATGCTTCGGCCTGCGCACCGGCGTCTGCACCGCCTTCGTCGACAACGAGGTCGGCCACCTCGTCGAGGACTTTATCATGCAGGGCGGCGTCGCCACCGACTTCATCAAGTGGCGCGAAGACGACGGCATCGGCCGCACCGTCCGCAACGGCCTCAATTTCACCGAGCGCGGCTTCGGCGTCCGCGGCGCCGTCGGCGTGCCCGACCGCGGCAATACCGCCGCCAGCCAGCTCAAGCCTGGCGATTTCAACTGGGACGATATCTTTGGCAAGCAGGGCGTGCGCTGGTTCCACACCGGCGGCATCTTCGCCGCGCTTTCCGAAACGACCGCCGCCCTCACCGTCGAGGCCGTGAAGGCCGCCAACAAACACGGCACCATCGTCAGCTACGACCTCAACTACCGCCCCTCGCTCTGGAAAACCATTGGCGGGCTGAAAAAAGCCCGCGAGGTCAACCGCGAGATCGCCAAGTACGTCGACGTGATGATCGGCAACGAGGAGGACTTCACCGCCTCGCTCGGCTTCGAGGTCAAGGGCGCCGACGAGAACATCAGCCACATCGAGACCGACGCGTTCAAGGCCATGATCCAGACGGCCGTCGCCGAGTTTCCCAACTTCAAGGTCGCCGCGACCACGCTCCGCAAGGTCATCACCGCCACCGTCAACGACTGGGGCGCGATCCTTTACCACGACGGAAAATTCTACGACAGCCGCAAGTACCCGGAACTTGAGATCCTCGACCGCGTCGGCGGCGGCGACAGCTTCGCCAGCGGCCTCCAATTCGGCTTCCTTTCGAAGAACGACCCGCAGCTCGCGGTGGATTACGGCGCGGCGCACGGCGCCTTCGCCTCGACCACCCCGGGCGACACCTCGATGGCCACGCAAAAGGAAATCGAGAAGCTCATGAAAGGCGGCAGCGCCCGCGTCGTGCGGTAGTAAATAGGTAGGGCGCGTTATCCTTAACGCGCCGTGTTTTCACCTTAGCCCGGGCCTGACCGCCCGGGCTTTTTGTTAAAAACACAATGACTGGCTTCTGAATCACGACTTGTGGCCTTCGACAGAACGGCTAGAGTCCGCCCCATGCGCGCTGCCAAAATCAAAACTCAAGCCCTCCGCACGCTGGCACTCCGTAAAGACCCAAAACGAAAGAATCAGCTGCAAGTAGCACAAAAAAGCCACGACTGGTTGACGAAGACTCAATTTGAAAAAACGCTTACCCATCTCGAAAAAGCAAACAGGTGAGGAACACCTGCATCAACGAGCCGTTGTTCGAATTCTTTTTGGCCCGCCGCCAGACAAAGAATGGCCGCCGGAGGTTAAAAAGGAATTTCAGGATGCTCGTGGCGCAGTAAGCCACCTAGTTGGACAAATCTATAACGGCCCGCACAAAAAAGAGTTGGTTGATCGGTTAATTGAGCTGGGATCCGTCGTTTGCTCGCACCTAGAACATTTATGGGGAAATCATGACTACCGGTCCTTCGTGGAAGACTCATCCCGTCGACGCAATTACTTCCCGCTGCTTCACACAAATCTAATCGAAACGCGGTATAGTTGCAGTGACGAAATGAGGGAGAAGCTTCCGCTCCAACTCGCACCGGGCAACGAAAAAGGGAAAAAAGGCAAAGGGAAACCCGGACGAAAAGTCCTCGATGACTTGCTAAACCGAGAGGTCGAGATGTTCGTTCTAGCAGTGCTAAAACCGGGCACGTTAAGGGTAGAAAATTTACCGGCCGAGCCAGACTCAATCGTGCCATTCATCAATCGCGTTGAAGTTGACGTGATCGACAATGCGACACGGCAATACATAGTGTCGCCAATTGGGCGCAAGCGGCTCGGAGTGTGGTCGCAAGCTTTTACGGAAAAATATATCCGTCCCTATCGACCCGACCTGCTTTCGGAGGATGGCCAAGCTGGCACATTTCAAAAGATGGTTGCGGACCGGTTAAGCGAGTTGCAGGCAAAGAATCCCGACGAGAAAAGTCCCTGGAGAGCGTTCAAAACACTGGTGACCGAACGCCTGCGGAAGTTTAAGCCGTTAATCGAAAGCGCAATTCTACCAAATTAGTCTTCGAGTGAAACTCTCGTCATAGGCAGACAATAGAGTAGTGATAAATCATTGCCATGTCCTTATCCGTCAATTTTCACATCGAGCGCCTCGACCCGGCGAAACATCACCGGGACAGGTTTTGTTGTGAATCGGTGGAACTAACTGATTTTTTGCAAAAACGGGCTCGCAAAGAGATGGATGCCTTGGCCTCGGCCTGCTTTGTCATGGTGCCCGCGGATGAGCCCGGTCGCATCGCCGGCTTCTACACATTGTCGGCAGCGGAGATCATAACGACCGATCTGCCGCTCGATTTGGTCAAAAAGCTCCCGCGTTACACACGTATGCCAGCCATCCTCTTGGGCCGTCTTGCGCGCGACCTCGCGTGGCGTGGCCAACACATCGGTGGGTTGCTACTCATCGATGCGCTACGACGCAGCCTTCGGCAAAGCAGCGAGGTTGGCGCCGTGGTCGTTGTCACCGATCCCAAGGACACGCGGGCACGGGCGTTCTATCAGCGCTATGGTTTTCAGCCGCTAAATGGACAACGAATGTTCATCCCGATGAAGGAAATTATCGCCCGTGAATCCGCAGGATGGACGGCTTAATCCAGATCGCTCTTTACCGTCGCCCGGTAAGCACGCATCGCCTCATGCATGGCTGGCGTGGGTGGTCGCGGTGATGCCAGCAACGCCTTAACAAATCGACGCGACTCGGCAGCGTTCAGGACAATGCGTTCGCGGGCTTCTAAGGTCTTCTCCGCCGCTTTGCGGGCGTTGGCCAGCATGAAGCTGCCGACGGATTGCCCCGCCAAAGCCGCGGCCTTGGCGATGATCGCCTTATCCTCGGACGTGGCACGAGTAACCAAACGGGATCCTTTGCGGATCTTGCGCGGATTAGCGAGGGTTTGCATGACACAAAAATGTGTGCCTAAGAGGCATACAAATCAAGCCAGAACCAGAGCGGCTCTTGTTGCGGAGAGTCGATCAAGGTGGGAGTGGCTTTACGCCGCGATTTCAGTATAGCACTGCTATTGTCGAGGCATAAACCCCATCCTATTTTCAGCCTTCCTGTTACTGTACCAACGTTTGATGTCCTGGCGGCGGCGCCAGAGTGGCTTTCGCGGCGTGCATGCCAAACACGAGCGCGGCCACGAGCCCGAAATACATCACCGCCATCGTGGCCCGCTGCGCCGGTGTGACTTCAAAATAGCGCTTCTCCTCGTCGGTCTTCGCGCGAAACAAACTGAACAGTCGCGGCAGCGACATCGCGATGATGATGAACAGCAGGAGATTTGGATGCATGAACGCCATTGAGCCAATGATGACGAGGCCCACCACCCACAACCATGGTGATAACGCCGTCGCGATGCGCCCGCCATCCAGGAAACCAAACGGCGCAAGGTTGAACAGGTTCAGGAAAAATCCCGAGTAGGCCAGCGCCACAAACATTGGGTTGCCGGTAAGCGGATAGAGCGCAAAGCAAGCCAATGCGCCCAGTGAACCGAAGAGCGGCCCACCGATGCCGACCCAGGCCTCCATCCAGGCATTCTTCGGCGCATCCTTGAGCGCAATCAATGCGCCCATAAAAGGGATGAACATGGGCGCACTAACTTTCAGACCGAATTTCTTCGCCACGACCAGATGTCCGCATTCATGCACGAAAATCAGCACCACGAATCCCGTGGCAAACCACCAGCCCCAAAGCATGGCATAAGCCCAGATTGAAATCAGCATCGTGCCGCCGGTCTTCAATATCACTGGCAGAAATTTCAAGACCGCCAGCAGCGCAAACTTGAATTTGGCAAAGAGCGCAGCGATCGCCACGCCGACCGGCGCCACGGTTTTCTTAAACCGCTGCCAGAGGGATGGCGGCCGGTGATCGACCCGCAAAGCCGAGGGATCGTTATTTTGGCGCAACAAAGGAGGTTCGTCCATTCACAGGAAACTTTCACCGCATCATCCACGCCGTCAATGGATTTGGGTTATAATTGAGTCGGTGAAATCGTTTCCAGTGCGAGCTCTCTGCAGCCTTTGAGATCGAGTTTGCCGGTGCCGAGCATGGGAATTTTTTCCACGCGCCGGATGATCTTCGGCACCCAGAGATTGGGCAGGCCGGCGGCGGTGAGCTTGTCGCGGATCTGATCGGCGCCGAGATCCCGCGTCGTCAAAAGCACGAGCACCTCGCCTTTGGCCGCATCGGGCACGCCGACCACGGCCACGCTCGGGCCCTCGCTTTGGTCGAGGGCAAAGGCTTCCGCGAGCTTCTGCTCCACCGTGCCGTGCGGCACCATCTCCCCGGCAATTTTTGAAAACCGCGAGAGCCGGCCTTCGATGTGGAGAAATCCCGCCGAATCAAAACGCGCGAGGTCGCCGGTCACAAACCAGCCATCGCGCAGCGCCGCGCGGGTCTTTTCCTCGTCCTTGAGATAGCCGCTGAAAATATTTGAACCGCGAAACAGCAACAGCCCGGTTTCCGTCACCGGCCGCTCCGCCAGCGTGTCGGGATCGACAATGCGCGCCGTCATGCCCGGCAGCATGCGGCCGACCGAACCCAGCCGTTTGCCTTCCTGCTGCGCTGCCGTCGTGGTCGTCACCGGAGGGTTGGGCTGGTTGATATTCGCCACGGGGGACGTCTCCGTCAGGCCGTAGCCTTGCATGATTTCCAGGCCGAATTTTTCGAGGAACCCATCGTAGATTTCGTGGGGCATTTTCTCGGCCCCGGAAACGACCAGGGTGAGCGAACTCAGTTCTTCCTTCTCGGCCTTTTTCAAAAATGGCCGCAGAAATGTCGGCGCGCCGACGAGCACCGAGGCGCGTTCGGCCTTGATCGAATCGATGATCCTGCGCGTGTCGAGCGGGCTCGGCACCGTGACCACCTTGCAACCGCGCAGGAGCGGATACCAGAGCATGACGGTGAAGCCGAAGCTGTGGAACAGCGGGAGGCAGGCCAGCATCGTGGAGGTGTCCGGCAAGATCGAGAGGCCGGAAATCTGGGCGCAGTTCGCGAGCAAGTTCCGATGCGTAAGCACGACACCCTTTGGCTCGCCTGCGCTACCGCTCGTGAACAGCAGCGCGGCCTCCTCCCGGTCGCCGGTGCGCGGCAGGCCCAGCAACGACGCGAGCCATTGGCCTGGCAGCAACCAGACCGCCACGAGCCACGGCACAATCGCGCGCTTGCCACCGGCGGCGGCAATTTCCCCGCGCAGGTCGAGGGTGCGCGCCGGCCACGGAAAAGCCGTCAGCTTTGCGCGCATCGCGTCCGCGGTGATGACCGTGTCGATCTCGGCAATCCGCAGGCTCGCCTCAATGGCGGCGGTGCCGGCCGTAAAATTGAGGTTCACCGGCACTTTGCCGGCCAGGACCACGGCCAGGTTGGCGATGGCCCCGCCTGCGCCGGGGGGCAGGACGATGCCCACGCGGTGCGCTGGCACGGTCTTGCGCAAACGGCGCGAAAGCGCCGCCGCCGCGGCAAAAAGCTGCCCGGTCTTCACTTCGCGGCGTTCCGCCGTGCGGTCGATGATTTCGACCCGGTTGGGCCGCTTGGCGAGCTGGCGTACGACCTCGCGACCCAGGTGCCGCCGCAATACGGGCCGCTCCTCAAACGCTTGCGCGCCGAGATCGAGCAAGGCCTGCCGCACGGTCGCAGCGGTGGCCTGCTCCGGTGCAATCGGCTCGCCAAATGCCACGCACACCGGAGTGGGCATGAGCCGCGGCGATTTCCAAATATATTTGTTGCCCGAAAACGAAAACAGCGAACCCCACAGGCCGTCGACGGCCGCAGGCACGACCGGCACGCCGGCCTTGCGGGCCATGAGCTCGAAGCCGCGATGCAGCTCCATCAATACGCCGGTGCGCGAAATGCTGCCCTCGGGAAAAAGGAGCACGACCTCCCCCGCCTGCAACTCGCGCACGATGCGGCGCGTGCTCTCCAACGCATTGTGCGGCGAGATGGGAATTGTGCCGGTGAACCAATATAACCAGCGAAAGAGAAGATTGGATTGCGCCAGCGATTCATGGCCGACGAAGCGAATCCTTCGCGGACACGCCAGCTGGAGTGCGATCACATCAACGTAACTTAGATGGTTCGCCAGCAGGAGGACACCGCCGGTCTTGGGCAGGCGTTCCGCGCCCAGCGCACGCACGCGGTAAAATAGCCGGGCAATCACGGTCACGGGAATCTCAACTGCCCGGAACAAAAGGGAATGTCGCGAAGAGGTGGGCATGGGGAATTTGAAATCTGAAATTTGAGATTTGAAATCTATTAGCCTAGGCGCGCATCTTTCGGCCCCACTTTTTGGCGCCCTCCTCGAGCGAGGCCAGCGAGGTCAGCGCGTGTTTGATGTCAGCGCTCGAGAGGCCGGCCACGACCTTTTCGACCGCGGCCACGTAAAGCGGCCAAACCCCGGCCCAAAGCTGCCGGCCCTTCGCGGTCAGCATAACCCGGTGGATTCGGCGGTCCTGAGGATGATCTTCCCGCCGCACCCACCCGGCCTTCTCCATGCGGTCGAGCAGCCCGGTCACATTCGAGCGGTCAACGACGAGCACGTCGCCCAACTCCCGCTGGCTCAAGCCCGTCGGCGCATTGGCCAGGACGTTGAGGACGTTAAATTGAGCCTCCGTCAGGCCCAGCGGGCGAAAGAAATGCTGGCTCTCGCGCAACAACACCCCGCTCGTGGCAAGCACGCGATTGATGAAATCGACTCCCAGTGTTTCTGGCATGCCGATTAGTTGATATAACTATTGTTTATGTGTCAACTATTTTCCTGCACCATGTTTTCGTCCCGCAGGACCCGCTCGCTTGGATTTTATTATCTACAAATTGAGCAGATGGAGGGCCGAATGGCCGAGGGTGGACTCCCCGGCCTCTTTGAGAAAAGCGTAGAGGTCGCTCACATCCGGATTGGCTGGAGTGCCGCCGATCTTGATGGGACGGTCGACCTTCGCATAGCCAAGTTCATCTGTTTGCGTGGAAGTCTTTCCAATGGTTGCCATCAGCGTCCCGATGTCGCCGCGCACGCCTATCTGGATTTGCATTGCGAGCGATTGCCCGAGCATGGGTTTGCCTTTCTCATAGGTGAGCATGCCGGTGCCGGTAAGCCGCAGCTGTTGGGAAATTACGCTAAAGTCCTTCAATTGCACGTCGAGCGATTGGCCGCGCACACATTGGACGTTGATCTGGTCGTAAGGAAATCCCTGCAAAGTATCGATCAACTCGCCCAATGCGGTAAGTTGCTTCGAGTTTCCCAAAATCCCCCCCCAACTGAGCCCGCCTGAAATCACTTGGTTACCACCGCTTTTGGCCAGGCCACGAAAAACGCCGCTCTTGCTGGTCAACGTTCCATCCCCCTGCGCTTGCTGGCCGAGATCGGCCGCATTGATGCCGCTGCTGGTAACCTGACCCGAAAGATTGAATTTTCCCTCGACCGTCGGCGGTTTTGACGGATCGAGCGCGCGGAAGAGCGGCGCGCTGTCCACCTCGCTGACCGCGACGTTCGCCTTGAGCGAGTAAGGCTCCGGCGCATCCCCGGCAAAGTTTACCGCTCCGGCAAGCTTGGCCTCGCCGCCACCACCCAGCACGGCGCTGAGCTGGCTGAGCGCAAGTGCATCGGGACCGATTTTAAGGTCACCGGCAATGTCGTTCACCTCAAACTGGCCATACACGACTTTCTTCAGCGCAAGCACGAGATGGCCGCTCACGCCGTTCCAAAATGGCGCCTTGTCGGGTGCCGACGAGGCCGGGGCTGACCCTGCAGCACTCGGTGACGCCAACCCTATCGGACTTGGCGCAGATTTCAAAGCGAGCGGCACGGCGAGAATTTTCACGTCATCCGCCACGATGAGATCGCTCGCGATGCGGACGTCGAGGTTCATCCCGCCCGACCCCGACTTGAACGTGCCGCTGAAGGTCAGGTCGGACTTGCGGCCGGCGTTTTCAAAAAGCAGCGGCGCGTTGAAGGTGATCTGGCCGTCGGATGCCAGCTCGGCGCGCACATCGGCCGTAATCGTGGGCAGTGAAGGCGCCTGGGGCGAGGCAAGTCCGGTGAGGGCCAGCTTCGCCTCGATTTCCTTTTTTTCGTCGAGGCTGGCCTGGAAGTCGATGCGCACGGCGCCTCCCATGATCTGCTGAGCCTTCGCCGCGAAGGCCGGCTGAGCCAGCACCGCCGGCAAATCGGCCACGAGTTGGCCGGTCGCCTTGATCGGCTGGCCGGGCCCGGCGATGGCGCCGGCTTTCGCTTGCAGGGTGAAAAGTGTCTTTGATCCGGCCTGCGCACCGGCCGTCAGTTCAGCCTGCCAGCCTTGCGACAGCGTGTAGTCGCCATCGAGACTGAGCGTCACAACGTCGAGGCGCGCCAACGGCCGGCCGGCGCGGGCGATGGCGAAATTTTTCTCTTCCATTGGCTCGGACGAATGGAAATGCATGCCGCCATCGTGCGCACTGACCAACAGCGTTCCGGTCACATCGCTGCCATCCACCGTGAGACCGGGTAAAAACGGCTGCACCCACGCCAGCGGCAAGCCCTGCAGTGCAAAGCTGAACAAGTCTTTCGCAGGATCGGCCACCTTCAGTTCCTTGGTTTTTGCGTTGAGCTCGAAGGATTGGAGCGCACGGATCTCGGCCACGGGATGTTCGCCCGCCACGATCACATCAAACTGATCGATGCGGGTGATGCCGGCGTTCTGGCTCAGGTCGAAATGGGTATCGAGCGTCAACGATCCGAGGGCCTGCAACCCGGCGTGGACGACTTCAAGTTGCCCCGCGGAAAAATGCAGATGGCCGGTCGCATGCACAGTGCCAAGCGTTGCCTCGGCCTCCAATTTGCCATCTCCGGTGGCCTCAAAAACCGGCAGCGCGTGCCCAAGGGTGAAGGGCGCGAGATCGGTGTCGCTCATATTGAGCTGCCAATCGCCCGCAAGTTTGGGCGCATTGGCGGGATAGTCGGCCTCGAGCGAAAAAAGGCGTTTGCCTTCGGTATCGAGCGCGACCGTGTAATGCTCGCCGCCGGCGGCGCGGATGGCATCAGCGCCAAAATGGATATGCGCCCCTTGCGGAAACCTCGGACCGCTTGCCATGCCGTCGGTGACAAGCTCGAAATGGGAAAACGTCCGCGGCGTGTCGAGCCTCGCGCTGATCGTACCATGCACCGCCAGCGTGCGCACGGCCGTGGAAGAACCGGCCAGCTCCGTGTCGATTTCGAAATCAAATCTCCCCTCCTGCCCTGCCGCCAGCCCGCCGCCGGTAATCGTGACATGGGCATGCGCCGGCGGCTGTTTGGGATCAGCCGAAAAAATAACGTCGCCCGACAGCTCGACCGAATCGACCGTAAGATCGACCGGCAGATGGAGTTTTTGGAATATCCCCTGAAAAGCAGCGGCGGTTGCAACGGCCGGCGCAGCGGTGGTCTGGACAGACTTCGATTTTCCGCCGGGTGCGGTGAGATCAAGCGTCCAGCCTTTCGCGACCAGTTTCAGGATGGAAACTTTTTTGCCCGCAGCGGAAAGCAGCGGCAGATCGATCTCGGCGGCCGGCAAAGACAGCGCCATGCCGGGTTGGTTGACCTGCACGTTGTCCAGTTCCACCCGGTGCAGGCCAATCGCAACACGGCCCACCTCGATATTGCGACCGGCCAATGCCCGGTGCGCGACCCAGGTCTGCACAGAGGGACTAAAAGCTATTCCTGCAACCACGGCCAAGAGCACAGCCAAAACCGCAATACTGATCAGAAGCCAGCGCAGGAGTTTCACGACGGAAAGGAAAAACCTAATCGGGCGCGGTTGCGAGTTTTTGGTTGTGGGCGGGGGCCCTCACCCCGTTTCGGATATTGCGGGTGAGGGAGAACCCGCCCCACACATTCAACCGTAGGAGCCTGCTTGCAGGCGACCTTTGCGGTTTACCGGATGACAGGAGTACGTGGAAATAATTTTCGCCTGCAAGCAGGCTCCTACAAATCATGACCAGCCCGCCTCACTCCCTGAGCTCAAATTTGTCCGCCACGCCCATGGCCCGGCGTAGCGTGGCCACTGCCACGTCGTAGCTGTAGTTCGCCTGGATGAGATTGGTGCGGGCCGTCGTAAGGTCGACTTGCGACTGAAGAACGTCGAGCTCCGTGGCGGTGCCAGCCGTATAGCGGACGTGGGCCTCGCGCACGGCTTCCTCTGCTTGCTCTACGGTCTTCGCGCTCGCGGCGACCAGCTCGCCCGCTTCCTCAAATGAGGAATAAGCCTGCCGCACCTCGACCTCGACCGACAACTGCTCATTGAGCAACGTGAGCCGGGCCTGCTCCTCCTGCGAATGCGCTTCCCTTACCCGGCCGGCCGTGGCGCGGCCGTCAAACACGGCCCAGTTTGATTGCGCGCCCACAAACCATCCGTTGAGGGTAGACTCAAGATCGTTGGAAAAGGTTCGTTTGCGCAGCTCATAGGCGCCAACCGCGCTGAGTGTCGGCCAGTAGTCGGCCTTGGCGGCTTTGATGTTTTGTTCTCCGCTGGATTGCAGGCGGGCGAAACGCAGAAGCTCCGGGCGGCTGGTGGACGCCGCGGCGAGAGCCGAGTCGAGATCGAACTGCGCGGGCGTCGAGTCGAGCGAACCGGTGAGATTCAGGGATTGTTGCCCGGCGGCCGGAGTGATCGAGACCAGCCCAAGCGCCTGGCGCAATTGCTCGATGGAAATGCGATAAGTATTGCGCGCTTCGATGAGCGGAGGCCGGCCATTGGCCAGGGCCACCTCGGCCCGGAGCAGGTCGAACTGCGCGCCGGAGCCGGCATCATAGCGGGCCTTGGCATCCTTGTATTGCTGCTGGAGCAGTTCCAGGTTCTCCTCCTGCACCTTGATTTTTTCCTGGTTGAGCAGGACATCGTAAAACTTCGTGCGCACATCGAGCAACGCATCGTTCACCACGCCCTGCATTTCGTAGAGCGCCGCTTCGCGAACGTCCTTGGCCGCGTGGATCGCGGCGGTGAATTTTCCCCCGGCAAACAGGGCCTGCGTCGCCTCAAGCGTGATGGACCAGGACTGGTCGTTCGGCGTCGGCGTACCGGCGCCGAAACTTTCCTGCAGGGTTTTTTCCGTCTGCTGATATTGCGAATTGAGCGCAACGTTGGGCAGCGCGGCGGCGCGCGTCGTAATGAGGACGCCCTCCTGCTCCTCGATGCGCTGGCGCGCCTGCCGGATGTCAAAATTGTGGTCGAGCGCAAAGCGCAACGCCGTGGGCAGGTCGATTTCCCCGGGCAAGGAGTCCGAAGACGTCGTGGTCTTCTGGGCGAGACCGGTAAAGGTCATGGCCGAAGCCAAAGCCATCGAGAAAAACATGCGGGTTGATGAGTTCATTTTATTTCGCGACGGGTTGCGGTTGGGAAATGGTGACGACCGAAAGATCGGCGGCCTTGACGCGATCATGGGTGTGATCCTTGGCGAGGAGCATGTAAATCGAGGGCACGACGAAGAGCGTGAAGAGCGTGCCGATGGACATGCCGCCCACCAGCACGAGGCCGATGCTATTGCGGGCCGCGGCGCCGGCGCCGGTGACAAGGGTCAGCGGAAAATGGCCGGCCACGGTGGCGACGCTGGTCATCAGGATCGGGCGCAAACGCGTCATGGCCGCTTCATGCACGGCGACAAGCTTGGTTTTGCCCTCCTCTTGGAGCTTGTTGGCAAACTCGACAATAAGGATGCCGTTCTTCGCGATCAGGCCGACAAGGGTGACGAGGCCGACCTCCGCATAGATGTTCATCGTCGTGGTCCAGCCGTTGGTCCAAAACGGAATATTCGGATTGGGCATCTTCAAGAAGGTGAAGACGAGCGCGCCAAACATCGCGAGCGGCACGGAGCCGGCCAGGATGACCAGCGGATCGCGGAAGGAATTGAATTGCACGGCCAGGGCCAGAAAAATGAGGACAACTGCCAGCGAAAACGCCGGCAGGAACTTATTGCCCTCGGTGCGCAACTGGCGCGACTCACCCGTGTAATCGATGCCGCTGCCCGCGGGAAGAACCTCATGGGCCGCGTTTTCGAGCACCTTAAGCGCCTGGTCGAGCGGGACATGGGCCTGACCGACGATCTTGACCGAATTGAGCTGCTGGAAACGATTGAGCGAACGCGGCACGGTCGTGTTCTTGATCGTGGCGATCGTGCTGAGCGGCACGAGTTGGCCATTGGGACCGGTGACATAAATATCCTGGAGTTGGTCAGGAGTGAGGCGATCGACCCGCTTGAGCTGGGGGATGACCTTGTAACTGCGGCCGGAAAAATTGAACCAGTTCACATAGTTTCCGCCGATCGCGGCGGAAAGGTCGGAACCCACCTGCTGCAGATTGAGGCCGAGCGCGGCGGCCTTGTCCCGATCGATGACGATTTCAGACTCCGGCTGGTCGTACTTGAGATCGATTTGGGTAAAATTGAAAACTCCGCTTTGGATCGCCTTCGCCTGGATCTTTTGGGCATAGTCGATGAGCTGGTTGGCCTCGGCGCTCGAGGTAATGACAAACTCGACGGGGAACTGCGTGCCGCCGGGCAGCACCGGCGGGGTGATCGCAAATATTTCCAAGCCGGGAATGCCCCAGAGCTTGCCCTGCACCTCCGGCATGATTTGGAAAACGGTGCGTTTGCGCACCCCCCACGGTTTCAAGACCATGCCGCTGAATCCCTCCACGCCCCGCGCAGCGGCGAATGGGTCGGACGGTGGAAACATGAGCTGGAACGTGATATCAACGTCCTTCGTGCTGAGAAAGGCCTGGTCAGCCGCCTTGGCAAAGACCGCCTTCTGGTCAGTCGAGGCATTGGCGGCGCTATTCATGGCGCCAAAAATGACGCTCTGGTCCTCGTTCGGCGCCAGTTCCTTCGGCGACATGATGAACATCGGGATCGCCAGCAGGCTGACGGTGATCCAGACCGCATAAACATAGGGCCGGGAATGCAGCGTGCCCAGAAGCACGCGGCCGTAAGACTCCCGCAGGCGGTCGAAACGATGATTGACCCATCCCGCAAAGCCTTTCTCCTGTTCAGCCGCACTCCGCAAAAGATAGGCCGACATCATCGGGGAAAGGGTGAGCGCAACGATACCGGAGATGGTCACCGCGCCCGCCAGGGTGAGGGCGAATTCCCGGAAGAGCGCACCGGTCAGGCCGCCCTGCAATCCGATGGGCGTATAGACTGCCGCCAGCGTGACGGTCATGGCAATGACCGGGCCCATCAGTTCGCGCGCGCCGAGAAGGGCCGCATCGAGCGGCGTCTTGCCGTCGCGCAGGTGTCGTTCGACGTTTTCCACCACGACGATGGCGTCGTCCACCACAAGTCCGACCGACAACACGATGGCCAGCAGCGTCAACAGGTTGAGGGTGAAGCCGAACGCCTGCATCAGGAAGATCGCCCCGATGAGCGAAATGGGAATGGCGATCACCGGGATGAGCACCGAGCGGAACGACCCGAGAAAAAGAAAGATCACCACCACCACGATCAGCAAGGTGTCGACGAGCGTGTGGGTGACTTCGTGAATGGCGTTGTTGACATAGGCCGAGGAATCGTAGCCCACGCCAACATTCAGGCCGGTGGGAAGATCCTTCTTCATGGAATCGATCGCCGTGCGCACATTGGCCACTTCGTCAATCACGTTGGCGTCGGGCAAAGGATAGACCCCCATGAAAACCGCGGTCTGTCCGGAGAGATGTACCTGCGTGTCGTAGTCTTCGGAGCCAAGTTCGACATCGGCCACGTCTTCGAGCCGGATCAAGGAACGGTTTTGCTGACGGATCACGATGCGCTTGAACTCGTCGACCGTATGCAGATCGGTGTTGGCGATGAGATTGACCTGCAGCAGCGAACCCTTGGTGTTGCCGACCGCGGCCAGGTAATTGTTGGCGGCCAGCGCGGCCCGCACCTGGGCCGGGCTGAGATTGAGCGCCGCCATGCGGTCCGCTTTCAACCAAACGCGCATCGCATAGGTGCGAGCGCCCAAGATGTCGGCCCGCTGCACGCCCTGTAGTGCGGCCAGGCGCGGCTGCACCACGCGCACCAGATAATCGGTGATTTGGTTCTGCGACAAAATGTCGGAAGAGAAACTGAGGTAGATCGAGGCGACCTGCGAATCAGCCGACTCAACGCTGATCGCCGGCACCTCGGCCTCGGCCGGGAGCTGGTTGCGCACCTGGTTCACCTTCGCCGTGATTTCGGCAAGCGCCTTGATCGGGTCATAATTGATCTTCAGGCGCACCGTGATGAAGGAAAACCCCTGCAAGCTTCTTGACTCGATATAGTCGATGCCCTCGGCCGAAGAAATGGCTTGCTCGAGCGGCACCGTGACGAAACCGCGCACGAGCTCGGCATTGGCGCCGACATAGATCGTGGAAACCGTAACGGAGGAATTTTCGCTGCGCGGATACTGGCGAATGCTAAGCGAACGCCACGCCTGCAGGCCGGCCAGGACAATGACCAGGCTGACCACGATCGCCAGGACCGGGCGGCGGATGAAGAGGTCGGTAAATGATTTCATGAGGGAGTTAGAAAACCGCGAATGGACACGAGTAACCGCGAATAAGAAACTCGGTCTTAGCGTTCACTCGCGGTTTCCAAAGAATGTTTATGGTTTATGAATCGGAAGGCTTCGGCGCGAGCTGGGCGTCGGGCGCAAGGGTGTTATCGACGACCACAGGCTCTTTGTTGCGCAGCTTGAACACCCCGGAAGTGACGACGATTTCGTCGGGCTTGAGCCCGGAAACTACTGCGACAAAATCGCCGCGGGTGGCGCCGAGTTGGACGAATTGCTGGCGGAGAACCTTGGCGGCCTGGCCAGTCTGCGGATCTTTGGTCTCATCGACGACAAAAACGGAATCACCATAGGGGGTGTAGAGCACAGCCGTCGCGGGAATGGTGAGCACTTTGCTTTTGGCGGGAAGCTCGACGGCAACGTCGGCAAACATGCCCGGATGAAGTTTCTCGTCATGATTGTCGAGCGTAGCCTGGACCTGAAGATTGCGCGTGGTGTTATCCACCTGCGGGTCGATGGCGGTAATTTTTCCGTCGATGGTTTGCCCCGGCAACGCATCCGTCGTCACATGCACCGTCAGGCCGGGTGCGAGGTCAGACAGCTGCTGCTGGGGCAGGGAAAAATCCGCATAGATTGGATCCAGCGACTGCAGTGACACGATGGCCGTGCCGGCGGGCAGATACTGCCCGAGATTGACCGTGCGGATGCCAATGCGCCCATCGAATGGCGCCGTGATGGTTTTCTTGGCCACGGCCGACTCGAGGTTGGCGACGCTGGCCTCGGCTTGCTTGGCCTGGGCCTCGGCGGAATCGAGATCGGATTGGGAGTTGCTGTTCTGCGTCCGAAGATCCTGGGCCCGCTTGAGATTGATGTCAGCCAGCTCGGCGCCGGCCTGGGCGCTCGCGAGCTGCGCCTCCTCAGCCGAAGTATCCAGCTGCACGAGCAAGTCACCCTTTTTAACATGGGCGCCGGACTCAAAGGCGATATTTGTCACCGTGCCAGCCAGTTCATTGCTCAGGGTCGTGCCTTCCACGGCGGCGAGACTGCCCACGGCCTTTAACGCCGGCGCCCAAATGTCCTCATGGACTTGGGCTGTGGTGACCACCCCCGGAGGCATCATAAAAGGTGTGGCGATCATCTTGCGGATTTGCAGGGCCCGGATGCCGACGATGACTGTGACCAACGCCAGCAGGCCGCCGATGGTGTAGATAAGTTTTTTGTTTTTCGTGCTCATGGATGGAAATGGGTTATAGTTAAGGTGCTCAGTCGCGCTTGGCCTGGGCCAGCGAAAGCGTGGAAGCGTGTTGGAGGATTTTATTGAGGAGACTCACGAGCGTTTTGCGCTCGCTTTCCTTGAGCGGGCTCATGATCCCGGCCATGGCGCGAAAATGACTGGGGAGGATTTTTTCGAGGAGTTTCCGCCCTTTGGGCGTCAGGTTGACCGACATCATGCGGCGGTCGTGGGCGTCGCGCACACGCTTGACCAGGCCGTCGCGCTCCAGGGTGTCGATCAGGCCGGTCATGGTCGCGCGGGTGACCCCGGCAGCCTCGGCCAGTGCGGCCGGCGTCAGCGGGCCCGCCGGGAGGCAGTGCTCCCCACCCTCGGCGGTTGCGGGCGCACTGCGTTTTTTGAGCAGCATCAACACCCCGAACCGCCCCTGCGACAGGCCATGGCGGGCGTAGTTGTTTTCCGTCACCCGGAACACCTCGTCGCCCGTGCGCAGCAGGTTGAGGAACACATCGCAGGCCGATGGGTCTAGATCGGGAAACTTCTTGACCGCCTCGAGCAGGCACTCGTAACGCGGCAGGTCTTTAAGCAGGAGCAGTGGCATGACAAACGATAAGGAGGCTAATAGTTAGGCAGCTAACTAAAATGGCAAGCCACAATTTTATTTTATTTGTGACATTTATGTGGCGGGGCGCCGACATCCAGCGGAGCTAATGGGGGCAGGCCACAAAAGAACGGCCTGCGCGGCCTGACTCGTTCTCATTCTCCTAATCGTTCTCGTTCTCTCACAGACGTTGAGGATCGATAACGAGAACGATTAGGAGAATGAGGACGATACGGATCGGCGCGCCCGGCGGGCCCGCCCTACCCGCGCTACCGCGCGAACTGCCTGAATAGGTGGAGCGCGTTGACCTCAACGCGCTCAGAGCGTCTTGGGTCAAGCCGCTCCACCTCGGAAGATCGGCTGTCCGAAAAAACTTACAGAATCGACCGGGCCGCGGTGGCGACTGCGTCCGCCGTGATGCCCAGGGTCTTGTAGACCAAGGGCGCGGGCGCGCTCAGGCCGAAACGATCGACGCCGATGACTTTGCCATCGAGGCCGACGTATTTGCGCCAGAGCGGCGAGACACCCGCCTCGATCGCGACGCGTTTGCGGCATGCGGTCGGCAGGATCGCCTCGCGGTAATCCGCCGTCTGCGCATCGAAGCGCAGGAATGACGGCATCGATACCACGCGCGCGCCGGGCCCGATCTGCTTGGCCGCATCGATCGCGAGCGAAACCTCACTGCCGGCGGAGATCAAGATATGAGTCAGCGGAGCGGTTTCCTGCCGGACGATGTAACCGCCCTTGAGCACGCCGGCGCGGCGGATGTGGGGAGGGACGTCGTTGAGCGCGGGCACAGCCTGGCGCGTGAGCGCGAGCAGTGTGGGGCCATGCGAATTTTCAAGCGCGGCGGCAAAGGCGCCCGCGGTCTCCTCGGGATCGGCCGGGCGGATGACGTCGAGGCCGGGAATCAGGCGCAATGCGGAAACGGTTTCCACCGGCTGGTGGGTGGGGCCGTCTTCGCCCACGCCAATCGAGTCGTGCGTGTAAATATAAATAACGGGCAGGTGCGAGAGCGCGGCGATGCGCATCGACGGGCGCGAATAATCGGAGAACACCAGGAACGTCGCGCACGAGGGGCGGAAAATCCCGTCGTAGGCCACGCCGTTGCAGATGGCGGCCATGCCGTGTTCGCGGATGCCGAAGCGGATGTTGCGGCCGGCACGGTTGGTTTTGTCGAAATCCTTGTCCGTGGCGATGTAGTTGTAGGTGGAACCGTGAAGGTCGGCGCTGCCGCTGATCAGCAAGGGCTGCTCGGCGGCAATGAATTGGAGAATGTCGCGGCCCGCGGCCCGCGTGCCGGAAAGTTTCGCGTCCGGCGCGAAGACCGGAATCGTATTAAGCAAATGGGCCGAGCTCGGCTGCACGCTGCGGGAGGCGAGCAGCGCGGCCTTGTCCGGATTCGCCGTGCTCCAGGCGTCGTAAACCTTCGACCATTTCTTATAAATGCGGGCGAGGCTTTTCTTCTGGCTGGCAAAATAGGCATGCACGTCGTCGCTTACATAGAAATGCTGGTCGGCGGGCAGGCCGAGGCCGACGCGCGCCTGGTCGACAAATTTCGCCCCACCCTCGCCGTGCGCCTTGGCCGTGCCGGCGACTTCAGGAATGCCGCGGCCGATCTGGGTTTTGGCAATAATGAGCTGGGGCTGTCCGGTTTTGGCTTTTTTGGCCTTATTGAAGGCCTTCAGGAATGCCACCATGTCGTTGCCGTCGATCGTCTGCACGGCCCAGCCGTAGGCTTTGAAGCGCAGGGCAGTATTCTCGCTCTGGGTCTTGTCGGCCATGGCGTCGAGCGTGACGTCATTGGAGTCGTAAATGAGGATGAGGTTGTCGAGGGCCTGGTGGCCAGCAAAGGCGGCGGCTTCGCTCGCCACGCCTTCCTGCAGGCAGCCGTCGCCCGCGAGGCAGACGACATGGAAATCGAAGATCGCGTGCTCAGGGGTGTTGAAGCGCGCGGCGGCCATCTGGCCGGCCATGGCCATGCCGACGGCATTGCCCACACCCTGGCCGAGCGGGCCGGTGGTGCACTCGACACCGGGGGTCTCGTGATACTCAGGGTGGCCGGGCGTCTTGGAGTGGAGTTGGCGGAAGTTTTTAACTTCCTCGATCGTAAGCGCGTAGCCGGCGAGATGCAGCCAGCTGTAGAGGAACATGCTGCCATGGCCCGCCGAGAGGATGAAGCGGTCGCGATTGAGCCAGCGGGGATCCTCGGGGTTGTGCACCAGCGCGTAGCCATAGAGCACGGCGCCGATCTCGGCGCAGCCGAGCGGCAGGCCGAGGTGGCCGGAGTTGGCCTTGTGCACGGCATCCATGGCGAGACCACGGGCCTGATTGGCGGCTTTGGACAGGATTTCGGTTTGGAACTTCATGGTAAAGATGGAGGATGGACAGGCGTCGAGACGTGCAGGTTACACAAAAAAATTTATGCGCAAAAAAAGCGAGCCGAGAATCGGCCCGCTTTGGTTAAAACATTCTGAACATCACGCGATAATAAACTTAGCTCGTGGGAACGGCAGCTTCCTCGGTGCGCTTTTTGTTGACGGCCATGGCCGCCTTGCCCGTGCGATTGCGCAGGTAGTAAAGGCGGGCGCGCATCGGCTCGGACTCGCGCTCGACCTCGATCTTGTCGATGTTGGGGGAGTTGACCGGGAATACGCGCTCGACCCCTTCGCCGTAGCTGATGCGGCGGACCGTGAAGGTCTCGTGGATGCCATGGCCCTTGCGGGCGATGACGATGCCGGAATAAACTTGGACGCGCTCTTTGTCGCCTTCGCGAACTTTGGTGTGCACGCGGACGCCGTCGCCAACTTTGAATGGCGTAACGTCCGGTTTCACCTGAAAGGCGGTGATTTCTTGGATGATCGGGTTCATGGCTAAATTATTTGAGCAAATCGGGTCTGACCTGGCGGGTTTTCTCAACACGTCGCGCTTGCCGCCACTTCTCGATTTCGCCGTGGTTGCCCGAAAGGAGAACTTCCGGCACGGACATGCCGCGGAATTCGGCGGGACGCGTGTATTGAGGAAAGTCGAGCAACTTGCCGGTGAAACTTTCGTGCGTCAATGACTTTTCCTCGCCGAGCACGCCGGGGATGAAACGGCCCAATACGTCGATGACCACCGCGGCCGCTAATGTGCCATTGGTCAGCACGTAATCGCCGATGCTGATCTCCTGGTCGATCACCCCGTCGCGGATGCGCTGGTCGATGCCCTCGTAGTGGCCGCTGAGCAGGATCAGGTGCTGGTGCTGGGTCAACCCTTGGGCCACCGCGGGCGACAGCGGCGTGCCGTCGGGCGTGAGATAGATGCGCCGGCAGCCAGGCGTTTGCAGTTGTTCGATGGCGGCGAACACCGGCTCGGGTTTCAGCACCATGCCCGCGCCGCCGCCGAACGGCCGGTCGTCGGCCGTGTGATGCTTGTCGGTCGTCCAGTCGCGCAAATCATGCACTTTTACGCCCAGCAGGCCGCGCTCGATGCCCTTGCCGAGAATGCTCTCGGCCAGGAACCCGTCGAGCATGCGAGGGAACAGCGTCAGGACATCAATGTGCAAGGGCATGGGTGGAAAGATTCACCACAAAGACACAAAGAACACAAAGTTTCGACCCGTAAGTATATCCAATAAAAAAAGCCCCGGTTTGCACCGGGGCTGAAAATGGTCTTGGGGAACCTTCGTGCTCTTTGTGCCTTTGTGGTAAAGAAATCAGGCCGCGGCGACCGGCGTGGCCCGGCGCGCTTTTTTGATCAGCGAGTGGAGCGTGTCGGTGGGCTTGGCACCTTTGCTCAGCCAGTAATCGATCCGGTCGAGCTTCAGGTTGATTTCCTTGCCCTTGACCGTGGGATGGTAGGTGCCGAGCAGCTCGACGGGGGCGCCATCGCGGCGCGAGCGCGTTTCGGCGACGACAACGCGATAATAGGGCTTGTGGACTGCGCCAACGCGGGTGAGACGGATTTTGAGAGACATGTCGGAAATACTGCGGATCGGATTGGTTGAAAGAGTCGGACAATGCACCTTTCCATAAATGGCTTGTCAAGCCCCGACTCCCGCCGCTCTGTTCCCCATCTATGCTTAAAGCCGGTATCGTCGGCCTGCCCAATGTCGGCAAGTCCACCCTTTTCAACGCCCTCACCCGCTCCCGTAAGGCGGAGGCGGCCAACTATCCGTTCTGTACGATCGACCCGAACATCGGCGTCGTCATCGTGCCCGACGACCGCCTCGCCATCCTCGCCAAGATCGCGAAGACCGCCGTGCTCGTCCCCGCCGCCATCGAGTTTGTGGACATCGCCGGCCTCGTCAAAGGCGCCAGCCAGGGCGAAGGCCTTGGCAACCAGTTCCTGTCCAACATCCGCGAGGTGGACGCCATCGTCCACGTCGTCCGCTGTTTCGAGGATCCCGATGTCATCCACACCGTCGGCTCAGTCGATCCCGTGCGCGACATTGAGATCGTCACCACCGAACTCGTCCTCGCCGACCTCGACGCCGTGACCAAGCGCATCGACAAGACCCAGAAGAAAGCCAAATCCGGCGACAAGGAAGCCATCGCCGAACTCGCCCTGCTCGAAAAGCTCACCCCGCACCTCAATTCCAACCAGCCCGCCAACACCCTGCCCGCCACCGAGGACGAAAAGGCCCTGCTGAAGTTTTTCCAGCTCCTCACCGCCAAGCCGGTCCTCTACGCCTGCAATGTCGCCGAGACCGACCTCGCCACCGCGGAGCAAAATCCCTTTGTCCAAAAAGTCGCCGCCTTCGTGAAGGTGCACCACGATGCCGCCTATGTGCCCATCAGCGCGAAAATTGAATCCGAGCTCATCGACCTCTCGCCCGAGGACGCCAAGGCGTTCTTGAAGGACCTCGGCGTGGACGATTCCGGCGTCTCGTCACTCATCCGCGGCACTTACGCGCTGCTCGGCCTCATGACCTACTTCACCGCCGGAGAAAAAGAAGCGCGGGCCTGGACGATCAAGAAAGGCTTCAAGGCCCCGCAGGCCGCCGGCGTCATCCACACCGATTTCGAAAAAGGCTTCATCAAGGCCGAAGTCGTCAGCTATGCGGACCTCGTCCGCCTCGGCAGCATCGCCGCCGCCCGCGAAGCCGGCAAATACCGCCTCGAAGGCAAGGAGTACGTCTTCCAGGACGGCGACGTCGCGCTGTTTCGGTTTAATAACTAAGCAAAACCGCTCCAAGCAGTTTTAACCGCGGATGGACGCGGATTAACGCGGATAAAAGTATCTTAGTCGGTAGCTCTCTGTTTCCTAAGAGCTTGAAAGAATGGATTGTATCCGCGTGCATCTGCGTCCATCTGCGGTTAACTAACTGTTTTTTATGAATCGGCGTATCGTTATCGCAGGGGGCGGGGCCGCCGGATTCTTCGCGGCCATCACCTGCGCGGAGGCCGACCCGTCGGCGGAGGTTTTCATCTACGAGGCCACCGCCCATCCACTCGCAAAAGTGCGCGTATCGGGCGGCGGACGCTGCAATGTCACCCACGCCTGCTTCGAGCCGCGCGAACTCATGCAGCGCTTTCCCCGCGGCGCGCGCGAACTGCTCGGACCGTTCACCCGGTTCGGGCCCAATGACACCATCGCTTGGTTCGCCGCGCGCGGCGTGGGATTGAAAACGGAAAACGACGGACGGATGTTTCCGACGACCGACAACTCAGCCACCATCGTCGATTGCCTGCAACACGCTGCAGAGCGCGCGGGCGTTCGCCTCGTCACGCAATGTGGGATCAAAAGCGTGGAGCAAAAGGAGAATAATTTCGTCCTCACACTCACGACCGGCGAGACTCTCGAGGCGCAACGCGTCCTCATCGCCACCGGCGGCAACAAAGGCTCGGCCGGCCTCACCATCGCCCAAACACTTGGGCACACCCTCATTCCTCCGGTGCCGTCGCTGTTCACGTTCCATATCGACGATCCACGACTGCGCGGACTCGAGGGCGTATCGGTATTGTCTGCGTCAACGACCGTAAAGGGCACGCGGCTGCGAGCGACTGGACCGGTTCTTGTCACGCATTGGGGTCTGAGTGGACCGGGCATATTGAAGCTTTCCGCGTGGGGCGCACGCGAGCTGCACGAACTGAATTATCAGTTCACCCTTGGCCTCAACTGGGCCGATCCGCTCACGCCGCAACAAGTTCAGGCCGGACTATCTGCTGAACGCACCGAGCATCCACGCCGCCAGGTTGCCACGGCGAACCCGTTCAACATCCCCTCCCGACTCTGGGAACGGCTCGTGGCCGCGGCTGGGATCGCCGCCAATGCGACCTGGACCCACACGTCGAACGATTCGCTCCGCGCGCTCACCGCACAAATAGCCTCGGCGGAATTCGCCGTGACCGGGAAAAGCATGAACAAGGAGGAATTCGTCACCTGCGGCGGCGTGAAGCTGAGCGAGGTGAACTTCGCCACGATGGAAAGCCGGATTTGCCCGGGGCTTTATTTTGCCGGCGAAGTGCTCGACCTCGACGGCATCACCGGCGGATTTAATTTTCAGTCCGCCTGGACCACGGGCTGGCAGGCGGGGCGCGCCATGGCGCGCCCCGAACATTCAACATCCAACATTCAACGTCCAACACCCAAGTCAGATTAGGTGGAGTCGGTTGTCGTTCCATCCGCTAGGACGCTTGATAAGCGGTCAGCCGGATTTTTTGCCACCAAAGATCACATAGAGCTCAAAGAATTATTGTTCTCTGCGTTCTTTGCGATCCTTCGTGGCCACACTGTTTTAAAACCGCTCTAGCCAAACGCCTTGATTTCGATTCCGGCTTTCCTGAGTTCCACATTCAGCCGCTGGGCAAAGATCACCGCATTTGGCCCGTCGCCGTGAAGACAGATCGTGTCGGCTTTGATGGGCAGCTCCACGCCATCAATCGAGCGGACTTTGCCTTCGCGGATCATGCGTAGCACCTGCGCGACCACGACATTCTCGTCCTGGATCATGGCTTCCGGCCGCGAGCGCGGGGTGAGCGAGCCGTCGGCCTGATACGTGCGGTCGGCAAAGACTTCCTCGGCCACGCGCAGCCCGCGCGCGCGGCCGGCCTTCACGAGCTCGCTGCCGGCAAGCGCGAATAAAATCAGCTCCTTGTCTACCGCCAGCACGGCATCGGCGATCACGCCGGCCACGGTGGCGTCACGCGCAGCCAGGTTATAAAGCGCTCCATGCGGTTTCACGTGCCGCAACGGCGCGATGGCGCGCAACGCCATGATTTGGATCATCACCGTCGCCCAGATTTCTTCCGGCGACATCTCCAATTCGCGCCGGCCAAAGTTTTCCCGGTCGGGAAACCCGGGGTGCGCCCCGATGGCCACGCCGTGCTTTTGCGCGAGCGCAACAGTTGCTCGCATTGTGGCTTCGTTGCCCGCATGCCCGCCGCACGCAATATTAGCCGAGGTGACGAGCGGCATCAGCCCGGCGTCGTTTCCGGCACCCTCGCCCAAGTCGCAGTTGAGGTCGATGAACGGCATCAAGTTATTTCAGTAATCGGAATTTACCACGGATTACACAGATAGACACGGATACGAACAGGATAATCATATCATCCGTGCTTATCCGTGTGATCCGTGGTCTCCGTCGTTTGGTTTAATGCAATTTTCCCGCCAGGCCTTCGCGCAGGATCGCCAGTGTATGCTCGCGCGCGAGTCGGAGCCGGTGCGCCTCCGCTAGCGCGACTTCCTGGAACCGCACCGTGTCGCCGGGCCGCAGTTGCGCGAGGAGCGGCAGGTCGACGGAGATGGCGTGCGCGATCTTGGGATAGCCACCCAGCGTCTGCGCATCGGCCATGAGCACGATGGGCTGGCCGTCAGGCGGCACCTGAATGGTGCCGGGCGCGACCAGCGACGAGATCAGCTCGCCCATCTTGCTGCGCCGCTCCAGTTGCGGCCCGGCGAGCCGAAGGCCCATGCGGTCGGAATGTGCTTCGATCGTAAACAAATGCTGGAAAAATTTGCCGGAAAATTCCCCCGCCTCCGTACCGCGCACCACGCGCACGGTGGGTGAACGCGAGTAAGCGGGTCGGATCTCCGGCGCGACAAAATGGTGGAGCGCGGCGTCCGGCCGCAGCGTGTGCGCCTCGAGCGCGCCGGGTTTCACCTTCAAATTATCGCCTGCGCGAAGCGCCCTGCCCTCGTGTCCGCCAAAACCGCCGCGCAAGTCCGTGCCGCAGCCGCCGAGCACACGCGGCACGTCGAAGCCGCCCGCCACCGCGAGATAGCCGCGGCAGCCTGATCGACATTTCTCCAGCGAAATCTCCCCGCCAGCGCGCACCCGCACCAGCCGCCAGTCCGGCAGGTCGCCGAATTCACCACCACAGAGCGCGATGAGCGCATCGTCGGAAAACTTCAACCGCGGGCCGGTGAGCGCAAACTCGAGCGCAGCGGCACCAGCGGCATTGCCGACGAGCAGGTTGGCCACCTGCAGCGCGAAGGCATCCATCCCACCGCCCGGCGCCACGCCCTGCCGTCGGTGGCCGGGCCGGCCGAGATCCTGCACGGTCGTGAGCAGGCCGGGACTGAGCACGGTCATTTCCATGCGGCAAACTCCTCCTTTGAAATTGGCTGGAAGCGCACATAGTCGCCAGGCCGCAACAGCGCGGGTTCAGTTTCGTTTTCCGGACGGAAAAGCCTCAGCGGCGTGCGGCCAATGAGCTGCCAGCCACCTGGCGTGGCGAGCGGATACACGCCGGTCTGGGAGCCGCCGATGCCGACCGAACCAGCCGGCACGCGCGTGCGAGGGGTGGCGCGGCGCGGGATGTGCAATTTTTCCGGCAGCCCGGCCAGGTACGGAAAGCCCGGCGCAAACCCAACCGCATGCACGCGATATTTTGCCCCGCTGTGCAGCGCGATGGCCGTGTCCTTGTTGAGACCCGCCTGCGCGGCGACTTCAGTGAGATCCGGGCCAAAATCACCACCGTAGCAAACGGGAATGATTATTTCGCGCACCACGGATTTGTCCCTCCGGGGAATGGTCCTCGGCACGCGTGCGACGAGTTCGTTCCGCAGCGCGTCCATGCCGCCGATTTTTGCCGGGTCGTAGAATACCGCGACGGTGGTAAACGACGGCACGATCTCGATCGTGCCAGGGAGGGGATTTCTTTCGAGCTCGCGCACCAGGGCCTGGACGTGGAAGAGCGCGTCGTCGCCGATTTTTTCCGCCACTTCGACCACGAGCGCGCCATCGCCCAGCGGGGTGATTTTCATCACCTGATTTTTTGCGCAGGCGCGGGCAAGGCGCAAACCGATTCGTCCAGCGGCCAGATTGAAAATGTAGGTCGGGCTTCACGCCCGACACGTCGGGGATAAACCCCGACCTACAAGTATCCTCACTTCACCAGCCGGATGGTCCAAAAGTCCGAGGCGAGGTTGGGATCGGTCAGATATGCATAAGGCAGCGTGAAGTAACCTTGCTGGCCCCAAGTCGGACCCCAGGAGTTGCGCACAATGAATTGCTGCTTCGTGTCGTCGTAGCCCACGGCCATGACGGCGTGACCGCCAAGCGCTTTTTCGCCTGAGGCGGGCATGGGCGCGTTGCCGGTCTTCGCGACGGCCGGCGACTCGAAGCTCTCGTAAACCGTAAAACCAAACACGAAAGGATAACCCGAGGCGAGGCAGCCTTTGAACTGGCTGGGGCTTTGCACGAGGCGTTGGTACGAAATGGCCTGGTTTTTCAGCGCATCCTTGAACGCTTTGGCCGGCGGCTTGGCGGTGAACTCGGTGATGACGTAAGGCCACTCGGCTTCGGGACAGACGCCCAGGCTGGCGATGCTCTTGATGCCATCGCGGATCTGGGCCCCGGAGTCGGAATTGACCGTGCCCTCGATGACGCGCTCGTTGTAATAAATGAAAAGGCGCGACGGTATAAAAGGGTTGGGCAAGCTTTGTTTCATTTGTTCAAACTCGTGCGCGGCGCCGATGGAGTTGGCGGTGCAACTGCCAAGCTGGCCCTGGTCGTAAACCGGCGGGCACTGCGGACGAAGGTCAACTTTGGCCGGGAGGGCGGCGGCGACAGCCATCGGCGCGGCATAGGTGAAGTCGCGATGGTCGGGCAGATCAGGAACCCAACCGTAATGTTTGATTTTGCGATTCATGAGCGTGGAGATTTGTTTGTTGAAGATGGATTCAGGCGAAAGCGTTGAAGACAATGATTTGCGAAAGCATGTCAATGCGGGTTTTTATTTCCTTTCGGTAGGGCGCGCTGCCCTCAACGCGCCGTGGCTCGCTCGGGGAGCGAGCCCTACACGCGCTTCTTCATCGTTCTCTTACTCTTTATCGTTCTCATTCTCGATCTGAAGAATCTGATCGATTACGAGAACGATAAGGAGAACGAGAACGATTTATCCTCCCCTTCCCACCATTTTTCCGTTCAACCTTCGCCGGGGGCGAGGCCGCGCTCGGTTTTTTGCGCGAAGGCCAGCATGTGCTTGAACTCCGCGCTGCCGGCCTGCGGGTGCTCACGCAGCTTGGTGAGGGCCTGCGAGCGATTGAGCCCGTCGCGATAAAGAATACGGAAAATCTGTTTTACGCGGTCGAGCTGCTCGGGCGTGAAGCCGTTGCGCTCAAGTCCGACCTTGTTGATCATGCGCACGACCACCGGCGCGCCGTCGCCCATGAAATACGGCGGCATGTCGTGCCGGAGCTTGGCGCCCGCCGCCAGCATGGAGTATGCGCCCACGCAGGCGAACTGGTGGATGCCGGCGTAGGCGCCGAACACGGCATAGTCCTCAACCGTGACGTGGCCGGCGAGGCCCGTGTAATTGCTCATGACAATGTGGCTGCCAATCACGCAGTCATGGGCGATGTGGCAATAGGCCAGGATGACATTGTCCGAGCCGACCACCGTCATCTCGTTTTCCTTCGTGCCGGAGTGCACGGTGACGTATTCTCGGAACTGGTTGCGGTCGCCGATGCGCACGCCGGGATTGCCGCCATTGAATTTCAGGTCCTGCGTCTTGCCGCCGAGGCACGCATAGGCAAACACCTCGCAATTTTTCCCGAGGACGGTGTTGCCCTCGACGCTCGCATGGTGGTGCAGGCGCGTGCCATCGCCGATGACAACGCGGCCGCCGACATAGGCGAAGGGACCGATCTCGACATCTGAGCCGAGCTCGGCCGTTGGCTCAACCACGGCCGAAGGATGAATTTTGGCGGACATAGGTGTGGGAAATATCAGGTGTCAGGCAATAAGTAACAAGTATCAGGTATCAAGTGTCAGGAATTAGGCGTCAGGAGTGTTTGGCTATCTTGGAACTTGGCACCTGGCACTTGAAACTTCTCGTCCATCAAGATTCCACTTCGGCGTTATCGAGGATGGCGAACATCAGTTCGGCCGAGGAAACAACCTGGCCGGCCACGCTGCACGTGCCCTCGGCGCAGGCGATCTTGTCGCCGCGGATTTTGGTGAGCTTGATGTTGATCACGACCTGGTCGCCCGGGCGGACGGCCTTGCGGAATTTCACTTTTTCGCAGCTCATCAAAAGCGCGGTTTTGCCTTCGCTGGAGCCGCGGCGGAGCATGAGGATGCCCGCGCCCTGGGCGAGCGCCTCGAGTTGCATCACCCCCGGCATGACGGGATTGCCCGGATAGTGGCCTTGGAAATACGGTTCGTTGATGGTGACGTTCTTGATTGCGACGAGTTCATCCTGGCCGATGAATTCGACGACGCGGTCGATCATCACAAACGGATAGCGGTGCGGCAGCGTGTCGAGCACGCGGCGGATATCGAGCGAAGTTTCGTGATCGAGCACCTTGGCGGGGCCGGCCTTGTCCTTCTTTTTGCCCGCGCCCTTTTTATGGAGCTTCTCATAGAGAATCTTGGTCAGCTCGGCGTTGATGGCATGGCCCGGGCGCGTGGCGATGATGTGGGCCTTGATCGGCGAGCCGAGGAGCGTGAGGTCGCCGACGATGTCGAGAATCTTGTGGCGAACGAACTCGTGCTTGAAGCGCAGCGGTTCCTTCGACATGATCTTGTCGCCCTTGATGACGATGGCGCAGTCGAGCGAGCCGCCGCGGATTTTGCCGAGTTTGATCAGTTCCTCAATGTCCTCGTAAATCGTGAAGGTGCGCGCCGCGGCGATCTGCGTCATGTAAACATCAGGGTCGATCGTCAGCGAAAGATGCTGGGTGTGGATGCCGCGGTCGTCGGCGGAGGTGCAGGTGATCTTGAATTCGTTCGACGGCAGCGCGATGACGGAGCGGTTGCCATCCGTGACGGAGACGGCCTCATCGAGCACGAAATAGGCCCGGTCCTTCTCCTGCTCGACCGGCTCGCCCTGGAGGATGAGGTTGACGAAAGCCTTGGCCGAGCCGTCCATCGCGGGCGGCTCGTTGGCGTTCATGTCGATGATGACGTTGTCGATGCCGCAGCCGGTGAGCGCGCTGAGCACGTGCTCGACTGTGTGGATCTTCGCGTGGCCCTGCTCCAGCGTGGTGTTGCGCACGAGGTCGCCGACGAGGTCGATGCGCGCCCGCAGCTCGGGCGAACCATGCAGATCGACGCGACGGAAGACAATGCCGTGGCCAACGGGCGCGGGCTTGAGAGTGAGGCGCACCGCCTCGCCAGTGTGCAGCGCCTGGCCTTCAATGGACACTTCGCGGGCAAGAGTGCGTTGTTTCATGGATGCTGCGCAGTGTCAGGAACGCGTCCGAAATGACAAGCCCGGAGACGCAGCCTTCCTCCTGCGAGGAAGGCAATGACCAATGGCGAATGAGGAACGACGAATTACAAACGACCAAATCCTTGCGCTGTCTGGTGGTTTTCTTGGGTTCCCATTCGCGAAACCAAGACCCTTGCTGCGTGACAGTGAATCAAAACTTAACATCCAGAGACGCGCCGAGCCCGCCGTCGGCTTCCTGGTAGTCGTTGACGTTAATATCCGATGATTTCTTGCTGCTGTAATTAAAGAAAACGCGGGCGCTCGCGGCCTTGTTGAAATAATAAGCCAGCGCGAGGCCGGTCGTGTGCAGGTAATCCTTGCGGGACGAAACCTGCAGGGTGTCGGTCGGATAGTAGGAATACTGAAAGCGATAATAGGGCTGGGCGATCAAATGGTCCGTCAGTTGCCAGGCGAGGGCCACGTTGACCGTGTTATCGAAGCGATCGTTGATCTTGGTGTCCTGGCCATAAAAGGCCGGGGGCACAAAGGTGTAGTGATAGGCGATCTCTTCGCCGACGATAAGGATAAGGTTGCTCCGGATGGAGAAAAGGTACTGCCCGCCAAGGTTCGGCAGGAACTCGCGATAGGTCTCCTTGTACTCCGGATTCAGCAGCCGGGTATAATTCACGCCGCCAAAGATCTGCCAGTGGGTGCCGAGGTTGTATTTGGCGTTAAGGAACCCCGTCTGCGCATCGAAGCTGAGCGCGGCCAGGCTCTTGCGGCCATAAGTGTACCATTGGCTGGAAATGCCGGCGCTGGGGGCCAGCGTGCCCGGGCCCAGTTTGTAGGGGCCTGGCGAATACGAAAGCTGGATGGTATTCACAAACACCCCGCTGCCGAACTTCTGGTTCGTGGCAAACGTGGCGTTGCTGGTATAAAAAAACTGGCTGTCGAGGTAGAGTTCCCAGGGGGTCGGCCGCGGACTCATCTTCAGGATGCGCTGCGGGCCGATGTCGGAGTTTTCACCCGGATACAATTCCGGGGCCGTGGTGCCGGAAACCAGCGACGAGAAGGCGTTTTGCTGCTGCGTCTGCTGGGTGTTCTGCAATTGCTGCACCGCCGCGGGCTGCGCGCGCAGCAGAGTCCCGACGGTTAAGACAAAGGCGATAACGGCGAGAGCTCTTCTGTTTTTCATTAAAATAAATATTGTTTTTCGATCAATTAATTAGGGCGCTCCCCCGGCGATGTTGATGACTCCAGAGACCGGGACCGAAAAATTGACATGGCCTTGGGCAGGACTTCCGCCGTAGGTGACCCCGGTGATGAAATTGACATCGCCGGGCACGGAAGCCGCGCCCGTGTTGGGACTCCCCGCCAATTGGCCAGTATTGCAGGTGAGATTTACCGTGCTGCTGCCTCCGAAATTAACATTGGCGAGATTGATGGTGTGGGCCGTCATGTTGACGGTGGGAAACGAAGTGAAATCGGTATTATTTACCGTCAGTGAGCTGCCACTGACGCCGGTATCCGTGAGGTTAACTTGGGGACTGGTACCAGTTCCGGTAGGGGGCAATCCATTGCAATCAAGCAAAATGCCGTCGCCTGAATTCAGCGTGAGATTGTTCGTGGTAATTGCCGTATTCTGAACCGCAATTGAACCGGCCGGGCTAAAGGTCCTTAGGTCAATGTAGCCAGAATTAATGGACGCGTTCTGGACCGAGATGGTGCCGGAATCAGAAGACATGTAAACCGAGCCGAAAACCGGATCGGCATTGCAGGTCGCGCCGTTCACCGTAAGAGCGGTTCCGGCCTGAATAACCAGGTTTGATTCCGTACCCGAAGTCAGCGTCGAATTGCCAGTCACCGAAACCGGGGCGCTGGTGCCGCTAGGGTCGCCTTCAATGAAGATCCCTCCCTCTGAGGTGAGGCTGGAGGCGCCAGAGATGGAAATACCCGTGTCGCTTGAGACATCCAAACCGGTCGGCGTAGAGATCGTGGTGTTATTCGAGATATTCACCGCACCACCGGTGGCGGCAATATTCACAACGCCGCTGCTGGAGTCGCCAATAATGGGGCCGGCGATGGCACTTAGGGTCGAGCCGGAGATGCCAATACCGCCGCCCGTAGTCGAAATACCCAGGTTGCCGAATGTCGCCTGGACGGTTGATCCGTTAGCGATGCTCACGCCGGTTGCGCCGGAAAGGGTTGTAGAGTCGCTTTGCGCCGACGAGTTGCCGACTGTGATCGAACCAGAAGTGGCGCCCGAGGTCAGCATGAGAGGAGTGCCCGTGGAAATGGCCGAATTCTGGATATTGATTGAACCGGTATTGATGCCCGCGACCAGCGAGAGAGTCCCCACGTTAACGGATGCATGATTCAGCATGATCGAACCTGAATCGGAAAGAATGTTTGAATTCAGCACGAGTGTCCCCGCCGTAACCGACGCATTCTGCAGCGTAGCTGGACCAGAGAGAGCAGCCAAGGTAACCGAGCCGGAAGCCGGGTCGGCATTGAACGTCGCGCCATTCACAGTGAGGGAAGTTCCAGCTGTGATGATGTTATTTCCAGTGAACGTGGTCGTATATCCCGTTGCAGTGGGACTACCCGTCACCGAAACCGCACCGTTGGAGTTGATCAAAGTGCCGTTGCCGGAGGCCAGGGTGGAATCAGCAATCGTGACCCCCGTGTTGCCTCCTACGACCAGGCTGCCCGCCGCGGAGATTGCCGTGCCATTCGTCAGGTTCGCCGCGCCCCCAATGGCATCGATGAGTATGCTGCCATCGAAAGAGGCGTTGGCGGGTGTGGCGGCAATGGCCTTGAACGTCGAGGCGGAGAGGTCGACGTCGCCGCTACCGGTAAAAACAAACAGGTCGCCGGCCGTAGCCGTAAGGTTCGAATTGCCGGTGATGTTGACGCCCGTCGTGCCGAAAATGCTCACAAACGGACCACCTTGGACGGATGAACCAGAGATCGAGATGCCCTTGTCGCTATCGATCGATAGTGCGTCTGCTGCAGAGATGTTGGTGCCGTTGGCCAGGTTCACCGCGCCACCGATCGCATCGAAAAATATCTCACCGGTGTTGGCACCGTCAAAAGATGCGCCTGGGATTGCCTTGAGCGTCGAAGCGGAGATATCGATATCGCCGCCAGCGGTCAAGATGCCTAAGTTGCCGGCATTAGCCTTAAGGGTTGAACCGTTGGCGATGCTGACACCCTTCGCGCCGTCAAGACCCACAAAACTACCTTGAACGAACGAGTCATTGAGCGTAATTGAATTGGCGACCAAACTGACCGGGAGATTCGGCGCATTGATCGAGCTTCCGTTGGTAAGTGAAAACGCAGCCGGCGTTACAACGTTAATGCCGCCGAGCGGGAAAGGGAGGGTCGAGGCAGAGGAACTGGCAAGACTGTTTGCCTCGAACGCAATAATGCCTCCAGGTGCCGAGGAGGCGGGGGCATTATCCACAATCGCAACACCTTTCAGTGTGGTCGCCGTTTGCGGCAGCAGCTTGAAGGTGCCGACATCCGCCTGCACGGTTGCCCCGGAAGCGAACGAAAACTGCTGAGCATAAAGATCGAGAATCGCGGTGGAAGAAAGACCGTTAAAGGCCACCGAGCCATTGATGGCCAACGTGCCATTTGTCGCCACAAAAGCGAACTCTGATACATTTTTATAACTTGATAAATCGATAGTCGGCGTGCCGATGGTGATATTGGGCGCGCTAAACCCAAAGGGAAAAGTGAACGACCCTACAGTAAAGGGCGAAGATACAATATTTGCGAGGGGCAGCGTGGAGGAATCAACCGTCCCGGGTGCCGCCGGTGGCTGGTCACGGCTTTGGACGGTATTGGCGTCAACCACCTGCACCGTGGTAGGCGTGGCGTTATCCGCCACCAGCAGGCCTGTATCCTGGGCCTTGCCGGAATCAATTTCCCTATCCTGGTCGTCAATTTGTTGTTGGATCAGGGGCAATGACGGCAACGGTTGCTCGAAGCCCTGCACCAACTTGCTGTTGCTGGTCAGCTTATCCAATCGAATGTTGATGATCGGAGCCGGGTGCCCGCCTGGCAGGACGAACGTCATCTGGCCGGGATTCAAACTTTGCCGCAAGCCGTTGAGAAATTTAATCGCCACATGACCTTCCAGGTCGATCACTTTGAAACCGCCATTGTGCGTGGTCGTGACGATGATCGTTGTGCCGAGCACCGATGCCGTGGCCGAACCGGTGTGGATGGTGCCACCGCCCTTCCCTTTCGGCGAATGAAACAACAGGCTGCCCTGCTGCAGATCGATGGTTCGGTTGGCGGGATCGAAGGAAAAAATCGTATTCGCGCCCACGCGGGTGATGGTATTGTCCTCGGCCACCAGTTCCGCGCGCGAGGCCGTCCCGGTGCGGACGAGATCCGGCATGTTGAAAACCGCGTTTACCATGGCGGGCTTTTCCGAACTGTCCGCCGCGGAGACGATCCGGACGTCATTAACCACCTGGGTGAACGTCGACTGCTTCAAATCAGCCGCAGGACAGATACAGTCAACCAGCAAGCTCCCGAGACACAGGCCAACAGCAAGTGGCTTTTTCATGCGAACGAAAAGTTTTTGCCTTCGGTTAAATTCATGCCGGTTTGGAACCGAAATCCACCGCGTAACTCATGCCAGGTGTCAAATTATTTCAGTTGAGTTGCGATGATTATTAGATCGCTCTTATCAAACGATCCCTCGTTTTTCGCGCCAGGGGTTTCTTTTCGCTAAATCCCCAAGTTTTCGATTAGTCCGTCAGGGCGCTCCCCCGGCAATAATAATCCCTGGGCCCGAAGCAACAAGATGGCCTTGAGCCGGCTGCCCGTTGTAGTTGACACCGCTGATGAAATTGACGTCGCCGGGCACGGAAGCCTGATTGGTATTGGGTCCCCCCGCCAATGCGTTGAAATGGCTCGTAAGACGCACCACACTCCCGCTTGAGAAGTCGATATTGGCCAGGTTGATGGTGTGGGCCGTCATGTTGACGGTTTGAAAGCCGCCAAAATCCAGGTTTTGCACTTGAATCAAATTGGCTGCCGTCATGTTGAATACAAATGGCTGCGCCTGTCCGGCGACGGGATTCTGACTGCTGCCATCCAGCGAAATGGTGTCGCCGGCCACCAGCGTGACATTGCCGACCTGGAAATTGCCATTTCCTCCGCCCCCGCCGCCACCTCCACCACCATTATGTCCGCCGGTGACATTAATCGAACCAGTGGTGGCGTCCACAAAAAGGAATCCTGTGCTGATCAGCGACGGGTTGCTCAAGGCAATGTTGCCGCCTAAAAGCTCTATTTCCGATGGCGCTTGGAGCGAGCCGCCATTGATGACGATCGACGGCGAATCGATTACGATAGAACCCATGGGGTCATTATTTAAAATATTCACTCCGTTCAGCGTCATCCCATTTTGCCCATTTGCAATCAGGGCAAAAATGCCGACATCCGCCTCCACAGTTGAGCCGGGCGTGATCAGAAGCTGGTCGTCAGCAACGAGAGCAAGAAAAGAATTAGAATTGGCCGGAAGGCCGTTAAATGCCACCGATTTATTGATGGTAATATTACCTGGCGCGATAAACTCAAAGCCCGATGCCTGGCTGGCGTAAGGACTCAGATCGATCGTTGGTGTGTTGATGAAAATATCAGGCGTGGCGATCGGCGCGGTAAATGCCGCGATCGTACCCGTGCTTGATACACCTGTGCTTCCGGAAAAATATGTGACCAAAGAAGAATCCAGCGTGGGTGTATCTATCGGCACCGAGCCAGCCGGACCGTTGGTGCTGGCTTGTTGTACGTCAGCAATCGTAGCGGGGTCCACTTTCACCACTTGGACGCTGTTGGAAGTGGCATTGTCGCCCACGAGCAATCCGGTGTCCTGGGCTTGGCCGGATTGAATTTCCTTAACCTGGGTGTCGACCTGCTGTTGGATCAGGGGCATCGACGGCAATGGTGCAGCGAAGCCCTGCACGAGGTGGCTGTCCTTGGTCAGGGTATCCAGGCGAATCGTGAGGACCGGGGCGGGCCGTCCGCCGGCCAGGACGAATGTCATCTGCCCGGGATTCAAATCCTGGTGGACGCCGCTGAGAAATTTAATGGCCACATGTCCTTCCAGGTCGATCACCTTGAAACCGCCGCTGCGCGTGGTCGTGACGATGAGGGTTGTGCCGAGCACGGCCGCCGTGGCCGAACTGGTGCGGATGGTGCCGCCGCCCATCCCTTTTGGCGAATGAAACAGCAGGCTGCCTTGCTGCAAATTGATGGTCCGGTTGGCGGGATCGAAGGAAAAAATCGTGTTCGCGCCCACGCGGGTGATCGTTTTGTCCTCGGCCACCAGCTCCGCGCGCGAGTCCGCACCGGTGCGGACGAGATCCGGCATATTGAACATCGCGTTGACCACAGCGGGCCTTTCCGAACTGTTCGCCGCGGAGACGACCTGGACGTCATTGATCACCTGGGTGAACGTCGACTGCTTCAAGTCGGCCGCATGACCAAGGGAGACCAGCAGGAAGCTTCCGAGTAACGAGGGGACGGCGAAATATTTTTTCATAAGTTCAGACAATTTCCACCTTCGATTAAATCACCAACAGCGCTTAAACAGAAAACATATCCATGCGAGTTATGGCGTAGCGAAGAATTCAATGCAAATCCAGCTGATTGCATGCATATTTCAAAATCCCAAAACTCCAAATCCCAAAAAAATTTCAATACCAGCCAAGAATTGCCCCTTCCTTATTTTCCAGTTCTTTGGCGTTTGGGTATTGGCGTTTGTGATTTAGACTCCCGTCAGCACCACCGAAGCAAAAGTGCGATTGCGGGACATATCCCCGAGGCTTCGCTCATTTCTCCGAGAGCGTATAGGAACCATCCCAGTTTCCCGGCGGGCGTTGTTTGATATAATCCGCGCAGCGCCCAAGATACATGGTGCAGAGAAAATCTTCACCGCCGATTTCCTTTTGCACGGCTTCAAATCGGGCGATGGCCTCGGCGAATTGCCGGCCGCGATAAAGGATGATCGCGTCATGGTACGTCGCGAGCCACGCCGGCGGTGGTTGCGAGCGGTCGCTCAACACGCCGAACACTTCCACCGGATTGGTCTTGCCCTTGAAGGTCAATAAATCCACCCCGCGATAAACAAACTGGTCGCGGGTCAATTTCTCCGTCTCTTCGCCGATGAGGATGTCCGTGTGGAACTGCTTGGTCGCGCTTTCCAGCCGCGCCGCCAGGTTCACCCCGTCGCCCAACACGGTAAATTCCATGCGTTGCGGGTGCCCGATATTGCCGACAATCACTTCCCCGTGGTTGACGCCGATCCCGATGGCCCATTTTGCGCGGTCGGGACTGTCCTTCCAGCGGTCGTTCAGTTTCGCCAGCGCCGGGCGCATTTGCAGGGCGGCATTCACGGCGTGCCGCGCATCCACCGCGATCCCGTCGCTGTGCGTGTCGCCCCACGCCGCCATGATCGCGTCGCCGATGAATTTTTGCAGTGTGCCCTCCTCCTGCAAAACGATCCCCACCATGCTCAGAAAATATTCGTTGAGTTGGGCCACCAGTTTTTCCGCGTCCGTGCTTTCCGTCATCGTGGTGAACCCGCGGATGTCGGAAAACAAAATGGTGACCGGCTGCTTGCGCCCGCGCAAAGCTTCCTCGAAGGAGCGTTTATCATCCAGGATCGTCCGGGCGACGTTCTTGGAAACGTACCGGTCCAGCACACTGCGATAGCGCCGCCGCTCGATTTGCTCGAGGGCAAACTGGAAAACGACGCCGAAGGAACCGGTCGTGACGAGGCAAAACAAGGGCGGCATCATGAGCAGGACACAATGCCCGGGCCCGAAGGCGATCTGGCAGCCCACCAGAAAAACGATCGCCGTACCGGCCAGCAAAAGCGCCTTGAGCAACGCGTGGCGAATCCACAAGCAAATGGCCAGCGTCAGCCCGAGCATCAACAAGGTGAGTGCCGCATCGAAGATCGGCGAAGACTCGCCCAGCGAGCTGTTATCCAAAAGCGTGGCCATCATCTGCGCCTGGACCTCAGGGCCGGGCATATCGCCAAATGGCGTGACGTGGATGTCGTGAAAAATTTCCGCAAAGGGGCCGACAACGACGATCTTGTCGCGAAAAATGCTCCCGCCATTGAAAGGCGGCGCCTGCCACAGTTTTTCCACGAACATCTTCTCCATCGGCAGTGCATCGTAAGTGCCCGCCGGTCCGCGAAAATCGATGAAGTTATCGCGGTCATAAGGCGGCGTGCGGACATGGCCGGTGAATTTTTCCACCGCCAGGGCGCTCATATGGATGAGATCGTCCGGATACTTGGTACCGGCATATTTCCTCAATTGCGGGGTTTCACGCTCGATGGAAGTGCGATAGCGGCCACGGCGCTCAACCCCGTCGGGATCAGCCCATAAATTAACCATCCCGACGATATGGTCGGTGCCCGGCAGCAGAAGTTGCGGATTCGGCAGGGTGTATTTTTGAAAAACTTCCCCGTTCGCCTCCTCAGAGGAAAACTGCGAGCCAATCACGACATGATCCTGGTATTTTTTCAGCGCCTGGGCAAAAACGCCGTCGCCGTCGGTCTGGGCGGCCAAAACAAAATCGAACACCACCACCTTGGCACCCGCAGCCATGAGTTTTTCCAGCACGGCCGCATACACCCGGCGATCCCACGGCCACGGCTGCTGCATCAATTGCAACGTGGGAGACGCGGCGATTTCTTCCGGGGCCAGTTCATCCATCGAGATGGTGCTGTTGGCCAGGCCCACCAGCTTGATATCGGGGTGCGCCAGCTTTCCCGCGCGGTTGCTATAACGACGGTCAATCAACGCCCCCTGCCATTTTTGCCAAAGATCAGAATTTGTCACCCAGTGCGTCTGCGTCAGCCCAAAAGCCAAAATTCCGACCACCACCACGATCGCCTTCGCACGCTGAGTCAGAAATTTGACCATGGTGTTTATGGTATCAAGTAACAAGTGTCAGGTATCAAGTAACAAGATAGCCGACCACCCCTGACTCCCGAATCCTGCATCCTAATTCCTAATCCTGATCCTTGCTACTTGGAACCTGTCACTTCGGCCCATTGGGCCGACCGTCATCCTTGACAGGCCATGGTGCCATCGCTTATTCAGCTAACTTTTCCGCAACTCGAAAACCTTTCTTTAACCCACCGTCATGGCCGCCGCAAACGACATCCGCAAAGGACAAGTCATCAAGTTCAACAACGAGCCGCACCTCGTCATGGAGACGCAGCACCGCACCCCGGGCAACCTCCGCGCCTTCGTCCAGGCCAAGATGCGCAATCTCAAAAACGGCCGCTCCATGGACCAGCGCTTCAACTCCACCGAGTCGCTCGAAGTGCTCTCGACCGACCGCAAGACCCTCGAGTTTAGCTACGCCGATCGCGACGCCTTCGCTTTTATCGATCCGAAAACCTACGAACAGGTCGAGCTCAGCGCGGCACTGGTCGGCGACGCCAAATTTTACCTCGTGGCCAACGGCAAAGTCGAAGTGCTCTTCGTGGACGACAAACCGCTGACCATCGACCTGCCCTCGGCGGTCGAGCTCAAGATCGTGGAATCCTCCGACGGCATCCGCGGCGACACCGCGAGCAACGTCCAGAAACCGGCCAAACTCGAAACCGGCCTGGTCGTCCAAGTGCCCCTCTTCATCAAGGAAGGCGACACCGTGCGCGTGAGCACCGCCGACGGCTCCTATCTCAGCCGGGCGTAAGGCGCCGCGGCCGACCCGTTTAAAATTTTCAGCAAAACAAAAACCCGCGGCTCAATGCCGCGGTTTTTTTGCGTTCGCGCGAAACGATCCAAATCTTCACTTTTTTGAATCCAAACCGCCAGCTGGCGACACTCACCTTCTGAAACCAACCCAACTTCCATGCATCATATCGATTCAAACCTAGTCGTCATCTTCGCCTTCATCATCATATCAGGCATCATCAAGCAATACTTCCGCTGGAAACGCGCTCAACAATGGCACGAAACGGCGCGACTCGCCTTGGAAAAAGGTCAACCGTTGCCCAAGGACGAATTGGACTGCATTTCGAATCGTGGATGGAAACATGATCGGCCGTGGAGAGTTTCATGGGATGTGCGGCGCGGCCTCGTTCTAATTGCGGTCGGCACGGCACTCTACTTTGCCCTGCCCGCCGGAGTTAATCTATGGGCGGCCATTCCGGCTTTTATCGGGGTTGCCTTCCTCCTCTTCGGACTTTTTTCCTTTCTCCAATCCGACAAGTCATCTGATCCTCAAGACCGTGATCCTTCACCCAAGAAGTGACTCCGTCCGACCCCGAACTCATCAGCCGCGTGCTCGTTTCCGACGACCGCGCGGCTTTCGGCGAACTGGTCCTTCGGCATCAGTCCGCCGTGCGCCGTTTTTTGCGCCATCTCGCATCCGGCGATGCGGCGCTGGCCGACGACCTGGCGCAGGAGACGTTCATCCAAGCCTATCGCGGCCTGGCACGTTTTCGCGGCGACGCCAGTTTCAGCACCTGGTTGTTCGGCATCGCGCACAATCACTGGCGCAATGCCCGCCGCCAGCAACGCGCGCATGGTTTGTTGACGGATCACGAGGCCGAAAAAGAAATCCTTCCCTCGCCCTCGCGTTCGGCCGACCTGCAACACGATCTCGCCGCGGCGCTGCGCCAACTCCTGCCAGAGGAACAAACGGCGCTGCACTTGTCTTATCAACAGGGCCTGTCACATTCTGAAATTGCCCACGTGCTCGGCTGGCCGCTCGGAACCGTCAAGACCCACCTCGCCCGCAGCAAAGAAAAACTCCGCCAACTCCTCGCCGCATGGAACCCGCAGACCTGACACCTCCTTCACCTGAAGATGCCCGGCTGGAAAAATTGCTCGGCCAGGACTTGGATGCACCTTTGCCCGACGCCGGCTTTTCGGCCCGCGTGCTTGAGGGACTGCCGCCGCAAAGAGACCGCGTGTTCTTATGGGGACAGATCACGGCGCTGGCCACCGGAGCACTGGCCGGACTCGCCTTTGCCTTGTGGCAGGGCGCCAGCTGGTCCGATCTCACGTCCATTGTCGTTCAGTTGGAACAAGCGACTTTCCAGATTTCAGATCAACTTGCCGATACCGGGTTGATTTTGGCGCTGGCTATTGTCGCAGGTTTACTCGCGATCGAGTTTCCCTCTGATGACCCAAGCGAAGAGAGGTTATAAAATAAAAAAGCCGACCGGGAATCCGGTCGGCTTGAAGGTATTTGCAGGCTTGGCGCCTTTGCGTCTTCGCGCTTAATAAGAATCCTTACGCCACGCGTTCGACGATGAGCGGCGGGGGCGTGGGACGCTTGGGCGCGAGGCGGTAGGCGTTCTTGAAGTGTTCGAGCGCATGCTCGAGCTTCGACTCGTCGTTGTAATGGATCATCATCAGCGGCTCGCCTTGTTTCACCTGCGTGCCGACTTTCTTGATTTCCGAAACGCCGACGGCGTAATCGATCTTGTCATGCGGGTCTTCCCGTCCGCCACCGAGGAGGTGGACGCCGCGGGCGATCATGGCCGCGTTGATGGTGTGGACGTAACCGCGCTTGGGCGCGGGCAGTTTGCGGATGTGTTTCGCCTGCGGAAATTTTTCCGGGTGGTCGATGTAACTGATGTCGCCGCCCTGCGCCTTGACGAGATCCTTGAACTTGGCGAGCGCGGAGCCATCGGTCAGATGGCGTTGCACCGTTTGCTTGGCGGAGAGCGTGGAGCCGGCGACGCCGGCGAGGCGGACAATTTCCATGCCGAGCTTGAGGACAAGTTCCTTCATGTCTTCGGGGCCCTGGCCCTTGAGCAGGGCGATGGCTTCCTTGACTTCGAGCGAGGTGCCGACGGTGTCGCCGAGCGGCTGGTTCATGTCGGTGACGAGGGCGACGCAGCGGCGTTTCATGGAACGGCCGACGCGGGTCATTGAGCGCGCGAGCTGCTTGGCCTGCTCAAGTTCCTTGATGAAGGAACCGTTGCCCCACTTCACATCGATGACGAGGCCTTCGGAACCTTCGGCGAGTTTCTTGGAAAGGACGCTGCCCGTGATGAGCGGAAGGCTCGGGATGGTGCCGGTCTCCTTGCGGAGTTCGTAGAACTTGGCGTCAGCCGGTGCGAGGTCTTCGCTCTGCTCAACAATCGCGCCGCCGATGCGCGCGAGCTGCGAGGAGAAATGCTCGATGGTCTGGTGGCCCTTGAAGCCGGGGATGGCCGCAAGCTTATCGAGGGTGTTGATAATGTGGTCGTGTTCGACCCCGCACATCATTGGCACCACGACGCCGCTGGCCATGGCGAGCGGCACGAGGACGAGCGAGGTTTTGTCGCCCACCCCGCCCGTGGAGTATTTGTCGATTTTCGGCTTGGCGATGTGCGACAGGTCAATGACTTCGCCCGAAAGCATCATTTCTTCGGTGAGGTCGGCCGTCTCCTGCGCGGACATTTGCTGGAAGAAAATAGCCATCAACAGCGCCGAGAGCTGGTGCTGGGGCATCTCGCCGTCGATCGTGCTATCGATGATGTAGCGAATTTCTTCTTGGGTGAACTCCCCGCCGTCGCGTTTCTTCTCAATTAAGCTAACAAACGCAGGTTTAACAAACCGGCGCGGTGGGATATGGCGTTTACTCATGGATGGGTTATACGATATAAGGATGCGAGCCCGCTGGCTCTAAAAGTTTACCAAAAAACACGTAGGGCCTGCATTGTCGAGACAATTTTACACACCTGAAAGGGCCTAAATGCACTGGCAATTCATGGCCAGCCAAGGTGTTCCAACTCCACGCTTGCGCGACAGGCATGCCCGGCACTGAACTGACGGATGCACGTTTCGTTCGCCGTTGCCGCTCATCTCGAGGTGGCCCTGAAGACCGCTGCCAACCGCGCCGGCCTTGAAGCCGCTGCTTTTGTCCCGGAAGTCAGGCCAGCCGATCCCCGCCACGGCGACTTTCAGGCCAACGGCGTGCTCGGCTACGCGAAAGCCCGCAAACTCAACCCGCGGGCGGTCGCGGAACAACTCGTGGCCGCGCTGCCGGAAGACATCCCACAGCAATGCGACATCGCCATCGCTGGCCCCGGTTTTATCAATTTCACGCTCAAGCCCGCCACCCTGCTTGCCTGGTTGAACGACTACGATTCGGAAGAGCATCTGGCAACGGGCGCCGCGGAGTTTTATAAAGGCCACCGTCAGGTGGTGGATTTCAGTTCACCCAATACCGCGAAACAACTCCACGTCGGCCACATCCGCGGCATAGTCATCGGCGAGGCGATCAGCCGCTTGCTCAAGTTTTGCGGTGCCGAGGTCATCCGAGACAACCACATCGGGGACTGGGGCACAGGGTTCGGCAAACTCATCTGGGCCTACAAGCGCCACCTCGATGCCGCGGCGCTGGCGCTCGATCCGCTCGATGAATTCGAACGCCTCTACAAAGTGGGCAACACGGCGGCCGAGGCCGATCCCGCCGTGCTCAAGGAAGCGCAGCAGGAACTGCTCAAGCTCCAGTCCGGCGATGCGAAAAACCTGGCGATCTGGAAAAAAATCAGCGACACCAGCCTCGCCGCCTTCCAGAAAATCTACGACCTGCTCGGCATTCGCTTCGACGTCGTGCTCGGGGAAAGTTTCTACAACGACAAGCTCTCGCAGGTTTATGACGAACTCACCGCCGCCGGCCTGGCCCAGGTGAGCCAGGGCGCGCTCGTGGTTTTTCATCCCGAGCATCCGCGCTTCAAGACGCAGCCGTTCATCATCCGCAAGTCCGACGGCGCGGCCAACTACGCCTCGACCGACCTCGCGACCATGCTTTACCGCGTCAGCCACTTCCATGCTGACACCATCGTCATCCTCACCGACACACGGCAAAACGATCATTTCGAGCAACTCTGGCTGACGACAAAAAAATGGTTCGAGAAAACCGGCCGCAAGCCGCCGCACTTCGAACATGTGTCGTTTGGCTCCATCCTCGGCGGGGACGGCAAGGCCATCAAAACCCGCTCCGGCGACCCCATCAAACTCAAGGCCCTGCTCGCCGAGGCCGAGGAACGCGCCTTCACGCTCGTCACGGAAAAAGCGCCGGATCTGCCCGAGGCCGAACGGCGCGACATCGCCAACGCCGTCGGCATCGGTGCCGTGCGCTACGCCGACCTCGCGCAAAATCGCAGCAGCGATTACGTTTTCGACTGGGACAAAATCCTATCCTTCGAAGGCAACACCGCGCCCTACCTGCTCTACGCCGTCACACGCATCCACTCGATCTTCCGCAAAGCCGGCCTCGACCCAAGTGATCGCACGGCCACCGCCGGCGTTCTGCTGGACAGCAGAACGCCCTTGACCGACTCCGAGCTCGCGCTCGCCCGCAAGTTAATCGGCTTCGCCGCCGCGCTTCAGCTCACGACCACGCAGCTCCGTCCACATTTTCTTTGCACCTATCTTTACGAGCTCGCCGGCCAGTTCAGCACTTTCTATGCGGCCGACAAAGTCATCGTCGACGATCCGGCCCTGCGCGCCCGCCGCCTGCTGCTTTGCGCCCGCACGCTGCTTGTGCTGGAGACAGGTCTGCATCTCCTTGGCCTGCGCACGCTCGAACGCATGTGAAAACAACAAAAGTTTGTTAACTCATACCGACCCATCGACAAAACTCTTGCCGCTCTCCCTTCCCGCAACCAATCTACTTTTTCATGCCCACGCAGGAATTTTACATCCGCAACGCGGGTGCTACGGAGGCCCGTGGCCCATTCACTCAGGAACAGCTCTCTTCCCTGGCTGAAGCCGGGCAAGTGGCGCTCGATACGCTTTATTACGAGAGCACCTCTGAGAAATGGATTCCGGTCGGCACCAATGCCGACCTCAAGAACGCGCTCTTTCCCGAAAAGAAAAAGCTCACCGTCAAGCCCAAGACCAATGTCGCCACGCTTAACGTCGAGAAGGAAGACCAAAAGCCCATCACCGTAAATGACATGCTGGCCGCCGCCGAAGGCAAAACGGACGACACCAAGCATGCCAAGGATCCTGCCATCGCCCGCGGCCGGGCCGCCAAGATCGGTCTCTATTCTTGCACGCTCTTTCTTTTCATCGCGGCGGCCTCGGAAGTCCTGCCTTCCATCAACGAGCTGCTCGCACTCGATATCAATAAGCTCCTGGGTCAGCCGCTCGTTTTTCTCGGCGCGTTTGACCTTATCCTCACCCTCCTGCTCCTGCTGCAAATGGTCACGCTCTATCCGCTCGTTCGCTTCCGCGCTGCGCTCGGCCTCGGTTTTATCGGCTTCCTGTTCTGGGTGCGCGGCGAGCCATCACCATTGCTGGCGGTCGCGGCCGGCTCGGCTGGGCTCTATCTCTGCACGGTCTTTCTGGATTTCATGGCGCTTGGCATCTCCGTCGGGCTCGGCCTCACCGGCATGCTGGGCTTCGCCTACTACATGCTGATGACTTAGCGTCCGCGCGCGGCGCAGGATTCTCACTTAAATGGCGCGGATGACTCATCGCTGGGGAAAATTCTCCCGGCTGCTGAAAAAAGATATCTGGCAACCTTCCTGCCTGAACGACCCTTCGCCCCGCGGGCGTTTTTACGCCGTGCTGCGCGTGATCTCCATCACGGTGAGTGGCCTTTTTGAAAACAAGACCGCCAGCCGCGCCGCCGCGCTTAGCTTCAGCTCGTTGCTCGGGCTCGGTCCCTTGGTTGCCATCGTCGTGCTCGTGGCCGGTTTCATGCTCGACAAGAACGACCCTTATATCGCCGTCAACACGCTTCACCGGGTCATTACCTTTATCGCACCCTCCATCTCGGAATACGAAAAACTTTCCGACCAGGGCAAGGCCCCGCCGCTGCCGGAGGCAAAAAGCGACGTTGTCACCGCCGCCACGCTCAAAATCCATCCGGCAGCAACAGGCACCAGCCCGGGTCCATCCTCAACCCCGGGAGCCAATCCAGCCGCAGCCCCGGCTCACGCGCCACCCTCAGGCCAAGTCGCCGTCAACGAGGACCTCGTCCAGCTCATCAACGGCTTCATCGCCGGTTCGCGCTCCGGCACCGCGGGGATCGTCGGCGCGCTCACCCTCATCCTCATCGTGCTGCAACTTTTCACCTCGATTGAAAACGCCTTCAATGAAATCTGGGGCGTGCGCCGTGGCCGCAGCCTGCTCATGCGCATCGTGTTTTACTGGACCGTGCTCACCCTTGGCACCGTGCTTTTTTTTGCCGCCGTCACCGCGCTCGGCGCCAGCGCGTTGCTCAATGTTTTCATCGAGCACCTGCCCCTCGGCGCCAACCTGCTCGGCGTGTTCGTCGCCCTGCTGCCATCGCTCTCCATCGTGGTGCTCATCCTCGTCCTGATGCTTTTCTACCGTTTTATCCCGAACACCCGCGTGGCCTGGCGCGCGGCGCTCATCGGGGCGGTCGTCGTGGCGGGGTTGCTCGTGCTGAACAACTATCTCGCGTTCATTTATTTTCGCCGCGTCCTCATCAGCAAAAGCCTCTACGGTTCGCTCGGCATCCTGCCGATCCTCATGTTCGGCCTTTTTATCTTCTGGTTCTTCGTGTTGGTCGGCGGCCAGCTCAGCTATGCGGTGCAAAACGTTCGCTTTCGCAGCAGCCAGGCGGCCTGGCACACCCTCGCCGAATCCACGCGCGAACGCCTGTCGCTCGTCGTGCTGCTCACCATCAGCCGCCGCTTCCAGGAAGACCTGCCGCCCGTCAACACCTCGCAGCTTGCCACGCTGCTCAAGGTCTCCACCCAAATCCTCAACGAATGCCTCAACTGCCTCGTCGACCTGAAATTTGTCACCCCGATCCCGCCCACCGGCAGTGATTCGCCCACGGATTACCTTTATCAACCCGCGCGGCCACTGGCCCATATTACCTTGCAGGAATTCAAGCAGGCCTTCGACAACTACGGCGCTGATCCCGCCGGCGACACCCTCGACGGGATCGACCCGATCGCCCGGTCCTACCGCGATCACATGCTCAGGCTCGGCCAGGACAAGTTCCTCTCCAAGCCGCTCGACCAGCTGCTGGCGGATTTCCCCGCTCGATGAAACCCGGCCGCCCTTCAGCCGCATCGCCCAGGCATAAGTACCAAGTATCAGGTAACAAGTAACAGATCGCTGCGTCCCTACTCCTGATACTTTTTACCTGTTACTTGGTACTTATGCTTGGATATTCAACGCAGTTGACACCCGCCGGGCGAAATCCACGCTTGTCGGTTTCTACCCATGATTTCCTGGATTCAACGCTACTTTCAGCCCCACTTTCGCACCATCTTCGCGCTAATCCTGGGGGTGATGATCGTTTCATTCATCTTCACGATCGGCGCGACGCCGGGCATCGGCCACAGCGACAGCAGCCGCACGCGATCAAAGCCGTTCTTTGGCTACAATCTAGAGTCGACCGACGATCAGCATCGCATCTTCGGCGACGCCGCACTCAGCGTTTACCTCCGCTATCGTATTCCGGTCAACGAAATGGCCCGGTTGGAACCGTATGCGCTTGAACGCACCGCCAGCATCTCCCTCGCCGACCAGCTGCATATCCCCGCACCTTCCGAAGACGTCCTCGCCGATTACATTAAAACCATGGGCGCCTTCGCCAATGCCAACGGCGAATTTGATCCCAATCTCTATAACTCCTTCCGGGAAACCCAGGTTTTGTCCGGATTCGATTCCACGGCCACCGTGGCCGATGTCAGCCGCGTCCTCACCGACGACTGGCGCGCCGAACAGGTCAGAAAACTCCTGGGCGGCCCCGGCTATGTCCTCCCCGGCGACATCAAGGCCCAACTGGCCCGCGACGACACGCAATGGACGCTCGCTGTCGCCAGCGCCGACTACGCCAAATACGCCCCGGCCCTCGCTCCCACTCCGGCGGAGATCACCAAATTTTTCGAGGCAAACCCCGCCCGCTATCAAATTCCCGACCGCGTGAGCGTGGATTATCTCGCGTTTCCCGCGGCTGATTTTGTTCCCCAAGTCCATGTGACCGACACCGAAGTGCGCGACTATTACGACGCCAACCCCGCGCGTTTTCCCAAACCCGCCGCCAGCAAGCCCCTGGCCAAATCCACGCCCGACAGCGATTTCGCCATTGTTCGCCCGCAAGTCGAAGCCACCCTCAAGCTCGAGCGCGCGCAAAACCTGGCCGCGCAGGCCGCCTCCGATATCGCGCTGGCCCTCTACAACGAAAAAATTGACGGGGTCACGCCCCAGCTCGACGCCTTCCTGGCCGAGCATCACCTCGCGCTTAAATCACTGGCTCCCTTTGCCGCCGATGCGCCTCCCGCTGAACTCGGTGGCTCGCCTGAAGCCGCCAGCCAAGCCTTCCGGCTCGACAAGGCTCACTTCTTTTCCGATGCCATCGCGACGCCCGACGGCAGCGTGATTCTGCTCTGGAAAGAAACTCTCGCCGCCTACACCCCGCTCCTGTCCGAGGTGCAGGACAAGGTCACCGCTGATTATAAAGAGGCCCAGAAGAAAAATCTTTTCATCAGCGATCTCGGCAAAACCATCCACGACCAACTCGTGGCCCGTCTCAAGGCCGGATACACTTTCGAAAAAGCTGTCACGGCCGCCAATGTTATCGCCACCATCACGCCTACCGCCGGCGTACAGCTTGAAGTTAAAACTTTTCCGCCTTTTACCCAGCGGCAGCCACCTAAGGATCTCGCAAAAGCCATCCGCGACAATCTCGACCGCCTCGAGACGGGCGATGTTTCCGACCTGATTTTTTCCGACAACAAGGGCTGGTTTATTTATGTCGTCGCAAGAAAAGGCCCCGATCTGACCGAGGCCAACCCGCAGTTTGCCTCGACCCGCGCCGCTCTCGCCCCCCGCGTCGCCAAGGATACGCTGGGCACCACGCTCGTGGAACTTATCACCCGGGAGCAAAAGAAATCTGCGGCGGCCGATACCCCTTAAAGGGTTCTTCAAATTGACCCAGCCCGGCACTGTGAACGCCGCCCGGATCGACAACCCATCATCTTTAACGATTATGCGATTTGTCGAAACCTTTGGCCGCGTCATCCGTCACGCCAGCAGTGCGACATCCTCGTTGCGCCAAAATCTTCCTGCGCGTATAAAATAATAGCTTATAACGTCCCAGCACCCTGCCGCCCTTGTCTGCCTCCCCCATGTCTCGCCTTACTGTCCGCGCCACCCTCGCATTATTTCTACTCGTTACCGGTGCCGTGGCCGCCCAAGAACCCGCCTCGCCTGACGTATCGCCAGTAAAACAGGCCGACACCGCCGCGCCAAGTGGGCCGCCGCTGACCTTGGATGAATGCGTGGCCCAGGCGTTGGGAAAAAACTTCAACGTGCGCATCCAGAAGTTCTCCACGGAACAAGCCAAAGACTCCGTCATCATCGCCAAAGCCGACTATGATCCCAACCTCACGGTCAATGCCAACCGTTCCTTCAACCAGGCTGCCGCCTCCGGCAGCACCCTCGACGGCTCAAACGTCGGCCCGCGCAAGGACACGACCGATGCCAATCTTGGCCTCTCACAAAAAATTCCCACCGGGGCCACCGCCACCATCGACACCGACCTGAATAAAGATGCCACCAACTCGGCCTTCTCGACGATCAATCCGGCCTATACCGGCAATGTTTCGCTCCTCGTTACCCAGCCTCTCCTTAAAAACGCCGGCCTCGACGACAACCTTGCCGCCATCAAGCGCGCCAAGCTCGGCGTGCAAATCGCCGACCTGAATTTCAAAAGCACGGTGCTCACCGTCATTTTCAATGTGGAGACGGCCTACTACAACCTGATCTTCGCGCGCGAACAATACAAAGTCCAGGAGGACAGCCTGCGCCTCGCCCAGGAACTCTATAAAGAAAATGACATCAAACGGCAGACCGGTGTCCTCACTGACCTCGACGTGCTGCAGGCCCAAGTCGGCGTGGCCACGGCCAGCAGCCAGCTCATCCTTGATGAACAGACCGTCCACAACGATGAGGATATCCTCCTGCAAAGCCTGAGCCAGCGGGATTTCAGCGGCCAGGTCGGCCCGGTGGATTTCCCGGCCATGGCGGGCAACCCCACGGTCTCGTTCGACCTTTCCTACAAACTGGCGCGCGACAACGGACCCGATCTCGCCATCATCCAGGCCACCATCGAGCAATTCAAACTCGATGCCCTCACGACCAAGCGCAACGCCCTGCCGGAGCTCGATATCGACGGCGGCGTCGGCTTAAACAGCCTTGGGCGTTCCTACAACGCCGCCATCAGCCAAGTCCCCAATGACAACGGTCATTCCTGGCAGGCCGGCGTCACCCTCAATTTCCCCATCGGTTTGCGCGCCAACCGGGCGCTCTATCATCAGGCCCTGGCCAGCCAGCACAGCGAGGAAACCGCCCTTGAGCAGAAAGACGAGGACCTCACGGTCCAAGTCCGCTCCGCGGTCCGTGCCGTGCAGACCGGCATCGAAAGCGTGCGCGCCTCGACCGAGACGGCCACGCTCAGCGAGAAACAATATGAACTGGAGAAAGCCAAGTTCGACGCCGGCCTGGTGACCAGCTTTGATGTGCTCCAGGAACAAAATGCCCTGTTGGCTGCACGCGTGGCCGAGCTCCAGGCCAAGGTCAACCTGCGCACCGCCATCGCCAACCTGCACTTCCTCGAAGGCAGCTCCCTCCAGCTTTATCACGTCAATCTTCTGCAATGACCTGCTTGGTCATTCGTAGTTGGTAATTAGTAGTTGGTATTTGGTGGGTCACAATTCGTCATTCGCTATTCGTCATTGGAAATTTATTCATCGAATAAATTATCCACAGCCGCTTCCGCCGCCATCACCACCTTGTGCTCCGGCAACTGCGTGCGGAACCACGTCTGCTGCTTTTTCACGAGCGCGCGGGTGTTTTTCGCAATTTCGTCCGCCAACCCATCGACAGGCTCAGGGCCTTGAGCTTGTCGAAACGGTGCCGTTTCGCCCAGCTTGCCCTCCAGCATCGCCAGCACCTCGCGATAACCAATGGCCCGCACCGCGCTCGGATTTTTTTCCAAACCCGCCGCGCGCAATCGCCGCACCTCGTCCACTAACCCGCCGCGCAGCATGGCCGCCACGCGCGCTTCAATGCGCCCGGCCAGATCCACCGCCGGTCGGTCCAGCCGCGTGAGCAACACGCGCCAGCCGTCAAACGGCGCGCGCTGGCGGGCAAATTCTTCCTTTAGTTCGCGCAACGTTTTGCCGGAAGCCAGGCATCGCTCCAGCGCGCGCGCCACGCGGCGCGGATTCGCCGCATCGAGTTTGTCCAACCCCTGTGGATTCAGGCGCTGCAGCTCCGCCACGGCTTCGGCCAGCGGAAGTTTTTCCACCCGCACCCGCACCTCGGCCGGCACCTCGACCTCATCCGCCACCGGCGCGAAGAATGTTCTCAGGTATAATCCGCTGCCGCCGACCACCAGCACGGCTCGCCCCCGCGCCGCGATGGCCTCCACCGCCGCCCGGGCCAGCAGGACAAATTGGGCCACGTCCATCCGCTCCGTCACGTCGAGGATGTCGATCAGGTGATGCGGCACTCGCGCCTGCTCCGCCTTCGTTGGCTTCGCCGTGCCGATGTCCATGCCGCGGTAAAACAAAAGCGAGTCGCACGACACGATTTCCGCGCCGTGTTTCTCCGCCCAGCGCAGCGCCAGCTCGGTTTTGCCCACCGCCGTCGGGCCGGTCAGAAGATGGATCGTTTGATGGGCCATGGATGAATTGTTACGACCATGTGATATTACTCCGCCGGCGTCACTTTACTTTTGCGTAAAAGCAAAGCACTTTTCATTCGGTAGTTACCGCCGCATCCACTCCCTGCGTTGAAACTCGCGCTCGTTACCGAAACCTTCCCGCCCGAAATCAACGGGGTCGCCATGACCCTGCAACGCCTCGTCGAGGGCCTCGCCCGCCGCGGCAACGATGTGACCGTCCTGCGCCCGCGACAAAACTCCGCCGACGCGCCCGCCCCATCCCGCGGCTACCGCGAGCAACTTTTTCCCAGCCTGCCGATTCCCGGCTATACTTTTCTTCGCCTCGGCCTGCCCGCGCGAAGCCGGTTGCTGGAACTCTGGGGGCGCGACCGCCCGGATCTTGTGCACGTCGCGACCGAAGGGCCGCTTGGCTATTCCGCGCTGCGCGCCGCCCACACCCTCGGGCTGCCCGTCAGCTCCAGCTTTCACACCAACTTCCACGCCTACAGCAGCCACTATGGCTTCGCTTTTCTCAACCGCCCCGCGCTCGCCTACCTGCGCCACTTTCATAACCGCACCCGCGCCACCTTTGCCCCGACCGATGAACTCAATGCCGAGCTCGCAACCGCCGGCTTCGCCCGCCTCCGCCTGCTCGCGCGCGGGGTGGACACGAAACTCTTCTCGCCGGCCCATCGCAGCGAGTCCCTGCGCGCCCAATGGGGCCTCGCGCCCGACGACTTGGCCGTCGTGCATGTCAGCCGCCTCGCCCCGGAAAAAAACTATCCGCTGCTGATCGAGGCCTGCGCCTCCATCCGCGCCACGCAGCCCCGGGCAAAGTTTATTTTTGCCAGCGACGGCCCGCTCCGGAAAAAACTCCAGCGCGCGCACCCGTGGATTCATTTCACCGGGTTTCTCGACCCCGAAACGCTCGCCGCGCATTACGCCTCGGCCGATCTCTTCCTCTATCCCAGCCTGACCGAGACGTTCGGCAATGTCGTCCTCGAGGCCATGGCCAGCGGCCTGCCGGCCGTCGCTTTCAATTACGCCGCCGCCGCACGCTTCATTCGCCAGGGCGAAAACGGCTGGCTTGTGCCCTGCGCCGACCGGGTTGCCTTTCTCGATGCAGCGCGTATCCTTGCGGCCGATACTTCGCTCCGCCACCGCCTCGGCCCGGCCGCGCGCGCCACCGCTGAAATGATTCCGTGGGACGCCATCGTCGCCGGCTTCGAACGCGATCTGACCGAGCTCGCCCAATCCACTTCACGCCCCACTTCGCTGCAACTCGCCTCATGCTAAAGACCCGGTTCATTTTCAACCCCTGTTCCGGCCGTAACCAGCACGATCCATCGCTGCTCGCGCGCTGCCATGCCTTTATCGCCGAACACAAGCTCGAGGCGGATCTCGTCGTCACCGAGCGCCCGCTCCACGCCACCGAACTCGCCCACCGCGCCATTGATGATGGCTGCGGCCTCGTCGTGGCCGTGGGCGGCGACGGCACGATGAATGAGGTCGCGCAAGCCCTCGTGCACCACGACGCCGCGCTCGGCCTCATCCCCTGCGGCTCCGGCAACGGCCTCGGCCGCCATCTCGGCATTCCCGGGCCGGGCCAAGGCGCGTTCCGCACCCTGCTAAATGGCCAGATACGCGAAATCGACACCGGGCTCGCCAATGGCCGGCCCTTCTTCAATGCCATGGGCATCGGTTTCGACGCGGAAATCAGTTTTCGCTTCAATCAACTGACTCGCCGCGGCCTGTCGGCCTATGTGCGCACGGCCTTGGGCACCTACTTTTCCTTCAAGCCGCAGGCTTTTATCATCCACAACGGCACGACGCTCGCCACCCACGCCTTTCTCATCACCGTCGCCAATTCCGACCAATACGGCAACGACGCCATGATCGCGCCCGGCGCCTGCGTGGACGATGGCTCGCTCGACCTCGTCGCCATCAAGTCCGTCGGCTTTTTCAACGCGCTGCCCCTCGCGGTGCGCCTTTTTACCAACACCCTCGACGGCAGCCCGAGCGTGCAACGGCTGCGCGGCGGCCACTTCATCATCGAACGCACCGCGCCCGGCCGCCTTCACACCGACGGCGAGACGCATGACACCACCGCCAGCGTCGAGGTCACGGTGCTGCCACGCAGCCTCAAAATCATGGGGCCGGCCCGGCCCGTTGGGACGAAACCGGGTGAATCGGCGCCGGCAGGTGAAGATTGCGTGACATTACCGTCGGGCCCCTAGCCTGTCCGCCACGATTTTGTTAGTCTCCAACCGCAATGCCGAACGATCTTAAACCACTCAAGGTCAAGACGGTGATCATCTCCGATGTCCACCTCGGCACCTTCGACTGCAAAATCCACGAGGTTAATCATTTTCTCAAGCACACCCACTGCGAGAAACTCATCCTTAACGGCGATATCATCGACAGCTGGGTGCTGAAGAAAGGCGGCCACTGGCCCAAGTCGCACACGCGCTTCGTCCGCCTCGTCCTGAAGAAACTCGAGAAACGCGACACCGAGGTCATCTACCTTCGCGGCAACCACGACGACGTGCTCGCAAAAATTTTGCCGCTCGATTTTGAGAACCTGCGCATCGTCGAGGACTACATCCACGAAACCGTGCGCGGCCGCTATCTCGTGCTGCACGGCGACGTATTCGACACCATCACCCAGAATTTTGTCTTTCTCGCCTACATCGGCGATTGGGGTTATCGCCTGCTCATGCGCCTGAATCGCTTCTACAACTACTGGCGGGCATGGCGCGGCAAGGAATATTATTCCCTGAGCAAGGCCGTGAAGGCGCGCGTGAAATCCGCCGTCAGCCACGTTTCGAAATTTGAGGATCACATCGCCGCCCTCGCCCGGCGCCGCGGCTGCATCGGCGTCATGTGCGGACACATCCACACCGCGGCGGACAAGATGCTCGGCGAGATCCACTACTTGAATTCCGGCGACTGGGTCGAATCGCTCACCGCCGTCGTCGAGCACCTCGACGGCCGCTTTGAGCTCATCGACTTCGCCGGCTTCACCAAACTTTATCCCCTTGAAAGCGAAGCCGCCGAAACCGCGGAAGCGCTCGAGGCCGTGCCCAACCCGGCTCACGTAGCGTGAGCCGGATCTGGGAGAAAAATCGTTCTCCTTCTCGTACTCGTTATCGTTCTCTCAGGTTGTCTCTGCTCGATAACGAGAACGATTAAGAGAACGAGAACGAAGCCCGCCCAACGTCCAAGTCTGAAATTTGAGATCTGAGATTTGAGATCTAAGAGGCCGCCACCGCGCAGTTGCGCCCGCGCGCCTTCGCCGCGTAGAGCGCCTTGTCCGCCGCGGCCACGAGCGCCTCGACCGAATCCGCGTTGGGCGGCATCACCGCCACGCCAAAACTCATGGTCACCCGCACCGAGGTTTCGCCGTTGGCCTTCATCGGGGTGCGCTCCAGTGCGGCCCCGGCCCGTTGCGCCGTCTCGAGCGCCGCGGCTTGGTTGGTTTCCATCAAGATCATCGCCAACTCCTCGCCCCCAAAGCGCGCCAGCCGGTCCACCGAGCGCAGGCCGGCGGTCAACCGCCGTGAAATTTCCCGCAACACGGCATCGCCCGCCTGGTGCCCATGGGTGTCGTTGATGTCCTTGAAGTGATCGATATCGCCCAGCACGAGCGCAACCGGATGCCCGAAACGCCGTGAACGCTCGACCTCCTCGGCCAGCAGGCGGTCGAACTCGCGGCGGTTGAGCAGGCCCGTCAGCGGGTCGTGCGTGGCCAGGTCGCGCAACGCGACGAGCGTTTCATCGAGTTTCAGCGCATACCGCAGCGAACGCTCCAGCATGCGCGGGGTGATCTCGCCCTTGACGAGATAATCGAGCGCGCCCGAATTCATCGCCTGGATATCGACGTTCTCCGACGACTCCGCCGTGAGAAAGATGATCGGCGTGCGGCAGTTTCTCGCGACCGCTTCACGGATGAGTTCCAGCCCGTCGTGCGCGCCAAGCTGGTAGTCGAGCAGGCAGGCGCTGTAATCGCCACTCAATAGCCGGGCGAGCCCGTCTTCATAGGTCTCGGCCCAATCGAGATCGTAGTGATCCGCCCGAAAATTCTTAAACTGCGCCTGGGTATAACGAAACTGCAGGCGATCATCGTCGATCAGAAGAATTCGTCGGGGCATGGTAATGATCAACTGCGGCGTGTGCCGGCGGCAAGGTCGGTCGCGCGGGCGAGAAGCTGCAGGGGAATTTGGGTGCGGTCAGCCAGGTTGGCCTTGATGATATTGACAAGCGCGCTGCCCACGACGACCCCGTCGGCCTGGGCGGCGACCTCGGCCACCTGCGCGCGGGTCGAGATGCCAAACCCCACGGCGACCGGCAGCTTCGTGTGTTGCTTGATTTGGGCAACGGCCGCGGGGATGCCCGCGGCGAGCTGGTCGCGCACGCCGGTCACGCCCTCGCGCGAGACATAATAAATGAAGCTGGTGGCCGCGGCGCAGATTTTGGCGATGCGCGCGGGAGGCGTTGTCGGTGCGACAATAAAAACCATGCCGATCCCATGCGACTGGCACACGGTGAGCAGGTCGCCCGCCTCCTCCGGCGGCAAATCGAGCACGAGCAACGCATCGATGCCTGCCGCCTTGGCGGCGCCCACGTAAGCCTCGAGGCCAGGCGCAAAGACAAGATTGTAGTACGTGTAGAGCACGAGCGGCACCGCCGTGGTGGCGCGGATGCGCTGGGCGAGCTCGAAAACGCGCGCGGTCGTCATGCCCGCATCAAGGGCGCGCTGGGCGGCCAGCTGGTTGGCGATGCCATCGGCCAGCGGATCGGAAAACGGCGCGCCGAGTTCAAGCACATCCACGCCAGCCGAGATGAGCGTGCGGCAGGCGATGAGCGAGGTGTCAAAATCGGGATCGCCGGCACAAAGGTAGGCGACCAAGGCCGCACGATTTTCTTTCTTGGCGCGGGCAAAGGCGTCGGAGAGGCGGGACATGGGAGAGCAATAGGTTTGAGGCGTGAGGCGTGAGGCGCGAGGGAAAATTGCGGTTCGTCGGCTTCGTTCTCGTTATCTTAATCGTTCTCGTTATCGATCCAAAACGTCTGAGAGAAGGATAACGAGTACGAGAATGAGAACGATTTAGTTCGCGTGGGTGGGATTCGACGCGGGATCAGCGACTACGTGACGGCAAACTCGACCAGCACCGGACAATGGTCGGAAAGCAGCGTGCGGATGACCTTGCACCGCGGCTCGACACAACTCGGCGGAAGAAAAACAAAATCGAGGGTGCGGCTCGGCCAGAGCGACGGGAATGTGCGCACGCCCGCCCGCGGATGCAGCGTGTAGTGGCCATGGCTCGAGAAGTAAGTCAGCAGCGAGGCGGTGGCGTCGGGGATATGGGACGGATTGTTGAGGTCGCCGCAGAGGATCGGCGGCATGTGCCAGTGGACGTGGCGATGGCGCTGCTTCTCTTTCAAATAGTCGGTGAGCAGCCGGAGTTGGATAAAACGCTTTTCCCGCGCACCGAAGTGGAGATGAAGGTTCACCACTGGCACGCGGCGGCCATGGATGTCGATCTCGGCAAAAAGAAAACCTTTCTCGCCGATCCGACGCTGGCCGAAAGTAACGGTTTCCCATCCGAGAATCGGATGCCGTGACAACAGGGCATTGCCATAATTGAGGTGAAGGCGGCCGTTATGGCGGTTATTGACGCCGAAGATCGCATGAGGAAACCCGGCGTGTTCGCGCAGGAACTCGAGATGGTCAAAGCTGCCGGCCCAGCGGGAGTTTTCATCGATTTCCTGCAGGGCGACGATGTCGGGTTCCAACCGTTCGATCAGATGCGCAATTTTCTTCAGGCGCGCCTCGATCCGGCGGCGTGGCGTCAGGCCCGAGATGGGCATGAGGCCACGACCGTGGGCGATGTTGAAGGTAACAATGCGAAGGCGCGGCATACGGTCGAAAGACATCAGCAGGACGACGGTAATAATGTATTCCACAAAAGCCCAGTGACAAGCACTGGAATGTAGGTGGGGTCTCTCACCCGCACTACCCAAGTCCATGAAAGATTGACACGCCTTGGACCGAACGTGATTTTACCCGGCTCTACACGGCGGTCATAGCTCAGTTGGTTAGAGCATTCTGCTGGCCAGCAGAATGAATCCAGGGGTCGCGGGTCGGTAAATTAGCCAGAGCAGCGGAAATGCAGCTACTCTGTTGGGATGATCGAGCCGCGCATGCACTTCGTTTACATTCTTGTGTGCCTCCAAAGCGGTCGTTCTTACGTAGGCCAATCAGCCAATTTGCTAGAACGTTTTCGCAGACATCGAGCTGGCCTAACTCGTACCACGCGCGAAAAACTGGCCCAGCCCGTCGTGATCTATTGGGAAGCATGTGCTACGCGGACAGAGGCTTTGCGAAGAGAACGATATTTCAAGGCCGGAGCCGGGCATCGATTGAAACAGGACCTTATCCGTTCCGGATTGGAGTTGTTCTGAACATCCCCGGAGCTAAATCCATGAAAGATTGACACGCCTTGGGCCGAACGTGATTTTACCCGGCTCTACACGGCGGTCATAGCTCAGTTGGTTAGAGCACTAGATTGTGAATCTAGGGGTCGCGGGTTCGAGTCCCGTTGGCCGCCCCATCCTTCTCCTCTGAGAGAGAAAAGGAAGCTAATTCAGTTGGTTAGAGCATTCTGCTGGCCAGCAGAATGAATCCAGGGGTCGCGGGTTTGACGGAGGCCCTCAGGAGCCGGAGAAGGGGCACCCGCAGGGTGAGTCCGCAGGACCGGCCGCTCAGGCCGACAATCCCGTTGGCCGCCCCATTTTTCTCAAAGAGAAAAATGCCCTGGAACTTGTCGGGTCTACGCCAAAGGGGGTCTACGCCACGCGCAAATGCGGTCGTTAGTTTATTCAACGATATGAACAAATGAACGGTTTCTTTCCCGCCTGAATCTTTGCAAATTTGTCGGCTTACCGCCTACCCCCTAGCGGCTCTCGTCTCGTGTCCGTTAGCCCTAGCTTACCCAAAGACCATGAATACTCCGTCTGCCTTGTCCCCGCGGCTAGCTTTGCGCCGCCTTGTTTCCAAACTCCTCGCTGCCTTTGCCCTGGTTTGCGGCTTATCCGTTTCAGCCCAAGCCCAATGTGTCACTGCCACCGTTGGCGGCAGTTGGCAGAACAGCACCATGACCTCGCAGACGGGCACCTTCACGGCGACTTTCGACGCCACGCCCTCGGCTTCCCCCACCAACGACGTCATCGCTCTCTCCAACGGCCCGCAGACGGCCTACGCGAACT
>Ga0210398_10000307_pt1 | contig 58392 bp, 50 predicted proteins | sample IncBWC4OmetaG_FD_161047 | JGI IMG/M metagenome (GOLD analysis project Ga0210398, IMG submission 161047) | Forest soil microbial communities from Barre Woods Harvard Forest LTER site, Petersham, Massachusetts, United States - Inc-BW-C-4-O | ecosystem: Environmental > Terrestrial > Soil >...
ATCTGGAAAAACATTTCATCCGTGCGGAGACGATTCGCTGGGATCAGTTGCTCGAAGCCGGCTCCGAAGCGAACGCGCGCGCCAAGGGTACACTGCGACTCGAAGGCAAGGACTACATGGTGCAGGATGGGGATGTGATGCACATAAGGCATAGCGGATAGTTGCGAATCGAACGATTCTGTGGCTCATAAGTTCTTACACCGCAAGCTCAGGTTTTAAAAGGCAGGCGCTCTCGCCGCCGTATACTTTTCTGCGTATGCTCACTCGCCTAATTTCGGTTGCGTCAGTCTTGGTCTTCGCCGTCGGCCTGTTCGCGCAAACGAACTCTTTACCGGCTAGGCCTGCGCAGGGCAACGTCACCCCCGTGAATGCTTCCCCACCTGGTTCCGCGGACTGGAGTGAACCCTTCCCTCCGCATCGCATGATCGGCAACATCTACTACGTCGGCAGCCGGGGACTGGCCTCGTACCTGATCACGACAGCCGCCGGGCACATTCTGATCAACAGCAATCTAAAAACTTCGGTCCCGCTTATTCGCGAGAACATTGAAAAGTTGGGGTTTCGTTTTAAGGACGTGAAAATCTTGCTGATCAGCCATGCTCACTTCGACCACGCTGGAGGCAGCGCCGAGGTGAAAGAGCGGACCGGCGCCCAATACATGGTCATGGATGGGGATGTGACCGTCGTCGAGTCCGGCGGCAAGAGCGACTTCCAGTACGGCGACGATCCCACGCTGTGGTATCCGGCGACCACGGTGGATCGGGTGCTTCACGATGCTGACGAAGTAAAACTCGGCGATACCAAGCTGGCCGCTCACAAGACCGCGGGACATACCCGGGGCTGCACCACCTGGACTTTGAGAGTACGCGAGGCAGGCAATACTTACGAGGTGGTGATCGTGGGCAGCCCTAACGTCAATCCGGGATACAAACTGGTGAATAATCCGCGCTATCCCGAGATCGCCGACGATTACGCGCGCGGATTTCGCGTGCTCAAGTCGCTTCCCTGCGATGTCTTTTTGGGTGCTCATGGCAGTCATTACGGGATGGAAGCGAAGTACGCAAAATTGGGCGCCGGCGGGACAAACCCATACGTCGATCCGGAAGGCTATAGAAACTACGTGGCCGACCGCGAACAAGCGTTTTTTTCCGAGTTAGAGAAGCAGACAGCACCAGCAAAGAATCCTTAGTCCGTACTCGGTACCATCGCCATATGCATCCCATTGCCACCAGCATTCTCCTCGGCCTCACGGCAGCCGGGGCTAACGTGTTTGGCGGGGCCATTATTGTGCAGCGCAATTGGGAGCGGCGGTATTTGCGCTACTTTGTCGCGCTGGGCGCGGGATTTATGCTGGCCACAGCCTTGATCGAGATGGTTCCGGAGAGCCTGGAGCTGCGCGGTCGGAGCGCGGCTCTCTTGATTCTGCTGGGCTATCTGATCATTCACTTCTTCGAGCACACCGTCACTCCTCACTTCCACTTCGGCGAGGAGACGCACCAGGATGAATTCATTCATGCGCACAAGGGATACTCGGTGCTGCTAGGGCTGATCATTCACACTTTTTTTGACGGCATCGCCATCGCCTCAGGGTTTCTGGTTTCGAACGCTCTGGGCTGGCTCATTTTCCTCGCGATCTTCCTGCATAAGATTCCTGAAGGCTTCACGGTGAGTTCGGTGATGCTGGCCAGTGGACGCAGCCGGGGGACGGCATGGTTCGCATCCGTGATTCTTGGCGGAGCGACGCTGGCCGGCGTTCTCACCATGGCCGTATTTCGCCATCACGTGAGCGCGGGGTTACCGCTCGCGGCGGGCGTTACTATTTATGTGGCCGCTTCAGATTTGGTGCCCGAGGTGAATAAGGAACCGGCGATGAAGATGGCGCTTCTGGTCTTTGTGGGAGCGGGAACGTTTTTTCTGCTGGAGAGTCTGTTTCACGCGCACTGACAGAGTTTTTCAGCCGGTTCGCTCCCGGTCAGAAAAAAGGCGCGGGTAGGAGTGCCCGCGCCACATGAGCGAAGCTTACGCGTTGGCCAGAACTGGCTCGACGCCATAGATGGAATGCCAGGAAGTTGCGGCCGTGAGTTTGCCGTTGACGTTGTTGATGTTTTTCACGCCTTCGGTCTCGAGCCATTTGCGGAATGCAGCTGCGCCCTGTTTGGCGTAGATGGGAATTCCATCCTTCCACGTAGCCCGGCCACAGAGGACGCCGTTGAACTTCACCCCCGACTCGCCGGCGAGTTCGAGCGTCTCGCTGAATTCGGCGTTGCTGACTCCGGCAGAAAGATAAATGAACGGCTTGGTGACCACGTTCGCCGCCTTGTGGAACAGGTCGATGGCTTCTTTTTTCGTATAGGCTTTCTGGCCACCGAATGACTTCGTGCCTTCGACAAACTTCATGTTTACCGGCACCTCGACTTTAAGAACATCCACGCCGTAGCGGTCTTTGCTGAACTCGCGCATGCTCTCGGTGACAATGTGCGGCTTTTTCTTGGCGTATTCCAAACCTTTTTCGTCAGCGCCTTCGTCATAGCCGACGAACTCGAGGAAGAATGGAATGTCGTTGGCACGGCATTCGTCGCCGATGCGCTCCACCCAGGCATGTTTTTTGTCGTTCACTTCCTTGGGATCGAAAGGGGTGTAGTAGAGCAGAATCTTTACGCAATCCGCGCCGGCTTCTTTCAGACGGCGGGCCGACCAATGATCGAGCAGATCACCAAGGCGTCCCGGACCGGTCTTGTCGTAGCCGGTTTTTTCATAGGCCAGGAGCAGGCCGGCGTTCTTGGCACGGCGTTTGGAGGCGGGCAGTCCCCACTCGGGATCGAGGAGGATAGCACTGGCGTGCGGCGTCAGCACCTCGGTGACCAGGGTTTTAAATTCCTCCATCATGGCGTCACTGACGTCTCCGCCTTTTTCTTTGCCCAGCGATTTTTGCAGCGAGCCGCGTTGATCCATAGCTGCGGCCGCGATCACACCGTGCTCGTTCGAAACTTTTCTGAGACCGGCAAGTTTTCCAGGGGTGAGCTTCATAGATTCCTCCGAGGACTGCATGAATGAAGATAAGGGCGCGGAACAAGCAATTGTAAACCAAACTGGCGGGAAAACGCCGGGGAAGCGGAGACTTGAACTGCATGTTTCCCAGACAAGACACGTAAGACCCGCACAGCCGGTCACCCTTCCTAGTCCACCGAGTGCTTGGCGGTGTAGCCGTCGCGGGAGACGACCTCGATTTTCTGATCTTTGCCTTTCTGGTCTTTCACCTTGAGTGCGCCACCATCGGGGGCGACAACCTGCACTTTCAGCTTGCGGTAGGTGCCGTCGAGTTTGTCGTTGGTGGGACGGTAGGTGATCGAATATTGATTGCGGATGTCGTTGGAGATGTCGCGGAACAACTCCGGCATCTCCCCCTCGAAGCGGGGAAAGTACGCGCGGCCACCGGTCATGGCGGCGAAGGTGCGCATTTCGTTATCGGCTTGCAGGTAATCCATATTGCTGACGGGAATGCCCATGCCGTGAGGCGCGGCGCGGCCGCGAGCCTCATACATTTCTCGGATGATCCATCCCACGCTGACCGGGAAGATAGTTACGTCCTTCGTATCCTTTATCTTCTTGGTGATCTTGTCCAGTGTGAGTTTACTGAACGTGTCAACTCCGGTGGTCACCAGAATGACGTATTTCTTGCCTTCGACCCGGTCGAGACGGTCGAGCGTGTCATACAAGGCGTCAAATAAGTTGGTCTCGGCGAATCCAGGAATGCGCAATTGGTTCAGGGCTCCGTAAACCGCCCTCTTGTCCTGGGTGAAATCAACCAGGATGTGGGGCTGCATGTCGTAGTAGGCAACCGCAATCCAGTCGTCCTTTTGCAGCGTGTTGGCAAAGGAGTAAGAAGCCTGTAGGGCCTGGATCATAAAGGCGTAATTGGTGGAGGCGTATTCGACCAGCAGCACGGCGGTGATGGGGGCCTTCGAAACATTGAAGGTGTTGATGGTCTGCACCGCACCGTCTTCAAACAGGCGGAAATTCTCTTTCTTCAAACCGGGGACGAACTCTCCGGTCTTTGTAGTAACCAATACGTCGACATTCACCAGGGGCGAGTTCACTTTGATGGAATAATCCGGCAGGCCTTCGACTTTCTTCGGAGTAGGAGGTGGGGGCGGTGGGGGCGCTTCGTCGGGATTCTTCCTGGGAATGGCGTAGGGCCCGATGTCGCCGCCTGGGCCACCCGCCTCAGCCGGGGCGTCCTGCTTGGGCTTACCGTTGTCGTTGGCTGGCGGCGGTGTTTGGGTCTGGTCCTGGGCTGATGCTGGGGAGACGGCAAAAAGCAGGGCGAGCGTGCAGGCCAGTGCCGCCATCCTCATGGTGAAGCTCAGCCGGCCTGAGCGGCGGTTGATAGCTAAGAAATCGGCGAACATATCGTTGGAACTCCGAGGAAGAAAATTCAGTATTGGGGGCGAAATGCCCTGTGCTAGTATAGACGCAGGGATTCGCGATTGGGATGTTTTGCCCGGCTCCCCTTGTTCCCCTCCTGGCAAGGACTTACAATCTGGCGAAGTCTAACCTACTAATAGAGCAGGGCTCACGCGGTCCTGCCGGGCTCAGTTCATGAAAAAATCAGTTTTCGCTTTCCTCATTGCCTGTCTGTCTTTCCCCTCGTTGGTTTCGGCGCAGAAGCCTGATTCGGCGCCAAATCCGCCCACGATTCCCGTCAGCCAGATTCGTGCAGGGATGCGTGGCGTGGCTTACACGGTTTTTGAAGGGGTCAAGCCGGAGGCCATGGAAGTGGAAGTGCTGGGCGTGCTGCACAACGTGAACGGGCCGAAGGGCGACGTGATCCTGGTCCGATTGCACGGACAGAAGGTCGAGTATACCGGCGTGGTCGCGGGCATGAGCGGGAGTCCAGTGTACCTGGATGGCAAGCTGGCGGGGGCGCTCGCTTTTCGCATCGGAGAGTTTTCGAAAGAGCCGATTGCCGGAGTGACCCCGATCGCCGACATGCTGGAGATCAATGCGCTTGATCGTTCGCCAGTGGAAGAAAGCGCTGCGGTAAGACCTTCTCTCAACAACGTTGCCGGAAAAACGGGAGCGCCGGGTGAAATTTCCGCGCTGCCGGGTTCCATGCAAGATGCCCCCGGGAGCGGGTTCGCCAATTACCTGAAGCCAATCGAAACCCCGCTGGTGTTCAACGGCTTCTCGGAACAAGCCATTCAGCTCTTTGCCGGGAAACTGGGATCGGCTGGAATCGTACCGGTGATGGGTGCGGGATCGGTGAGCGACGACAAGCAACCGGAGCCAGTTGTAGCGGGATCGGCGATCAGCGCAATTCTGGTGCGCGGCGACATGGACATTGAGGCCACGTGCACCGTGACCTACGTGGATGCGCAGCGATTGCTGGCGTGCGGACATCCGCTGTTGCAGTTTGGCTCCGTCGATCTGCCCATGAATAAGGCAGAAGTTCTGGCTACACTAGCCTCGCCGCTGAACGCCTTCAAGATTGTGAACACCACCGAGCCGGTGGGAACTTTTGTGCAGGATCGCCATACCGGGATCATGGGCGTGTTCAACCGGCAGCCGGAGATGATTCCGGTCGCCTTGAGCATTCATAGCAGCACGGGCGTGAAGCAGTTTCATTACGAGGTGCTGAATAATCCCAAGCTGACGCCGGTCGCGCTGATGGTGACGGTGTTCAACGCGCTGCACGGAGTGAACGAGTTCGGCGAAGAGATTACGTACCGGCTGACGGGAAGCATTGGGGTCAAGGGGTTTCCTGAGGTCACCATGCGCAACATGTTTGCGCCGGGAGAGAGTGCGCAGCCCGCGGCCATGCAGGCCGCGATTTCTCTGGGCGAGCGCTTCGAGCGGATCTATGACAATCCTTATAGCGCCGCCGCAGTGGCAGGCGTGAAGCTTGATTTTGATTTGGTCCGCGAACGACGTTGGGCGCGGCTGGAGAGCGCCCGTACGGATGTGACCGAAGCCCGTCCTGGCGAAGAAATTATGCTGGAGACTGTGCTGGCGCCTTACCGCGGAGAACGCATTGTGCAGCAGATTCCGGTGAAGATTCCGACTTCCGCGAGCAAGGGAACATTACGGATTCTGGTGAGCGACGGCGATACGCTCGATCACCTCGGGCGCTCCAACGCCGCTTTCGGACGAAAACTTGATCTCGCGTCTACCATTTCGCTGCTCAATAAAGAGCACTCCAATAACCGTGTTTACGTCTCGCTACTGGAGGCCGACCCGGAAGCGCGCGTCGCCGACAAAGTCATGCCCACGCTGCCCATCTCCATCATGAACGTGATGGATGGCATGCGGGGGAATCAGGAGATGATTGTCAGCGGAGAGTCGAGCGTGGACGAAACGGCGACGGCACCGCTCGACTATGTGGTGTCGGGAGCTCAGTTGTTGACGGTCACCGTGAAGTGAGTAGCGTCAATGCACGACGCCAGAGGGCTTGATCTGGGCGGGTCTTCCCTGCAGATCCCCGGACTGGTACTTCGTCAGATCAGGCTTATCTTCGGAGTCGGTGGCGAACAGCATGTAATGATCGAAACTGTGGCGACGATAGTAGCGGTGCCGGCGAAAGTCGATATAGATTTCCGCACTTCTGGGAAGCCAGAGTTCGACATTCTTCCGCGGAAACCCTACCGGTCCATATTCGGCGATCTGATGCTCGGTTCGAAGTCGTATTTGGGGCAGGGGGCTCAGCAATTCCGATTCGATCCTCACAATTTGAAAGGTGTCGGCTGTAATCCAGGCACGACCCTTGAGCCGAATCGGGTACACTTGCCCGCCGACTTTGTAGCTCTCCATTCGGCTCGGCCGATCTTCCCGTTGCCGGAAATGTACTAACCAAGTTGCCTGCCCACGCCACTGCCCTAACCCTTCGCAAGTCATTGCGAAGTTTTCACGCATTTCCGGATGGAAGACGAGCGCCAGTGCCACGAAACCTTGAGTCGCAATGCCGTCCGGCAGATCGGCGGTCCCGTACCTCTGACCGCGATATTCATTAACCTCCAGGAAACCCGGCTGCACCTTGGAGATGGCTGCGACATAGTCAAATTTTCGAGTTTCCTTACTCAGGGGATTGCCGGTGGCGTCAAGCTGTTCATGCACCAGATCTTCGATCGCCGCGAAACGGGCGACATCGTCAACCAGCCGCTTGACGCGCTCCCCTGACATTTCGATTACCTGATCATAAGGGCAAGCCAAATCGGCAGCCACAGCCGGCTTCTTGTCATCAATCTCGGCTGGCTGCCAGAGATTGTCGGGTAGGGATGGTCGCGAATCGTCAGGCGCGAGGTCCTCGCTCGCCGGAGAGGATAGGGGAATCTGGATCTTGTCCGGATGCTCGTTGTGGGCGGCGGCGCGCTTCTCCAGCTCACTGACCAAAGCCCGCAATGGCGGAGCACCCGGACTCTCTGGCGTGGCTTCCAGAAAAGCTTTGAGGCGCAGGATTCCCTCTTCATCGCGCCCGAGATTCGCCAGCGCCCGGCACAGTACGAGCAACGCGGAACTTCGTTCGCCTTTGCCATTGTCGAGAGCGGACTGAGCTTCCTGCAGAGCTTTTTCAAACTCCTTCTCCTTCAAGTAGACCTCAGCCAGGAGATTGTGCGCCGGCCAAGAGCGGGGGTCTGCGGATAGCGCTTGCTGCAAGGTCTTTTGTGCGCCCAGGAAATCCGAACGGCGAAACTGCACTCGGCCTAGCAGGATGAGCGCCTGAAGGTTGTGGGGATCGCTGGTCGCCGCCCGCTGCAGATAGGTCGCCGCCACGTCGAAGGTCCCCCGCTGGAAATTCAAATATCCGAAAAGGAAGTTGGTTTCGGAACTGGAAGGCGATGCCGCGTAGGCTTTGTCGAGGTGCTTTTGTGCGTCCTTAAGGTTTCCGGACTTGAGCGCAACCACCGCCCGGGTGGCCTCTCTGCGAGCCTTCTGCGGCAAATCGTCAAAAGGCGCATTCAAGTCGACTGCCGAGGGGTCGGGATGGAGAACGATATCCAATTCAATGTTTTGCTGTGAATATAGGATCTCCACCTTCTTCTCGAGGGTAACGTAGCCCACTGCGCTGACCTGTACGTCATAGGGCCCGAGGCCCAGGCCGACAAAGGCCGCTTCTGACTTTTCGCTTGTAGTCTGCCAGCTAGCGACGTTTTTGGCATGGCTGTAGAGCCTTATCACGGACTGGCGGTCGAGGCTGGCCTTGTTCTCTCCGCGCACCGTCAATCGGATGATCCCGCTTTCGCCGGTGGAGGTTGTGGTTACCGGCGTTTGGTCGGAGATGGTGGGAAGGTTCTTCTGCTGCTGCGCTCCGGCGCCTGGTTCGAAGAATGCAAGCACCACAACCGAGGCTGCAATCGACCAGACTCGCGGAGATACTTCTTTCCCATGGCTACGGATCAAAGGAAGGACTCCTTACTGAAGTCGGGACCGGCCGCGTCTTACCTTGTCCGTTGCCGGACGATGTCACCCCGCGGTTAGACGAATCCCGGCGCGAGAGGTTATGGATGTCCACGGAAAAATTCGCGGAACAACTCCACCCTTCGGAGGCAACGACGGAAGGGCAAGACGAAAGCTATCTTCCTGTTTCAAACCGGGTATTTGAAACCTGCGGCCGCAGCGGGATGACCCGGTTTCGATCGGCACTTGTCTCTCTATTCTTCCTCGTGCTCGCCCACTTGCTGCGCGAGGTAGCGCTCGTAGCCAAGTTCCTTGATCTGGTGCATCTGGGCTTCAAGGAAGTCGACGTGCTCTTCTTCGTCCTTGAGCAGGGTCACCAGCAGGTCGCGGGAGCCGTTATCGCCTTCGCGGGTGGCGACGGCGACGGCATCGTTGTACTGCTTAACCGCTCTGACTTCGAGGGCCAAATCGCTTTCGAGCATTCCCTTTACCGTCCCGCCGACCTTCAGTTCCAGCGGCATCATGGACGGGCTGCCATCGAGAAACAGGATCCTTTCGATCAGCACTTCGGCGTGCTTCATTTCGCCGATGGACTGTTTCTTGATGAAGTCGGAGAGCTTGCGATATCCCCAGTTTTCGCACATCTCGGCGTGCAGAAAATACTGGTTGATCGCGGTCAGTTCTTCCCCGAGCGCCTTATTTAATTCAGCGAGGACTTTAGCGTTGCCTTTCATGGGCGAAGCGAGTATACGCCAACACTGAGAAAAGCGTGTGGCGCGGGCGCTGCTGTTCCGCAAAAATGACCCCGCGCCAGTCATCTTTTCTCAGAAACTGTCCGCGGGAGCTTGCGCCTGCCAGATTCACGCTGCTCTTTTCTGACCGTCTCTTACTATAGAAGTCTGAGCCGCACCTGAGGCGTTTAGGTTTACCTGAGCTCGATGGCCGCCAGGAAAGATGCACGACGCCCAATCGTCCATCAGAACAACACGACGCCCACCTTTTCCATGTGGCGGAAGCCGTCGGTGGCCACTGCGGCCAGCACCATGAGGGTTCCGTTGTAGCCGACGTGCGCCAAAAAGCTTGCGGCCACAGATTTGGTCACGGCGCGGACTGTGGTGAGCACGACGCCAACCAGAATGATGATCAGCACGGCCGACCAGGAACGATATTGGGCGTAGTGCATGAGGCCGAAAGGCAGGGCGGTAAGAATGACTCCCCAGGCGACGCCCATGCGGCGGGCGATCACGGGATACAGGAATCCACGGAAGAACAGTTCTTCCATGAGCGGTCCGAGCGTGACGGCGAAGGCCACGGTGAGATAGGCATCCATGGGACGCTCGAAAAATTGATCGAAGGGCGTCGTCTTGGGCATGGGAAGAAACCGGCCCAGCGCGTCGAAGCCTAGCATCAGAACGCCCACGCCGAAAATACTCAGTCCAGCCACGCCCGGCCAATTCCAGCGGATGGCTGGCCAGAAGCGTGCGTGATATTTCCCCTCCACCAGGAGAAACATATAGAGCCCTACGGCAAAGTACGCCACCAACTCCGCCAGCAGCGCCAGTACGGGCTTCTGCTCGACTTCGATCCAACTGCGATGCGGATCGGCGAATTGGCGCGCGGCAAGGACGATCACGAGTTGGACGACGAAGAGAATGCCGAGCGTGAGGATGGCGATGACGAGAACGTCCCAGCCGCTCCAGACCGGGTTCTCGCCGGCCTTGGGGACACGGGACGACGCGGCCGTGGGCGGAGGAACTGAGTAGGGGATGGGCGGAGCGGACAGCCGGGGCTCGCTGGGTAGCAAGGGCCGGTCGGGCTGCGGGTTGTCGGGCGATGACAGACAGAACCTTTCTTCAATTGTGCGCCTGGTAAAGATTTCTTCGGGGCTAAAGCCCGCGCTCATTTTGCAGTCTTATTGCAGTTTTGCGGCACGGTGAAAGCCGTGCCCTTTCAAGCCAGTTGGGGAGTCGACTCTCGCGCCCGCGTGAGGCTGTCGGTCTTCACCCTATCATCACGCGCTCCGGCTCCCGTTGCCTAGAAAATAACCCGCCAATGCCTGCCCGGTGTACGACTTTTTCACGCGCACCACCTGTTCCGGCGTGCCTTGGGCTACAATGCGACCGCCTTCTTCGCCGCCTTCGGGGCCGAGGTCGATGAGCCAGTCGGCATTCCGGATCACGTCCAGATTGTGTTCGATGATGATGATCGAATTGCCCAGGTCGGTCAACCGGTGCAGCACGTCGAGCAACTTTCTGACGTCATCGAAGTGTAGACCGGTGGTGGGCTCGTCGAGCAGGTAAAGAGTTTTGCCGGTCTGGCGCTTGCTCAACTCGCGGCCCAGCTTGATGCGCTGGGCTTCACCGCCGGAGAGGGTGACGGCGGATTGACCGAGATGAATATAGCCGAGTCCGACATCGACCAGGGTTTGCAGCTTTTGCTTGACCTGCGGAATGTTTTCCAGAATCGGCAGGGCGTCGGAAACAGGCATCTCCAGCAGGTCGGCGATGGAGTTGCCGTTGTACTTTACGGCCAGAGTTTCGTGGTTGTAGCGGCGTCCGCCACAGACCTCGCAGAGGACGTAGACATCGGGGAGAAAATTCATTTCGATACGGCGCTGGCCTTCGCCCTGGCAGGCTTCGCAACGTCCGCCGGAAACGTTGAAAGAAAAGCGTCCGGCTTTGTAGCCGCGCTCGCGTGATTCGGGCAGCATGGCGTAGAGGTCGCGAATCGCCGTAAACACGCCGGTGTAGGTGGCGGGATTCGAGCGTGGGGTGCGGCCAATCGGCGATTGATCGATGCGAATGACCTTATCGATATTCTCCGCACCGACGACGGCTTTGTGCGCACCGGATTTTTCGCGCGAACGGTAGAGCTGGCGGGCGAGAGCGCGATAAAGAATGTCGTTGACCAAGGTGGATTTGCCGGAGCCGGAGACTCCGGTGACGACCGTCATCACGCCGAGGGGAAAGGTTACATCCAGATTCTTGAGATTGTTGGCTTTCGCGCCGAGAATCGTAAGCCCGGCGCCGTTTTTCTCGCGGCGTTCGGGACGCATCTCGATCTGGGTCTTGCCGGAGATGTAAGCCCCGGTCAGCGAGTTTGGCTCACGCATGATTTCTTCGGGAGTTCCATGGGCGACCAGGCCCCCGCCGTGGCGTCCAGCGCCCGGGCCGAGATCGATGACGTAGTCGGCACGGCGAATGGTTTCTTCGTCGTGCTCGACCACCAGCACGGTGTTGCCCAGATCGCGGAGATCTTCGAGCGCAGTCAGCAGGCGGGCGTTGTCGCGATGGTGAAGGCCGATGGAGGGCTCGTCGAGCACGTAGAGCACACCGCGCAGCTTGGAGCCGATCTGTGTGGCCAGGCGGATGCGCTGGCCTTCACCACCGGAAAGGGTCGCAGCCGAGCGGTCGAGCGAGATGTAGTTCAGTCCGACCGCATTCAGAAATTGCAGCCGCTCGACTACCTCATGCATGACCCGGCCGGCAATCTTTTCATCGCGGCCGGCCAGTTTGATACTCTGGGCGACTTCGAGCGCACGGGAGATGGGCAGCGCCGTGAAGTTCGCGATCGACATGCCGTTTACTTTCACTGCCAGACTTTCCGGTCGCAGACGTTTGCCCTGGCACGCCGGGCATTCGGTCGCCGACATGTGATCCATCAGCCACTCGCGATAGCCTTCGGAAGTGGACTCTTCGAGATTCTGCTTCAGGTATCCGAAAATTCCGCGGAAGCCGGTTTTGCCGCGGCCCGATTCACCATTCAAGAGCAGGTCCTGAATCTTCTCGGGAAACTTTTCGAACGGCATATTGAGATTGATGCCGTGGGCTGCAGCTGTCACTTGCAAGCTATGGATCAGGCCCTGCGAAGACGACCCGGGACCGAGGCCGCCATCGAGCAAGGGCTTCGACCAGTCGGTGATCACTTTCGCGGGATCGAAATCGTAGCGGCTGCCCAGGCCGTGGCATTCGGGGCAGGCTCCATACATGCTGTTGAAGGAAAACGAGCGCGGCTCGAGTTGGGGCACGCTGATGCCGCAATCCGGACAAGCCAGCTTTTCGGAGTAGAGTTGCTCATCGCCTCCGACCACGGCCACTTGAACCAGGCCGCCGGCCAACTTCATCGCCAGCCCGACCGACATTTCCAGGCGATGCTCGATGCCGGGCTTCACCAACAGACGGTCGACGAGCACGTCGATGGTGTGGTTCTTCCGCTTATCGAGATTGAGGTCATCCTCCAGATTCACCAATTCGCCGTCGACGCGGGCGCGAGTGTAGCCGTGTTTGAGCAGGGTCTCCATCTCCGTCTTGAACTCACCCTTGCGACCGCGCACGATCGGGGCTAGAACCATGACGCGATCTTCGGGAGTAAGAGCCATCACGCGTTGGACAATCTGCTCCGCAGACTGGCGGCTGATGGGGTGCCCACACCTGGGGCAATGCGGGACGCCGATCGAGGCGAACAGGAGACGAAGATAGTCGTAGATTTCGGTGATGGTGCCAACGGTCGAGCGAGGGCTGCGGCTGGTGGTCTTCTGCTCGATGGAGATGGAGGGGCTAAGTCCATCAATTGCATCAACATCCGGACGCTCCATCTGGTCCAGAAACTGCCGCGCGTAGGTGGAGAGGGTTTCCACATAACGCCGCTGACCCTCCGCATAGATGGTGTCGAAGGCGAGCGAGGACTTGCCCGAGCCGCTGAGTCCGGTCACGACGGTAAGAGTGTTGCGGGGAATATCCACGTCGATGTTTTTGAGGTTGTGCTGGCGCGCTCCGCGCACCGAAATCTTGGTGATGGCCATTGGTTTGGGCTGGATAGCCCTTCCGTAATCTCGACAGCCCTACAGAACTGTTCGAGATTAGGGATGCGCACCTCTACTCCGTATCTTAGTCGTCAATAGCGGAGGGCGTCAACGAAGCTAGATTGAAGCTTGCCGCATAGACGAAAAAGGATCCGGCGGCATCTGAATAGTGCGCTTTCTAACTGCAAACAGACAGGGTGGTTGATCGTGATTTCGCTTTTCATGCCTCTGATTCTCTGCCTTACCGTGGTAGCTTCGGTCGGGATTGGCGTTATCACGGCCTATGCCGCGGTCATCGGCATCCTGCAGGCTTGCGGCCGAGCGTCCGAACAACGGCCCGCGGAAGCTCCTGCGCGGCTGCTTTTGGTGCCCACGCAGAACCACGCCAGCGGCGACTAAATGCCGGGTCAGCCGCTTATCTGGTGCTCCCCCACCTGGACTAGCTTCAGGAAATTGATTGCGGCAGTCCCTCTGACCGTCGGACTGACATCTCCCTCACGGCGGCGCGCGCAGGCCCAGATTTCCTGATTGGTTTCGGGGTGGTTGGTGAAAATCCCGATTGAACTCATTGACACCGCCGAGCCAGACCGCCAATTGCTCAAGGACTGTGCTGGTCGGCTCCACCAACAGAGCAGTTTTAGAGGGTTTTGTGACCTAGACGCAGCGCCTCGCGTTCATCCAGCCGTGCGCCCTTCTCGTCACCGGCATAGAACCGCCGAAGTCTGCTCCGGTTGAACCGTGCATCAGCATCGTCAGGGTCAAGTCGGATGGCTTCATTCAGGTCCTTCAAGGAAGCCTCGAAATCGCCTCGTTGGAGATGAACGATGGCCCGGCCGGAGAAGGCCTTGGCATACTCCGGCTTCAACCGCAAAGACTCTCCGTAGTCCTTCAGCGCGCCTTCCAGATCTCCCTTGGCCAAACGCACATGGCCACGATTGCTCAAAGCGATTGCATCGGACGGCTCGAACCTCAGAAGCTCGTCATAATCCAGTAGCGCGCCATTCAGATCTCCTTTGTCTCGGCGCACTCCAGCTCTGGCCGCCCAGGCTTCGGAACAATCAGGCATCAACCGGATTGCTTCATTGAAATCTCTCAGGCCTGCCTCCAGATCGCCTTTGAAAACGCGCGCCCGACCCCGGCCAACTAACGCCTCGGGTAAGTCCGGCCTCAGCCGAATTGCTTCGTTGAAATCCCCGAGCCCACCCTCCAGATCGCCCGCAGAGCAACGAATGCGGCCTCGGTTTTGAAAGCTATCAGCGAAATCGGGATCGATTCTGATGGCTGTATTGAAGTCCTCCAGGGCGCCGTCCCTGTCGCCCACCGCCGCACGAGTTATGCCTCGGAAGTCAAACAGATCCGCCCGGTCCGGATCGATTCGGATAGCCTCACTGTAATCCTGAAGTGCTCCCTGCAAATCACCAATCTGCTGGCGGGCGAGAGCTCGAACAGCGAAGACATCGGGATAAGCTGGATTAAGGCGAATCGCTTCTGTAAAGAGACCAACTCGCTCATCCAAATCTTGTGAGCTGAATCCTTGTTCCAAAAGCCGCATAGCGAACAGATCATTCTGCTCAACCTTCGGAGAAGCATTCGCGGCGGCTTTCTGGGTGCTGCTGGCTCGCCGTGCCAATTCAGATGGCGGGTGCAGAACTGCTGCCAAGGGCACGTTCAAGAACCTATTGCGCAGTCGATCCATGGCTTCATCGAAAAAGTCCATCGGTACCCGAAGAGCGTTGTAGCTCTTGAGCACCGACAGCCGTCCGCTGAGTTGATTGGCAATTCCAGGTGCGGCGAAGTCGACCCCCTCGAGCATCACTGGCACGATATTGCGCTTCATATCCAGCGCCGCTTCAATTTCAAGGCGCACCCAATCGCCGGGCTCTTGACAGCGCTTTAATGCGGTGGGAGTTAGCAGCACCACGAAATGTGCGCGAGCTCTGATGTTGGCCAGGATTACGCTTTCGAAGTCGCCACTGGCAATACCCGTAAAGTCGAAGAAGACATCATAGCCATTGCTGCTCAGGTCCTTGTAAATCGCAAGCGCCCAGGCGAAGTTCGTTCGCCGGTAGCTGAGGAAAACGGTTTTCTCAATACCTTCCATTGGACTGTGTCCTATCACGCATTGGGAAACAAAGCTTACCAAACTACGTCTGCCGAGTGGACCCGTTCATTCGCTTTCAGGAGCCGAGCGCTACAACCCGCGGGCGGTTAAACCATTGGCGCAAATCAGAGTTGCTGGCAGGGTGAAAAATGAAGTCGAGTACGCCGTGCTGTCATTCGATGGTTGGTGATCGCGGCTTATTCTGGTGCCTACACAGAACCATGCCACCGGCAACTGGGAACTCCATTCGCCCGGAGTTTATCCCCAGTCGGGATGCGCCAACCCCAGTTGGCACCCCCACGCAGTAATAACCAGGCATCTATCCAACTTACCTTTTCGCAGTGGGTTCCTGTAGTTCACACCTCTGGCCCACCATAACTCTAACTCTCGTCACGCCTGAGGTCGACCGAGCGGCGAACCCGCAAATTTCGCGATTTCGAACATTGTTCGGCATCGAACATACACGCATAGTGAAAATTCGCAATACTCCGGTTTCACGATGAACAAGGCGGAGAATGACCGCATTCACGAGTTGTGCGCGCTGATGGCAGTGGAGCAGGATCGACAGAAGTTCCTTGCACTGGTGAAGGAATTGAACAGCATCTTCAGCGCCAAGGAGCAACGGCTCCCAGGCGAGAAGCCAAACGACGGCGGCGAATGCTAGCGCAACTGGATTCTGACTTGTCTCGCTGGAAAGAAATAAAGAAAGCAGGTGGCGTGACGCCGCGTTCCGGTAGAGAACTGGACGATATTTTCTCTGTTCGTTCGCCTCTCAGTTTTCCCCGCAAGTACATGAGATCAGGACCAGGATTACAGGGTCTCCCGGGCGGACTCAACTTGCCCCGACGCATCCAATTAACTCGACAATGCCAGGGGGAAGGAAACCTATTCTTAGAACGCTGACAAGACGGATCAAGCCTGCTCCCCTGCAATCTGGCGCTCGTTCCGACGCCGCCGGGAAAGCGGTTCGCAATATAATTCTGTTGTCGCTGCCGGACGAGGAGTATGACCTGCTGCGCCCGCATCTGGAGCCGGCGGATTTACCGCAGCACCAAATTCTGCATGAGCCGGGAGAGAAGCTCGAATTTACATATTTTCTCAACGAAGGCATGACCTCGCTGGTGGCTCTCAGCGGGGACGGGAGAAGCGTCGAAGTCGGCATCGTCGGTAAAGAAGGCATGGTGGGGATGTCGTTGACGGTGGGGCTGCGGCGGGAAGTGTTTCGGGCCATCCTGCAAATGGCCGGCAGCGGGGTGCGGATCCGGTCACGGGTATTTCAAGCGATCTTGCCGTGTGCTCCGGTCCTGCGATCCGAACTGAGCCGCTTCGCCCTGATGCAGGGAATGCAGGTTGCGCAACTCGCCGCCTGCAACCGGTTGCACGAGACCGAGCAACGGCTGGTGCGCTGGCTGCTCATGTGCCAGGACCGCGTCGACTCCAAATTGCTTCCGCTGACCCACGAATTTCTGGCGCAAATGCTGGGTACTGGGCGACCCAGCGTGAGTCTGGCGGCGGCTGTTCTCGAGGATGCCGGTCTGATTGAAAACCTGCGCGGTATGGTGAAAATATTAAATCGCAAGAGCCTGGAAGCCGCGGCCTGTGAGTGCTATGGAGTAATTCAGCACCTCAACGGCGGGCTGGGGTTGAAGTAAGTATGAACTTGGGCTCACCCGGAGCTTTATCCTGCCTCGAAATACTCAGCGGGCGTGTTCGAGAGTGATGGAAGTGAGATTGTGGACCCAGCGCGCGGGGCGCTTGTCATCTGAGACGATCAGCTGGAACGGGCCGTAGTTCCCGAGCGGCTGGTTGTCGCGCGCGTCGACTACCAGCACCTGACCCTGATGGAAGCTGGGGTCGACCTCCGCCAGAGAAAGAACCACAGAATATCGGTCCGATCCGGTGGCGACAAGGTAGCTGGCCATCGCTTCTCCGCGAAGTTCGTTGCCGAGGGGTGCGTTGACTTTCACCAGCAAAGTCGCGAGGGGAATACCGGAATAAGTTTCCGTCGCGTTGGTGTGGCCATTGTGGACCGTGATGGCGACATGCGGCAGGGCGCGAAATTCCGCGGGCGTGAAGATCACGGGCCCGTGGGCGGGATCGGCGGAGAGCAGCAAGCGACCGCCTTCGAGTGCGGGAGTGGGTGCCACCTGCTGGGCCGCTAGAGCGGGAAGGCACAGCAGCACGCAGAAGAGGGCGTCTCTCAAGTTTCGTTTACGCATGGTAGAAGCATAGCGCGGCGTGCGCTTGATGTCAGCAGCAGCGGCCGTGAATCGATTGCGGTTACTTCGATTGGACTTCGACGGAGTCGGGCAGGTTCATGGGCCGGCCGTTTTGGTTGCTGACAGCGATTTTTCGCCCGTGCTTCAAGTACGCTGCTATGACGCCAGGCTGTGACCAGTCCAGATCCCAACCGTTCTCGATGGCCAAGAGCGTATAGTCACCGGGAATCACGGCATGCAAAAGGAATGAGCCGTCCAGGTCGCTTTGATCGCGGCGGAAAAGATCGCGGTCCACCTCTGGATTCGCCGGCACGAGAACCACCATCGCACCCGCGAAACCCTTCCCCGCCTTCCTCACGGTCCCTTGTATGTCCGTGTTGCCGGTCACGACGGAAAGGGATACCGAGGGAGAAGAACCCGCCGCCACGGAAACAGTATGCCCCAAAACCTCGACCCCTTGGGCTGAGATGCGTGCGACGGAATAGCGTTTCCCGGGCCCCCACACCACAACTTCATACTTTCCAGGAGCGACCTGTTGGAGTTCCGCCTCGCCCTTGGAATCGGTCTGAGACGCACCCGCCACCCTAGTTCCTGATCGCAGTCCGACCATAAGTTGGGCCGGAGGTACAGCTTCTCCGGCAATCTGAATCGAAAATTTCACACTGCTCGAGATCTCTCCCTTGGAGAGGTCGACTTCCTCTCCATCTTTCGTGAGATCGACTCCGCTCATCTGGAGCGTCGACGCCGGCCCGGGGATGCTGACGTTGTAGCGGCCTGCGGGTATGCCCGTCACTTCCACCACGCCTGGCGATGCCGTACCGGTGACACTAGCCGGAACCGAGGTGTAAGCGTCGAAAGCCGGCTGCTGAAGCTGCGGAACGAAAAACGTGTGGGTGCCGTCATCCGGCGCGTGAAAAAGGAGGCGGAGGGACGGCACGGGATTCAGGTGGAAATCCGCCTCCACGCGTTCGCCACCGCGGATGGGGATAGGCAGGGCACTGTCTGCGTCGGTCACGTCCGGGTAATAAGTCACAGGATAGGCAACATCGAGAGATCGATCGAGGGCCGGAGTTTCCTGTCCATTGGATGCTGAATTAACTGTGGCTGACGGAGGATGTACGGCATACCAAGGTTTGCCGGTGGCCGCGAGGAAGTAAGTGCCGGGCCTGAGCGGGGTGAGTTCATACTCTCCGAGATCGTCCGTTTGGGCGGTACGGGACGGATGGATCCGATCCACGCCGCTGCTGTGGTCGTCGTAATACAGCGTCACCGTTGCTTGACGAACCGGGTCTCCAGCTTCGTCCAGAACCTTGCCGGTGATGACCGCGTCGGGCGCGAGGCGGAGCAGAAGGTTTTCCGTGTCAATGCCCGCGCCGGTCACAATCGCAGTGGAAAACTCATCGTGCTGTTCGTAGCTGGCCGAAATAAATCCGCGTTTGGCGCCGGTCAGCGAATACTTCCCCGCAGGCAGCCCGGTAAATTCATATTTGCCGTCCTCGGAAGTGATCACAAACTCAAACTTTCTGGGATCCTTCGCGTCTCGAATGGTTACTCGCGTGCGGACCAGAGGACGGCTGTCCGCTTTGCTCACGACGGTGCCGGCAATTCTATCGCGACTGGAAAGGAGGGTTGCGGGGGGCGGACTCGCAAGCTGCGGAGCAGCCCAGGGTCGCCCTCCGGGCAAAACGAGCGCCATCATCACTCCGAAGAGCGGGCGAATCGCAATGGTGCACCTCATCATTTTTTCTCGCCTACTCGCTCGCGGAAATGATCGGTAGCTGCAAGGTTACTTTCTGCCCGGGAGCAAACTGGACAACCTGGCCTTTGGTTTCGTAAAGTTTCATCGCTTCGGAGTCGCGGTAAGGCAAGTCGTGTTGTGGGCTGCCGAAAGCTACTACACGATAGGCCCCGGGCGCCACCATTCGATAATCGAACCTTCCATCCGAAGATGCCGAGAGATCCAGAAACTGGCCTGGGCTGTCCGCTAAGGGGATGCAGTATATGTGGGCGCGCGGGGTTGAAGTCGGGGAAGTGGCAGGGACACCAAGCAAATTGCCTTCGAGTTCCGCGTTATCATCTCGCATGGTGATGTCGATCGGCGTACTCGCGCCGGGCACCACCACCAAAGGCTCGCGCAGCAGATCCAACCCGCCCATCGTCGCCGATGCCACGTAGCCGCGAGAAGCAGATAGCCGTAGCCAATATCGTCCCGGCGCCAGATTTTCGAGGACTAAGGAGTCATCGTTCGGACCGGTGGGCTGACGAATTGAGGCGCTGCCTCTTTGTTCAAACTCATCTACAGGGTCGGCCCTCACGTTGATATCTAGCCGGGGCCCATGCATGGCAAAGGTATGCTTCCCATCGCTCCACGATCCGGTGCGAGGACCATCGTTCGAGCTGAACTCTTCTCTAACATTCACGCTGATCGAATTGTTTCGCATGAGTACCATGCCGGAACCATTCAGTGACGCTCCAGCCACGGCGATATTCACCGAACCGCTTGCCGCGTTCGGTCCATACACGGTTGCTTCTACAAGATATTTTCCATTCGGCAGTTGGCCCTCGATAGTTTGCCTCGCCCGGTTGTAGCCCAGGGAATAGCCGGGGCCACGTTGTGCTTGCGGCGACACGGTAATATTCATTCCACCGTCCGGTTCCGTATTGGTCACCGGAATTCTTACGGCATAGTAGGCTTGGCGGATTAAGGACAGATCCGCCTCGAAGCTTTGCCCGGCCGCAAGTTGAATCGTGGATGCCGAGGCAAAGTCGGTGGCGCTTGGGTAATACATGGGCGGGAAGCCGTAGAGCTGACCATCGGGAGTCGCGCTAACCGGATCGTTGTCCATCCATTCGTGGGTTAACAACTTATAGGTGCCAGGCTGGAGGTCAGAAAAGCGGAACTCGCCCTTCGAATTCGTGCTGGAGGAACCGCTTGGCCGCCAGCGGGGCACGCCGTCGGTCACCTGCCGGGAGACGATCTCCACATTCAAGCCATGGGCTGGCTCGGCGGCAGAAAAGGTGACTCGCCCCTTGATAACCCCCTCCGGCATTAAAAAGATGGTCACCTCCTTGCCGGGGACCATCTCCTCTGGGCCTGACTCGCCACGGTCATCCAGATACCCCGGCTTGCGCGCCATGAGCCAGATGGGAGTTCGAGCGTACCCGGATGAATATGAGCCTGGCTGGCTCTCGCCTGCGCCTTTGGGCAAAGTAAATTCGAAATGACCCTCGCCGTCGGTCAGGGTTGCGTAGCGATTGTCGGGAGAATGGACGAGAGCGCGGCCGATGGGTTCATGGGTTCGAGCGTTCACCACCGTGCCGCGAACCACATTCGATTGATTTTCCGACTGTGGGACCTGGGCAAAACCGACCTCGGCACCCGGACCGCTACGGACAAAAAAGAGGCTTAGCATCAGCGCCCAAACCCTGATCGTCAGACGAACCTGGAGGGACTTAGGCGGACAGTGGATCGGAGGACAGTCGGGGCTCGGCAAGGAAATTACTCCTACGTTGTTGTTCCCACAAGGTCGGCCGTGTGAACGTGCAGTGGCGAATCGTTCGGCGGTATTTTACCTCCCTCCGTCTCGCGGGACACCAATCATGAAACCGAGTGGAAGGGCTGCTTCCCCGGTCCCCGTGTTAGCATTTCGGTATTGCCCGCGCCGCTGGTGCGCATGACCCGTATTCGTCCCATCCCGGTTTCAGTGTTTACTGTGATGCTGCTTGGCGTTCTAACGATATCCGCGCCTGCGGCCGAGCCGTCGCCCTGGCTGGAGGTTCATTCTACGCATTTCACGGTAATTACCGACGCCGGGGAAAAAAGGGGCAAGGAGGTTGCGTTGCGGTTTGAGCAGATGCGCGGGGTGTTCGCCCTCCTGCTGATGAAAGATCGGCTGAACGAACCGCGGCCATTGACGATTCTCGCCTTCAAGAACGACAAGAATTATTACCAAAGCGCGCCGCTCAAGCAGGGGCAGCCGATCGGCGTTCCGGGTTTCTTCGTCCCCGGCGAAGATCAGAATTTTATCGTGCTGAACTTGTTTGAAATGGAACCTTGGCGCGCCGTCGCCCACGACTTTGCGCACTTGCTCATGAACTACAACTATCCTCCGGTCGAGGGATGGTTCGACGAAGGCCTGGCGGAATATTTTAGTTCCCTCCGCGTCGACAACCAGCAGGTGGAAATTGGCGGCGATCCCGAACTCAACTCCATCTTCACCGGAGATCTGTTGGGCAATCAGCGCGAGATTAGCAGTCCTCCGAGGTCCTTCACCGAATTGCTCGACGGCCAGGTGTGGCTGGCGCTGCCCGACCTGCTTACCTTGAAGCATGACACTTCCACGTATGTGGAAGGCACGCATCACACGCTGTATTACGCCCAGTCCTGGATCACGGTGCACTACCTGCTGCACGAGAAGAAGCTGCCCGAGACCGGCACCTACTTTGATCTGGTCGAGAACCAGCGCCTGCCGGTAGAACAAGCCATTCAGAAGGCCTACGGGGTGACGCCTGATCAATTCGACAAGGCGGTAAAAGACTACTTTCACTCGCTGACACCGCTGTTCACGGCTCTCGACGCCTCGAAGCAGAAAGATTCCACGGCCGATCCGCGGCAGGTCTACCACTTTCCCGCGCCGGTGGGACCGAATGACAGCGCAATCATCTCCAAACCGATGCGCGAGAACGATGCCAAGGCATTGGCAGCTGAGGTAATGACAAGAATTCCGGAACGGCGCAACCTCGGGCTGCAGGAATTGCAAGCCCTGGCCACGATCCCCGAAACCAATGCTTCGGGAAAACCTGTCGAGAGGAAAGCCGCGAGGGAGAATATCGAGGACGCGCCGCTCGTGGCAGCTGTGGGCAATGAGATTGCCCATCGAGCGCTGGCCTGGGATCACCTGCAACACGGCGAGTTCGATGCGGCGGCGGAAGAGCTGAGCGACGCGGCCATCCTCGACCAGCACGACCTGTGGATCCGCTACTACCTCGCCGTGCTGAAATACCGCATCGCCAAGGCCAAGCATAGCGACATTCAGGGACTGCCGAACATGATGCAAGATCTGCGGGCGGTGCTCGATTGGTATCCGGAGTTCGCCGATGCCTACGACTTGATGGCGATGGCGCGCAAGGAGGGCGGTGGGTCGATCGCGGCCATGCAGGCGGAGCGTGCGGCGATCGAACTCAGTCCGCGCAATCAGGAGTATGTCTACCACTTGGCGGAAATCTATATTGAGGGCAAGAAGTGGGAAGCGGCGCGAGCGTTGCTGGAGCGTTTGAAGACGAGCAGTGATTCGCAGGTAGCGGCGGAGGCACGCGAGCAGCTAACCCGGCTGACCAACGAACAGAAGTATGGCCTGTCGACAGCCTCGACGGCTCCCAAACTGTCTCCCCAGAGTTCACCCTTTGACGTGCTGGAGCAGGATGCTCGAAAGCGTACGGCCGCGGGACAAGCGGCGCAAAACGCTGGAGTGGGCGATAGGCGCGCGGCCAAATTTCTCCAGGGGCTGCTGCTAAGAGTGGATTGCTCTCAGTCTCCGGCTGCGGTTCTCACCGTGGCGACCGGCGGAACAACTCTCAAGCTGCGAACGGCTGACTACAAGTCCCTGCTGCTGATCGGCATCGATAGCTTTTCGTGCACCTGGAGTGATCGCTCGGTGTCGGTGAACTACAAGCCGGGCGGCTTGTCGGATGGGGATTTGGTGTCACTGGAAGTGCGCTGAGGTTCGTGTCCAAACCGGATTTCTGGGTAGAACAATCTTGCCTCCGTGGGATGGAAGCACGGAGGCTGCCCGCAATTTTCGCTTTATCCGCGGTATGCCCTGTCAGACCCAACTCTCGAGGGTGCTGACGTCACATACAGTTCGGCAGGCCCCGGGCAAAAGCTGCCCGCTCGAGCGTCTCCAACTCTTCGCGGAGCTCGATTGCGGTCTACGGCACCAAGGAGAGCCTCTGGCAAACGGTCCAGTAGGCGGTCTCTGCAATTCTGGCGGCAGGGCTGGGGGCCGGAAAAATCCCACCGAAGCGAAGCTTGGACGGGGCAGATTGAGAGGGGAGTGGCATGGCGCAAAATAATTAACCCTCCCGATGAGAGCGGGAGGGTTCAGCCATCCACAATGATCGCGGCTAGGCGCGGACAACGTTGCCCGCTTGAAAGCCTTTGGGCCCTTTCAGCAGATCGAACTCCACGGTCTCGCCCTCGTTGAGCGAGCGGTAGCCGTTCTCCTGAATCGCGGAGAAATGTACGAAAACGTCCTCCCCCGTGGAGCGCTGGATGAATCCATATCCCTTCGCCCCGTTGAACCACTTCACTGTTCCCTTCTCTCTCACGGAAAAACTCCTTTCACTATCGTGAAGAATTGTTCCCCGAATCTCCAGCATTGTTGTCCCAGCGAACCAGAACGCCCCCTCAAGAAAGACGGTGGAACTCGGCCGCGCCCGGTAGTGCTAAAGAAATCGCCTAAAGCAAAAGACTCCTCGGATTAACGCCGCTTAAAGACATTGCGGCGCGAACTTTCGGAGCCTTGGACCTTCGACGCTGTTTCTACGGCCCTACGCAAGACGTCAACCTGCCTAACACACTCATCGCCCGGTACGGACAACGAGCACACGATAATAAGCACTACTAAATCGTTTGACAAGAAGAATTAGCGGACGGGCTTCAAGATAACCGGCGGTCATGTCCCAAACTTTAACGAGGTATAAGAAAAGGCTCCCTGAGGGACCCAAACTTTAGTTTTGCGGCACCTGCCGACAAGCGGGCAAACCCTTGGTAGGATTAGGTTAACACCCGTGCCCGATCAGACAACAATTACGCTTGCTCGACCGGAGGAAAGCGCTCCAGGCCGCCCCCCCGCCCCCCGCCGCGTGCGGCCCGCCGGGGTGATGAGTTCCACCGTAAGATACGTGCTGCGCACCGATGTGCACACTTTTGCCTTTTCGGTGGCGGCCAACTCGATCCTCTCGTTTTTCCCTTTCGTCGTTCTACTGATGACGCTCATCCGGCGCGTTTTTCATTCCCAGGTGATGTACGACGTGGTAGTGGAGTTGCTCCGTGACTACCTGCCCGCGGGGCAGGAGTTCGTCATCCGCAACCTCAACGCGATGGTGAATAGCCGCCACAGCGTGCAAGTGGCTTCACTGATCATCTTGCTGGTGACGTCTTCCGGCGTGTTCATGCCCCTCGAAGTGGCGCTCAACCGGATCTGGCGCTTTCCGACGAACCGCTCGTATTTCGGCAATCAGCTGATCTCATTGGGGCTGGCCTTCTCGTGCGGAGTGCTGTCCTTGCTGTCCATTGCCATGACGGCGGGCAATGTGGCTTTGCTGGAGTTTTTACTGCGGGGTCACAGCGGCGGATTTATCCGCCTGGCGGGTTTTATGGTGATGAAGCTGTTCGCCATTGCCGCCAGCATAGCCATTTTCTTCCTGATTTACTGGCTGCTGCCCAACGGAAAGGTTCCGGCGCGCGCGGTGCTGCCAACGGCGGTGATCATGGGGTTGCTGTCGGAGGCTTTGAAGTATGGCTACATTCTGGCGCTGCCCTGGCTGAATTTTGCGGAGGTTTATGGGCCGTTCGCGCTGTCGGTGAGCCTCATGTTCTGGGCATTCCTTTCGGGGTTGCTGCTGCTGGCGGGCGCGAATCTTAGCGCCGAAGAGCACGCCCGGCGCGGCCTATAGGAGGAGTTTCTTCACGCCCGTTGTTTGCGCGGGACGCGCCTCATCAGCCGGGCGCCCGTTTTTGACTCGGTCGTAGAAGTGGCACGTCGCGGAAAGCGACTCCGCGTTTGCGCTTGATGCGGCAGATCAGATTCTCGAGTATTTTCGGCAACACATTCACCCCGGGCATCGGCATCCGGGAATTCTTCCCTACGTAATCCTCGGCGCCCGGGTGTAATCGGTTCTTGCCGATTCTTTTCGGTGAGGCGGCTGAGCACCATCACCGGGAGGTTGGCGGTGGTGGCGTCCGCCCCCCCCATTCCACCCGTCGCCTGACCCTATGACGCCTGACAACTCCAAACCAACGTAATTCGTCGGCTCATTTTGGTGGTGGGAATCAGGGCCAGTTGGCCTAGGATTTTAGATGTGCAATGGAAGCGCATCATCGAGTTGTGGCCCTACGTTTTGCTTTTTATTTCGCTGGCAGGATTCGTGTACCTGTTCGCCGGCGCTCGCTAGGGGTCTATCCGAGAACAGAATCGTTCGTCATCGAACAGTCTGCGACGCCTGAATTTCTGTAGTCTCTTTAGTGCTGCGGAAACCGAGCGTAGGAGTGCCTGACTCTGAATGCGAAAAGACCGCCTGAACCCTGTTGTCCCTATTGTGTGTCAGGGAAGGGATTCAGGGTGATGAAAGTTCTTCAAAATGGGCGGCAGATTTGTGAAAACTGCGGCCATATTATTTTTCCGAACGACAGGGCTTTCAGGTGCCCCTGCCCGAAGTGTCTCGAAGTTAATTTTTCTCCCAGAATTCGCCGCCTGAGGCGGAGCTAGGTCATGACCTATCTATCCCGCCTCGGCCCAACCACGAATCGGGCTTATTTTTGTTTGTGTCCGTGCCGGAAGAATTCCCCGTGATTAGACCCCACTTCCATTCCCCAAGCATACTCAGGGTATTCCCGCTTCGCGCTGTGCATTGCTTCCGAGCGGCGCTCCCGGTGACGGGCGTTGCCGGCAGCGGATTGTGGACGACACGAAACCGAAACGATGCACCTTTAGAAACTGCTTCGGTCCGCAACCAAGCATCCATTGCGGCAATTCTCTCACCACTGTCAGGTTAGTCCTGGCCCTTTCATTTTGCGCTTTTTCTCCCGGCGGTAGGACCGCTGGGGATAGTTCTTGCCCACCCATCGGTGCGGCACTATACTTCCGGCTACCAAGATGGACGCGGGGTCTCGGATAGTCTCTTTGGGGGAAGAGAAATCCGGGACCCTTTGCTCTTTCGGCCCCCGATAGCATTCGATGACTTCCGTGCTTGGGGTAATCGCCTCTAGACGCAGCCGGAAAACGTTAGTGAGGTTCTTGCGTCTTCTTCGGTGCGCCCGCGGTGCCATTGCTCCGCCTCACAGCCGCGCCCGATAAACCCTTGGCCTCGGACCTCAGACCGCCGAGCACGTCCATGAACTGCTTGGCTACGTCGCCCGCAAGTATGATTGTGTGTTCGGGCTGAAAGTAGATAGTGACCCGGCCGGTCACTGTCTCGTGATTTATTAGGCGCACCTGATCCAAGTTGATCGCCTGTTCTCCTCCGCTACCGCCAGTCAAGAAGAAGTTTGCCATCGTCTGGTCACTCCTAGAATGGTTTGTGTGACCTTGGGTTGGTCGAGAACAAACCCCTGATGCAAGACAAATCATTTGGACCCGCACTTTGCACGCCCAGAGGGTTCACAGAGCGCGGATGACTACCACCATTAATGCGATCACGACAATCGATCCCAACAAACCGTAACCTAGCATAGTGCCTCCAGTGGGAAGAATCTGCACCGAGTATGCTGGAAGAGGATGAGGCTTCGCTGCCCTGTTTTGCTCACCTGCATGATTTCGAGCACAAAGCGGCAAGGACGGTGCAAATATACAACCAAAATGGGGCTCGCCATGCGCCGTACCAGGTTGCCGCTGCCCTTAAGCGTTTGCCCGGGTCCGGCAGACCAGCGCCTTCGAGAAAGCACAAGGTCACGCGGCCAGGTAGAAGCACGGGTAGAAGCACCAAGGAGAAGATCGCCTCCGAGGGGGGCGCGGTCGGACTAAAGCCGATGATCAGCCAATTGTAGTCGTCACAGACCCTCTCGACAGCGCCGGGGACGAGCTTTCGCATTTTGGCGAGCGCGCGGCGGGCGAAGGCGCAACCTCCCGGTCGTATTTCGCGAGGAAGGAATCGAGTTGTTGCCCGGCATCCGCTCGCGGCGCTTCAGCGGGCGACTTCTTCGGAGGTGTGGGTTCGTCGATTTCCCAGCCGGCATGATCTGCCGCCTGACCCATGCCTGCTGATGTCAGCCGTCAAACTGACTATTTCTTCGTCCACTGATCGACCCAGTCGTTGACCGTTTGATACCAGAGCTGAGAGTTTTGCGGCTTCAATACCCAGTGGCCTTCGTCGGGGAAATACAGCATCTTTGACGGCACGCCTTCCATCTGCAGCGTGGTGAACAGCTGCAGGCCTTCGCTCACGTCAAGCCGGTAATCCTTCTGGTCGTGTATGACCAGGGTCGGCGTCTTGAAATTTTTCGCATACTGGTGCGGCGACCACTTTTCGTAGGTGGCGCGGTTGTCGTAGGGAGTGCCTTTGAATTCCCAGTCGTTGAACCACAGTTCCTCGGTGGTGCCCCAGGCGGATTCCGCGTTGAACATGCCGTCGTGCGAAACCAGGCACTTGAAGCGGTCGCTGTGGCCGAGGATCCAGTTGATGGCGTATCCGCCGTAGCTGGCGCCCAGCGCGCACTCGCGGTCTTTGTCGATGAACGGGTAAGTCATCTCGGCGTAGTCGAGGCCCTTCATCAGGTCTTCATAGGGCGCGCCGCCCCAGTCGCCGTTGATGGCGTCGATGAACTTCTGCCCATAACCGGTCGAGCCGTGGAAGTTGATCATGATGACCACGTATCGGTTGGCGGCGAAGAGTTCGGGATTCCAGCGGTAGCTCCAGTCGTCTCCCCAGGCCCCCTCAGGGCCGCCGTGGATGAGGAACTTCACGGGATATTTCTTGCTTGCGTCGAAATCCGGCGGCTTAACCAGGAAGCCTTCGACCTTGTCGTTGTGAGCACCGGTGAAATAGAAGGATTCGATCGGCGACATAGAGACTCGAGAAAGGATCTCTGCATCGGGATCGGCAAGAGTACGGGGCTCAACGCCGGTAAGGTTAATCCGCTTAGTGCCTTTGGGATAGTTGCCTAGGATCTGCGCCCAACGTCCCTCTACTATCCCAGTGCTTACTACGTCGATGCGGCTTGGGAAAGCGATTGAATTCTGTGTAAGCGCCAGCGTTCTGCCGTCGGGGGCGAAGTCAAGATCATCGTAGGTTCCGGCCATCACTCGAACCACCACGAGATCATCCAGCCCCACCCGGAACAGCGGCTGGTACCCGCCTTCTCCGGCGCTGAAGTAAATCACTTTCGAATCAGGTGACCATGCGTAAGTTCCAACCCATTCACCGAAGTTCTCGGTCAGATCCTTCTTCTCGCCCGTCTTGCGGTCGTACAGCATCAACCGGAAGCGGTCGCTCTCGTATCCCGGACGCTGCTGGGCGCGGTAGGCGATGTAGCGGCCGTCGGGGGAATAGAGCGGCGTCGAGTCGCTGGCGGGATTGTCGGCGGTGATGTTCTTGGCAGGCCCGCCGCCGACCGGGACGATCCAGAGATCATTGTTGGTGGAAGCGGCCGGATTCTTGTCGTGATTCGAGGTGTAGCAAATCTCCTGCCCGTCAGGCGAGAAGGCGTAGTCATCCTGCCCGCCGAGCGAGAACACCGGCGCGTCGTAGTTGCCGGGGGTGAGGTCGAGCGGATATTCAGCCCGACACTCAGTTCGAGCTGCCCCGTTGCTCGTGCCTGACCCCCCGCACGACCCTTCGATGAAGATGTGCGTGCGCTTCCCTTCCTTATAGGCATTCCAGTGGCGATACAGCAGATGCGTGAAAATCTGTCCCTTGACGTTCGACTCTGCCGCTTCCTTCAGCTTCCTGGCGTTGCAGACCTGTTCTGCGTTACCTTCCGTGCTCGAGTTTGACGCGGGAGCATCGCACTCGGGGTATACGTCCGACGTGAACAGGAGGTACGTGCCGTCGGGCGACCAGAGTTCTCCCCCAGCCTCCGTCGGCATTGCGGTCAGCCTTTGCACCCCAGTCACCGTTCCCGCCATGCCGTCGAAATCGGCACTCCAGACCTGCGCTCCGCCTTCCTTCGTGGAGAGAAACGCGAAGCGTTTGCCGTTCGGCGCCCAGCGCGGACGATCCGCATCCTGAGCGGAGATGATCTCACGCTCCTCGCCTCCCGCCGTGGGAATAATCCAGAGGTGTGGAGTCTTGGTGTTGGCCTCGAGATCTACATCAACCACGCTGAAAATCACCCACTTCCCGTCGGGCGAAACTTCGGGCTCGCCCACGCGCTTCAGTTTCATCATGTCTTCGAATGTGAAGGGATGTTTGGCCTGGGTAAAGGCGGGAAAAGTGAAGGCAAGAAGCAGAAAGGAAAGAACAAGACGGCGCATGAAGGGACCTCCTCGGCAAACCGATGAGTGTAGCAGGCTAGCGCTTCTGGCTTCTAGCGGCCAGCTTCTGGGCCGTTGGCCGGCGGGGTGCTAACCAACAGGTAAATACCTGTCTGCCAATTCTTCGGACGGCAACCCCCTGATTGATATGGCATCCAAGGTAACGGCAGAACTGCAGCGCCCTACCCCCGGCCTCACTGAGCGGAGAGGGGTCGGGGGAGGGTTGCCGCGGTCGCCGTTCGCAATGGTACTCGGCGAAGGTGCGCGAAATTGGGGGACTTCTCCTCTCCCCACTCGATCGATCGGTTATCCGATAAAATAGGTTCATGAACCGGCCGCACCGCATTCTTCTGTCTCTTGCTGCCTTCGTTGTATGCGCCTTCCTTGCTCGACCCGCAGCGGCGCAGGAAGGTCCCCTGGAAAATACCGCACCGAAGGGCGTCACGCCCGACGAGATCATCACGCACTTTGCGGCCAAGGAAAAACTGTTTAAGGAAGCGCGTGACCAGTACACCTATCGGCAGGACATCAAGGTCCAGACGCGCGACGGCGACACGGTCACCGGGGAATATCACGAAGTGTTCGACGTGCTTTACGACGACAAGGGACATCGCATCGAGAACGTCGTGTTCGCCCCGCAGTCGTCGCTCGAACAGGGAGGGTTGTCTCTGGACGAAGGCGACGTCCAGGATTTCCGCAACCGACTGCCTTTCGTGCTGACCAGCGAAGAAGTTCCGGAATACAACATTCTTTATGTGGGCCAGCAACTGGAAGACCAGTTGCGCTGCTATGTTTTCGACATCGCGCCCAAGGAGATCGTGGGGAAGAAGCGTTACTTCCAGGGCCGCATCTGGGTCGACGATCAGGATTTCCAGATCGTGAAGACCTATGGGCAGGCCGTCCCGGAGATAAAGGATTCGAAGAAGAAAGGGAAGCAAGAGCACCTTTACCCGAAGTTCACCACCTGGCGGCAGCAGATCGACAACAAATACTGGTTTCCGACCTACACTCGGGCCGACGACACGCTGCACTTCAACACTGGCGATATTCACATTCGCGAGATTGTGAAGTACGAGGACTACAAACGGTTTGGATCGAATGTGAGGATTCTGTATAACGGCCAGGAAGTTCCGAAGGCGGACCAGAAAGATCAGAAATCGCCGCCGGACCAGAATCCGAATCCCGACCAGAAGAAGCCGCAGTAGCAAGCAAAGTTTCAAAAAGCCTTGCAGCTTCGGAGCCTTGGAGGCTCAGTAGAAAAGATACTTTCTCCATTTGTCGTCCGACCGGCCCATCAATCGCATGATATGGCGGCTGGTGTGGAGGTTGAAAGCGCGGGGCTCGCGCATTAGCTTCATTCCGGCTTCAACGGGAAGCTGATTGCCCTTGCGGCGATTGCAGGTGTGGCAGCAGGCGACCAGATTCTCCCAGGTAGAGGAGCCTCCGCGGGAGCGCGGGATGACGTGGTCAAGCGTGAGCTCGCCGGAAGGCAGCACGGTGGCGCAGTACTGGCAGGTATTGCGGTCGCGCAGGAGGATATTTTTCCGCGATAGAGCGCGACTCTGGTGGGGGATGCGGCGGTATTCCAGAAGTCGAATGACCGAGGGCACACGCATGGCGATGCGCGCGGCATGCAGGAAGTGTCCATTCTCTTCTTCTGTCATGGCCACACCCTTGAGCACCAGGACCAGGGCGCGGCGTGCGGCGCAAACATTGATGGGCTCATAGGAAGCGTTCAGAACGAGCACAGGCGCGTGCAGCGCGTGACCGTTGCTGTCGCGGTGCACGGCCGCCCCGGCAAACAGACCGGGGGCGTGCCTGCCTGTCAGTCCTCCGTCGGCTTCAATCCTGGCTGACATGATGCTCGTTTGTCCCCTCCAGACCGTCCTCATCTTCTCTGGCACTGCAATTTCTCTTGCACTGCACTCGTGACCCTTACACCAGACGCCGGATCCTCGCGTATGCAACTAACTTAGATGCCGACCGCACGAGCCACGCGAATATCTTGTACCCCGGACGACGCCTCGCCGTCGGACGCGTCTAGCGGACAAACGAATCTCCACCTGCTGATCGGAAGCCTCTAGCTTTCTGGCCTCAGGTCGAACCCATACTTTGGTTGCTCCGATTCGCCGGCATAAACCGCATCGAGGCTCGCCGTCAGACAGGGAGAGTGAGCAGGACGAACCCAGGCGCTCGCCGCATCTGAAGCCGACTCCACCTACGGTGCGATCGAAGGCGTCAAGACACTCCTGGCAGACGGGAAGCCGGGAGATCTCTACTGGAGGCTCGCCGCATATGCGGCAATCGGAGGGAACGAGATCGGAGAAAAGACTTTCAGCAATTCGAACAGAAACTCGTCCGGGCCAAGCCTGGTCAAACCATGATCGGCCGCCTGCGAAAGCAATAGAAAGCCCTGCCCCTGCGGCTTTGGCCTGGATAGCCCGAATTCGGTCTCCACTACTGCTGAAGACGGCCTCCGTGATGCCCACGAAAAATAGGGCGCTTCCGCGTTGCCCGCGTATCGCCAGTATAGCGGCGTCCGGGCCACTAGGCAACGTTCGGAGTGTCGCGACCTGAAACCGCCGCGGCCGGCTGGTTCCAGGTCACGTCCGACAGCCGCTCGCGCACCGGCATAAAAATAAAACGATAGTTCCTTCGAAAACACTCCGCGCAGCGTACCGGCCGCAGAAGAAGGATCGGAAGAAGATAGCGTTCGGAAAACGTGCGGCGCCGGGAACGAAAGCCGGTGTCGCAGCCACAATCGTCGCAGTGAAATTCGAGATGCTTCTGAAACCAGAACGGGTCGGAGGAGTAACGTGTCACACTGCACCTCGCAATGACAAGCCTACAAAGGGGTGGACGACAATTACTACTTTATCCCAACTCGGGTCCGACGGATGACGCCAGCATCGGCCCGGGGGTTACCATTTTGGACCGCGCCCCACACTTGTAAAGCAGCCCGCCCTCGTGCTAACGTGCGCCGTTCCCGTGTTTGCGTAAGTACGAAACAAGGTTGCCTTCATACCACCACTTACGAGGATTTCGCCGATGAGCAGTCCCATCCCCACAGCCTCCGAACCGGGCGGCAAGAAACACGTCCCTTTTGTTCCTGAGCACATGCAGATGAAGGAATTTACTCTGCGCGCAGTGCTTCTCGGACTCTTGATGACGGTCGTTCTGGGAGCAGCCAACGCTTACCTCGGACTGCGCGCCGGTATCACCATCGCAGCAACCTATCCCGCCGCAGTGATTGCCATGGCGGCCATGCGGGCGTGGAAGGGATCCCTACTCGAAGAAAATATTGCGCGTACCGCTGGCTCCATCGGCGAGTCGGTAGCCGCTGGCGCGATCTTCACTCTGCCGGCGTTTGTTTTGGCGAAAGCGTGGCCCTCGTTTCGGCCCGGCGATGCCTACTGGAAATCGACAGCGCTGATCATGGTGGGAAGCATCCTGGGAGTTCTCTTTATTTCCTTGGTACGCCGCGGCATGGTAGAAGATCCAGAGTTGCCATTTCCAGAATCGTTGGCGGCATCGGAAATCCATAAAGCGGGACAACGCGGCGCACAGGCCGCTAAGTATCTCTTCTGGAATATCGGAGTTGGCGGGGTCGTATACATTCTGGGGAAATTCGGCCTGTTCGCCGCGGACACCGATCTGCACGTTGGCGTGGGCAGTTTGGGACACAGTCAGGTGCGTCTGGGAATGACGGGAAGCACCCACGTGGTCGCCACCGGCGGAACTACCGTCTTTGCGGCACCAAGCGTGAGTCCAGCCTATCTCGGCGTAGGTTACATCATCGGTGTCAGGTTGGCATCGATCCAATTTGCGGGAAGCGTGCTGGCCTGGGGACTGCTGGTTCCCTTGTTCATATTCTTTCTTGGTCCGCAACTCAAGGCGTACATCCCCGCCGATACTCCCGACAATTGGGCGACGATGGCAGACGCGGTGTGGAGATACATTGTGCGTCCGATTGCCGTCGGTGGGATGCTGGTTGGGGCAGCCTACACACTTTTCAAAATGCGCGCCAGCTTAACCGCCGGAATTGGCAAGGCGTTGGCCGATCTGCGCCAAACTTCCGACGAGCAGGCCAAGCTGGCTCGTACCGAACGGTATATGAGTTCGAAAATCGTCTTCGGCTTGATTGCCGTAATGTTTATGCTGATGTGCTTGCTTTATATCAGGATCTCGGGACTGGTTTGGCCTGCAATTCTGGCCGCTGTGGTCATGATTCTGGTGGGATTTTTCTTTGCCACGGTATCCGGCAACCTAGTGGGTTTTATCGGCTCGTCTAACAATCCGATTTCCGGCCTCACCCTGTCCACGCTTTTGATTGCGGCGCTCCTGATGGTGGCGCTGGGAGTGTCCGGAAGCTCAGGAGTGGCTGCGGTTCTAGGCGTCGCGGCGGTGGTCTGCGTTTCTTCGGCCGTAGCAGGCGAACTGTTGCAGGACTTCAAAGTTGGTTACATCCTCGGAGGTACCCCCAAGCTAATTCAGACTGCGGAACTGATCGCGGTGGTAGTGGCTAGCCTGGTGATGTATTGGCCGCTGATGCTGCTGCATGAGGGCAGCATCCGGGCCGGTGGTGTGGGATTTGGCGGTCCGGAACTTCCCGCCCCGCAAGCTGGTCTGATGGCGACACTGGCATTAGGCATCGTCGGCCATGACATGGCCTGGCCGCTAGTGGTGGTGGGAATTTTGTTCGGCATCGCCATGATCATGATGCAAGTGAAGAGTCCGATGCTGGTGGCAGTGGGAATGTACCTTCCGTTCGGCACTACATTCGCAATCTTTGTGGGCGGAGTAATTCGTTCGCTTGGCGATTGGGTGGCTGATCGGCGGGGCTTCAACAGCGCACAAAAGGCACGCGTGGAAAATGCCGGAGTGCTGGTGGCCTCCGGATTGATCGCCGGAGAAGCCCTGCTGGGCTTGGTTTGGGCCGGATTGCAATTCGTCCCTCAATGGGGCGCGCCAAACCATCCCCCGCAGATCTTCAGCGATCCCTCTTATCTAGTGGGCGGAATGATCGTTCTGGTGGGCTTGGCGGCACTGATGATTTTCGCGCCCGTATCGGCCGCCGGCGATCCGAACGAGCCGGCGCCACCAACCGCGATGATGTAACCAGGACGCATTCCGCATTTTCCTTCGTGCAACTTAGCAGCCCCGCATGGTTTAGTGTCTTTTGTATGTCGATCCCTGACAATATTGCCGTAGTGCGAGAGCGTATCGATAAAGCTGCCCGGCGCGCAGGACGTCCGCTCGAAGAGATCGCGCTGATGGCGGTCAGCAAGACGCAGCCGCCGGAAAAGATCCTCCAGGCGTACGCCGCCGGTCTCCGACTGTTCGGCGAAAATCGCGTTCAGGAATTTTCTGCCAAGGCCGATGCGCTCGCCCATCTGCACCATGCCGACTGGCACATGATCGGCCATCTGCAAACAAACAAGGCAACCAGAACAGCGGAACTGTTCCGCGCTGTCGATTCGGTTGACTCACTGAAGCTCGCCGAAAAGCTGGATCCAGCAGCCCGCAAGCTCGATAAGAAACTGGATGTGCTCATCGAAATCAACGTAGGCGGCGAAGCTGCAAAGAGCGGCGTAGCCTCCGACTCACCGGAACTTGAGGCGTTGCTGCTGGCCGCACCTCGACTGGAGGCGTTAGCCTTCCGCGGCCTGATGACGGTTCCTCCGTTCACCGACGATCCGCAAAGCGCCCGTCCCTACTTCCGCAAACTGCGTGAGTTGCGGGATATAATTTCCGCTCGCAGACTGCCCGCCATCGACATGACCCAGCTTTCCATGGGAATGTCGCACGACTTCGAAGTCGCTATCGGAGAAGGCTCGACTTGCGTCCGCGTGGGTACGGCGATCTTTGGCGAACGAGCAAAACCTTAAGCACGAGGGCACAGAGAGGAACACAGGGGCAATGAAGCTTCTCGACCGGCTCTGCGCGGGGACCCTTTTTATTCTCTCCATCGTGGATTGCCTGCTCGTGCCCAGAACTTATACCGGTAGGATCTGGATCTTCGGGACGTGCCTGGCTTTGTTGTTCGCCGCGATGCTGAACCTGCTGCGCATTCGCAACCGCCCGGGAGTGAGGGGACTCAAGCTGTTTTGTGTCGCGGCGAATGTGATAATGCTGGTGTTCGGGATCGCGCTGATGGCGAGCATCGGATGGTCGCGCACTCTGCACCACCCGCAAGTGCCAGGGCTGACGGCCTTATTGCTGGTCGAGAGCGCATTCTCGCTGAGGAAAAACACCTGATTCCCATCCCGGAGTCGAAAGCAAGCGTGACGATTGCGGTCAGGGTCTATCCCCGCGCCAAGCAAAACGCAATCACCGGTGAGCTCGGTGATCGACTCAAAGTTTCTCTGACGGCGCCGCCGGTCGATGGCAAAGCGAACCGGGCTTGCGTCGAATTCTTGGCAGAGCTTTTGAAGCTACCGCGCTCTTCCGTTACCATTGCCTCCGGCCACACCGGTCGGAACAAGGTGATTCGGGTGGCCGGACTTTCCTGCCAGGAAGTCCGGAAACGCATCGCGATGTGGGTGGCTGCAGCCGCGTGAACCGAGCAAAAAGGCGCAGGCGGGAGCGCAGGCGCCGCACAAGTCATCAGGGAGTCCCACTTGAGTTTTTCCGACCGTTTTGAGGAGATTCGCACCGGGTTCGAGCAGCCCTTCTGGATCGCTAATCTCAGCGAGATCTTTGAGCGTCTTTCTTACTATGGGGCGTTCGCTTCGCTCGCTCTCTATCTCCAGGAAAAACTGAATTTCTCCGCCCAGCAGACGGGAACGCTGACCGGAATATTCGGTGGAATGGTGTGGTTCCTCGCCATGTTCGGGGGAGCTGCTGCCGACCGACTGGGGTTCCGGCGCGCGCTTTCAATCGCGTATCTCATCCTGGCGGCTGCCTATTTTCTGATTGGCTCGATCGCTGCATCCTGGCTGGCTCCCCTACGCAACGCCGTACCGCTGGAATTATTTGTCGGATGCATTCTCATGCTGCCCGCGCTCGGCATTGCGCTGGTCAAGCCATGCGTGGTCGGCACCACGGCGCGCGCCTCGAAGCCGAATGTGCGCTCGATTGGCTATTCGATTTACTACACGATGGTCAACATTGGCGGTGCCTTTGGGCCTTACTACGCGTCGTGGGCTCACCGCCATCTGGGCGTCGAGAGTGTGTATCGGGTGGCCGCGCTGAGTGTATTTGCCATGTTCTTTGTGGTCCTGTTCTTCTTCCGCGAGCCCCGCCAGGCGGGGGACGCGCCACCGCCTTCGATGGCCACCGTCGCGCGGAATTTCTGCCTGGTCCTCGGCAACTACCGGCTGGTTCTCCCCGTGCTCATGGTCGCTCTACTGCTCCGCATCGGCCTCTGGATCTACCCCGCCTACAACCTGCCCGGGTGGATTTGGGCGGTACTTCTTGGGCTGACGCTGGCCGGCATCAGCCGGTTTATGTGGTTCCTCGTGCTGTTCACGGGCTACTGGGTCGTGTTCTGGCAGCAGTACATCAGCTTGCCAGGATACATTCATGGCTACATCAATCCGCATGCTGACGTCGAAATCATTCTGGTTACCGATGGCCTGACCGTGATTTGCCTTACCCTGGCGGTCAATCTTCTGACCCGCAAGATTCGAGCGTTTCAGGCAGTCATTCTCGGCACTCTGATTACGTCAGTTGCCTGGTTGATTCTCGCCCTCCGGCCGACGATCTGGGGAGCGGTGTTTTCCCTGTTGGTTCTCGCGTTGGGCGAAATCATTCAGCAGCCGCGCTACTACGAATACATTGCCTTGCTCGCCCCCCCCGGACAGCAGGGTACCTACATGGGCTTCGCATTCTTGCCGATCGGGATTGGATCGCTGATCGGCGGATGGTTCGGCGGGACTCTCATGCATCACTTCGGGGAAGTTATGCACCAGCCGGAGCGCATCTGGTGGACTGTGACCGCGCTCGGTGTGGTTACGACTGCGATGCTTTGGGTGTATGACAGATATTTCAGAGTCGCTACCGCGGCAAAATAAGACGTGACGCCATGCCTAAGCGTTCGACAGACCGATCTGGGAGAGTGCAATCAAAGCCCAGCGCGGCAGAAATAGCGGCACAGATTCGGGGTGCGCTCAGAGACGGCGGTTCCTCCGAGCATGCCGTGGGCGTCGCGAGGTTCTTCAAAGAAGAAATCAAGTCGCACGGATGGTATACGGCGGAGTTACGCCGAGCGGCGGTGGAGGTTCGACGCGAAGTTCGGAGGGATCACGGTCTCGATTTCCTGATCGATGTTGCCGATCAGCTGTTTTCCGGCTCGGTGCTGGAAGAAAAAGTGGCGGCGGTGTTTCTGCTGGAGAAACTCGATCGCGAGTTTGGCGAAAGAGAATTCAAGCGCTTCGATTCCTGGCTTGACCGCATCAGCAGTTGGGCCGATCACGATGCGCTGGTGCATGACCTTATCGCTCCGATGATCGTGTCCAAACCCGGTCGTGCCAGAATCGTTTTCCGGTGGGCGAAGTCGCCGAATCGCTGGCGCCGGAGGGCCGCCTGCGTGGCTCTGGTTCGTGGCGCCCGCGCCAAGATGTTCTTCTCTGAAATCACCCGGCTCTCCGACCTGCTGGTTTCCGACGAAGATGACATGGTGCAGAAAGGGCTAGGCTGGCTGCTGCGCGAGACGGCAAAGTTTGATCGCAAGCGAACAGTTCGATATCTGACAAAGATTCGCGGAACGGCTACCCGCCGGGTGCTGCGCACCGCATGCGAGACCCTGCCGCGAGCCACCAGGAAGCGGATCCTGGCCACCTGAGTTGCACCGGATTCGCCCAAATCAATTCCATTGTTTACAATAGGGGTTTGCTCATGGACTTGGCCGCGATCCAATCTGCGCTGCGCGAACGCAACATCGACGCGTGGTTGTTTTACGATCACCACCATCGCGATCCCATCGCCTATCGTGTGCTGCGACTGCCCGCGAGCCAGATGGTCACGCGACGCTGGTTTTACCTGATCCCGGCGCAGGGTGAGCCGGTGAAACTGGTGCACAAGATCGAAGCCGGACATCTTGATTCTCTCGCCGGCAGCAAACGCCAGTATTCCGGATGGCAGGAATTGTTCGATAGCCTAAAGTCGGTGCTCGCCCCCCATCGCGACATCGCCATGCAGTATTCGCCCAACAACAGTGTCTTCACCATTTCTCTGGTCGATGGCGGGACCATCGAAATGCTGCGCGGCTTGGGAAAAAACGTGGTCAGTTCCGCTGACTTGGTGGCGCAGTTTGAAGCCACCTGGAGCGAAGAACAAATCAAGACGCACTTTGCGGCGCGCGATAGCGTGGATTCGATTGTGGCGGCGGCTTTCAAGGAAATCGGGAAGCGGTCGCGCAATAGTGGAACTACGGAACATGAAATCCAGCAGTGGTTCATGGAAGCGTTTCGCCGGGAGAACCTGCTCGCCGATGATCCGCCGATTGTCGCGGTCAACGCGAACGCAGCGAATCCGCACTATGAGCCGCGCGCCGATCATCCGGTTTCGATTCGCGAGGGCGATCTGGTCTTGCTCGACGTGTGGGGCAAGAAAGATGTTCCCGATGCGGTTTACTATGACATCACCTGGATGGGCTTTGTCGGCTCCGCTCCATCCGAACGCATGCGTGAAGTTTTTGAGATCGTCCGCGATGCGCGCGATGCCGGAGTAAAAACCGTAACCGATGCGATCGGCGCCGGACACCGCATCGCGGGATGGGAAGTAGATCGCGCCACGCGCAACTACATCAAGCAAAAGGGATACGGCGAATATTTTATTCATCGCACTGGACATTCCATCGGCACCGACGTCCATTCCAATGGAGCCAATATGGACGATCTGGAGATTCACGACGAGCGCCAGCTTCTTCCCAACTCTTGCTTCTCGATCGAGCCCGGAATTTACCTGCCGGAGTTCGGAGTGCGTAGCGAAGTCAATATGCTGGTTCGACCGAAGTCGGCGGAAGTGACCGGCAAGATTCAACGCGAGATCGTAATCATCTGATGGCAAATTCAACTACAGCTAAAGCCAAAACGGTTGAACCGGCACAGCCCGCGACCATGATGTCGGTCCTGGCTCCGGCGGTGGGATGGCTCATACCGGGCGCGGGCCACCTTATTCAAAAGCGCTGGATTCGGGGCCTTTTGCTGCTGCTCTCGATCGGAGCCTTGTTCGTGCTCGGGTTGCTGATGCAGGGGCACATCTACAAGGCCAACGGCGGCGACATCCTCGACATTCTTGGATTCATCGGCGACCTGGGCGCCGGCGGCATGTATATCACGACCCTCGCCATGAATGGCGGCCAGGGAGCGATCGCTTTCGCGATTGCGGATTACGGAACCAAGTTTATGATCGTCGCCGGCTTGCTGAACTTCATTGCGGTGGCAGACGCCTACCATATCGCCATCGGGAAAAAGCAATGACCGTGCAACTCACTCACTTCAGTGCAGCCTTTGTGTTTGCGCTTTTTGCCTCGGTCGTCTTCGGCATCACCCATCGCGACACCACTCGCGATATGGTGCGCTACGGTCTCTACTGTTTTGTGATGTTCCTCGGTGGCCTTCTGCTGGCGGGGTGGGCCATGTGGTTGATACGGAGATAGCCCTCAGCTGGTCTTCTCATCCTTCCCATACGAACGCATCAAATATCCTCTGCGACTCAAAATTGAGCCGGCGGTAGAGGGCGACAGCGCGGGCATTGGCTTCGGTTACGGTCAGCGACAGCATGGAAAAGCCGCGCTTGCGCAGACTGCCCACGGTCGCCGCCAGAAGTGATTCGCCAATGCCGCGTGAACGATATTCGGGAAGGACGCACACTTGAGTCACGTGGCCCACATCGCCGCGCACGCGCGAACAGAGAATCAGTCCGATCAAGTTTTTGGCTTTGCGATCCACCGCCGCAAAGGACGATTCCGCGTCGAACAATCCGCATCCCGGAAAGCGCACAATATTATTCAGGAAACGCAGCGATCCGCCGAGAGTGTGGTACTGGTCGTTGATCTGGGCGTCGACATGTCCGCGATAGGCGGCCGTAATGACTGCCGCGGCAGGCTGGTAATCGGCTTCGGTCCAGCGGCGGATTTCAACCTCGGGATGAGTCGGCGGAACGACGGGCGCAATCTTGCCGAGCTCGAGAACCATGAACAGGCGCGGATGGCGCTGAAATCCCTGATCCAGAAAAGGCCGCGCGACGCTTCCTGATTCGTGCGCCAGCAGTTGCGCTTCCACGCGGTGAATTCCGGGAGATTGCTGCAGGGTTTCGATCACATGCGTCAGCAGCTTGAGTTCTACCTCGCGCGGGTTTGACAGACGGCTGTCGTTCGCGACGAACAGATCGCCGACCACTCCCTTGCTGCCTTCGTACACAAAGAAGGTGTAGCCGAAAATGCGGCCACGTTCGATGGCGGCGTAGCCGGGAAGGATTTTGGCGTCCACATAGCGCAGGATCATCTCCGCCGAACCAGTGTAGTCCCACGAAAGCAAGCTCGCCCAGACTCGACCCTCATCGTCGAGCAGGGGGCGCAGATCCACGGAGGAAAAATGTCTGAGGTCGAGAATCTCCACGGGCTCCTCGAAAGTCAGCCCAGCATTCCGGCTTCGTTTCGCGATGGCAGAACTCCGAGTTTAGTGGGTTCGAAGACGCGAGGCAAACCGGCGGAACACCCCGCGGCAACCCTAACCCCTGCGAGTCAGCGCGGAGTATTTCTCGCGGCGGCGGCAACCCAGTAATAGTCCACACGCTGCGGAGCATAGTGGCCAAGATAAGACACTTTCCGCCCCGCGGCCAGCTTGGCAATTTCCCCCTGCGAATTCTCCGCAGCCACTAGGAGATGCTCTTCCGATGGAACACTTCCCCAGTCGTAGTTGAAAGTTAGGTGGTTGCGGTAGAAGGTAAGGCCGTACTCGAGTTCTCGGGAAACATGGTAAACCGCGAGCGGCAGCGGATGGGTTTCGATCTCGGCGATCTCACGGGCCAGGGGCCGGGTCGAGAGGGTTTGGTCGATCGCCACGGAACCGAGTTTCAGCACAGCTCCGACCGTGAGCACGACGGGGATCAAAGTAACGAAGCGCAGCATGCGCAAACCATTCTTACGCCCGAGGGTGAGCGCAATTCCGGCACAAAGGGCAAACGCGAGGGCGAGAGCGACCAGCATGGGCTGGCCCCCGGGCAGACGATGCTCGGTGATCAAGTATGCAATCAACAGCCCCGGAACAATCGGAGCCGCGGCGCACAGCGAGTGCGAAATGACGAGCCAGGGCGGGGTTCGATCGTCGTCCCTGTCTTTGAGATGCTCGCTCAGGTAATCCGCCAATAGCAGGGCTCCGGCAGGAATCGCGGGAAGAACATAGCCAGCCAGTTTCGATTGCGAGAGAGAAAAAAATGCCACCGGTACAACCAGCCAGCAGCCCGCGAAAATAGCGAATTGGGTTCCGCGACCTTCTCGCCTGTCATGAACCCATTTTCGAGAGGCCCGCCATTTACCTATCGACCGCACGCCAGCCGTGATCGCGAAAACCGTCCACGGAAGGAGGGCCAAAGCCGTTACCGGCAGGTAATACCAGAATGGCTCGGTATGGTGATAGAGGTTCTTGGAGAATCGACCGAGATTGTGCTCAACAATAAACTCGCGGAAGAATTCCGGATTGCGCGCCTCGACTGCGACATACCAGGGCAGGACGACGACAGAGAACAAAACAATTCCCGGCAGCCACAGCGTTTTGCTTAGCAGCTGCAGTTCGCGAACGGCAGCAGCGTAGAGCACAATGACAGCGATGGCGAGAAAGGGAGCTACCGGACCTTTTGCCAAAGTTCCTAGAGCCATGAAGCCATAAAAGACGGCCAGGTATCTTTTCTTTCCACTTTCGCACCAGGACCACCAGCTGAGCATGCCCAGCGTGAAAGAGGCGGCCAACGGCATGTCCGTGGAGGCGGCGCGGGCGTAGCCGACGATCCCGGTCGATGAAGCTGCGATCAGCGCGACGTCAAGTTCGAAGCCCGGTCGGAAGCGGCGGACAAAGAAGTACACCGCCAGAACCAGAACCGTGGCATCGAGCGCCGAAGGCAGCCGCGCCGCCCAATCGCTCACCCCGAAGATGCGGTAAGCCAGCATAGCTTGCCAGTAATAGAGGGGCGGCTTTTCCAGCCACGGCTGTCCGCCCAGGACGGGCGTAATCCAGTCGTGACCTTGCAGCATTTCGCGCGCTACCTGCGCGTATCGCGGCTCGTCAGCTCCGATCAGACCGAACTGTCCCAAACCATAGAAAAACAAGAACGCACAGAATCCCGCCAGCAACAGCGAGTCGGTAGGTGTTCGATTCGTCATGCAGATGAGGTTCCGGGACCTGCGGGTATCAGTGGGAAAGAGAACGCTAACTTTTATTGTACGAAAGAACCGCGGCGAAGAGATTCCAGAACCCGATGGACGCCGTGGGCCAGTGGACCATCGATGGAGCAACCGCTGGCGCATTCATGGCCGCCGCCGCCGAAACCCTCGGCCACTCTGGCTACATCGAGTTTTCCCTTGCTGCGCAGACTCAAGCGAAATCGCCCGTCGGGAAGCTCGCGGAAGAACGCTGCCACTTCGACTTCTCCGATGGAGAGGACGTAATTCACCAGACCCTCGCAATCTTCTTCCTTCGCTGCACAGCGTTCCATTTGCTCCTGCGTTACCCAGGTCCAGCCGACGTGGCCTTCGGTGTTGAGATTCCGCAGCGCTTCTCCGAGCAGCCTCATCTTGGCTACCGAATGGGCAAAATAAATATTGCGCGCGCAATGGGAGGGATCCGCACCGGCGAGCACCAGTTCGCGTGCCAGGGCGAAGGTATGTTCGTTCGTCCCTTGAAACATGAAGGACCCGGTATCGGTCATCAGCGCGGTGTAAAGGCAAGTCGCCATTTCCGGAGAGAAGGGCGTCCCCGCTTCACCCGCCAGACGAAAAACCATTTCTCCGGTGGCGACAGCATGGGGATCGATCCAGTTCACGTGCGCGAAAGGGCGTCCGCTGATGTGGTGATCGATGTTGATCAGGAAGCGATCCTCCAGACCCTCGAGGCGCGTACGGTTGACGCTGTCGCATTCCAGGATAATTGCAGCTTCATAATTTCTGCCCACGCGATTGGCTTGCAGCACCTGGTCGGCAAAAGGCAGCGCACGATAAATTCGCGGGACGCCGTCGCGCAGCACGACATCGGCCTGCTTGCCCATGGCTCGCAGAATCTGGCAGCACGCCAGCGCCGATCCAATGGCGTCGCCATCGGGCCGGGCATGCGAAGTGAGCACAAACCGGTCACGCTGCTCGATTTGTTCGAGAACGTCCCGCAACATGGCTACACCTTTTCCCTACCGGGCTTGGTATGCGATTTCATTCTTTTTTTCGCCCGCGCCAGCAGTTCTTCCACTCGCGCTTTTTCCCGCTCCGAGCGGTCCAGCCGGAAATATAATTCGGGTGCGCGGCGCAGCCGCAGACGCTCCACCAGTTCGTGCCTTATGTATTGTTTGGCCGCAAGCAGTCCCTCGAGACAGCGCTCTGCTTCTCGATCGTCGCCATCTACATCCACCAGAACCTGTGCGGACCGGCCATCGTCGGCGACGTGGACCGCAGTCACACCCACGAGTCCTATGCGCGGATCGGCCAGTTCTCCTTCCACCAGGGTTTCGATTTCCTCGCGCAGGGCCTCGCCCAACCGCCCGCGATGATATTTCAGCCCCCGCTTTTCCACTGCTCACCTCGAAGTAAAACGCATGAGAATATCAGAAAATTGGCCACCCGTGTTGGCCCCCTGGTGCTATTGTCGCGCACAAAAGAGTGGTCGAGGTAAGTACAGAGGTAACAACGGGATAGCTACGGAATCCGGTCCTGGTTCCGGGGCGGGTCTGGTTTCGACCGGGATTTTACAAGTATTCGACGAACGAGTCGCAAACATCCGCGCCGTGGTTGTTGGCAATGCGCGTGGCCTGCCGCTCCACATTTTTCATGAGTCCATCGAGATAGTCGCGCGAGTCGGAGATGCCAACCACGCCGATGGTGGCGCGATTCCACAGGCCGCTGGGATCGAGTTCGGCGACCGAGACGTTGAAGCTAGAGCGCAAGCGGTCTTTCATACTGCGCAACACCTGCCGCTTGTCCTTGAGCGATTGCGCCGCTTCGATGTGGAGTTCCAGGGTAAGAAACGCGATAGGCATTCAGTTCTCGGTTCCCAGTTGTCGGTTCTCAGCAGGAACGCCGAGTCGAGGACTGAAAAGCGAGAACTGAGAACTTCTTAGGCGATGACTTCCGCGGCAATTTTCTCGGTGGCGAAGGCCTCAATCACATCGCCGATCTTGATGTCGCCGTAGTTGGAGATCGAGATGCCGCACTCCATGCCGTTCGTGACCTGGCTGGCGTCGTCCTTAAAGCGCCGCAGCGATCCCACCTTGCCTTTGAAAACCTGCACATTGTCCCGCAGCAGGCGAACTTCGGAATCGCGCTTGATCAGGCCATCGCTCACGCGGCAACCGGCGACGGTTCCAACTTTCGGGATGCGGAAGACGTTGAGCACTTCGGCGCGGCCCTGATAGTGCTCCTTGAAGGTGGGCTCGAGCAAGCCGCTCATGGCGCGTTTGATCTCATCCTGCAATTCGTAAATGATCGAGTGCAGGCGGATGTCGACCTTTTCCTGCTCAGCAATTTCCTGCGCCTTGCGCTCCGGGCGCACGTTGAACCCGATGATGATGGCGTTGGACGCCGAGGCCAGCAGAACATCGGTTTCGGTAATCGCTCCTACGCCGGAGCGCAGCAGCTTCAGGCGGACCTTGTCGTTCGAAAGTTTCGTCAGCAAGTCGGTGATGACTTCCACCGAGCCCTGCACGTCGCCCTTGAGAATCACGTTCAATTCTTTCGTGCCCGCGGCCTTGATCTGCTCCGCCAATCCTTCCAGCGATACGCGGGAACTCTTGGCCAGGGCAGCTTCGCGAGACTTTTGTTCGCGATATTCGGAAATGCCGCGCGCCTTGTCGCGATCGGCCACCACCACAAATTGATCGCCCGCCTGGGGCAACGATTCCATTCCGATAATTTCCACCGGGGTGGAAGGCGGGGCCGTCTTCAACCCTGCGCCGCGGTCATCAAACATGGCGCGCACTTTGCCATACACGTTGCCGACTACGAAATTGTCGCCGGCATTCAGCGTTCCATTCTGCACCAGCACGGTGGCGACCGGACCGCGTCCACGATCCAGTTTGGCTTCGAGCACCACGCCGGTTGCGGCGCGCTCCGGAGTCGCCTTCAGTTCGCCCAGATCGGCCACCAGGCAGATCATTTCCATCAGCAGATTCAGATTTGTTTTCTTCTTCGCCGAGACGTCGACAAACACCGTCTTGCCGCCCCACTCTTCTGGCACCAGCCCGCGGTCCGCCAGCTGTTTCTTCACCCGATCGGGCAAGGCATCCGGTTTGTCAATTTTGTTCACGGCTACAATGATGGGCACCTCGGCGGCGTGCGCGTGGTCGATCGCTTCGAGAGTCTGCGGCATGACGCCATCATCGGCGGCCACAACCAGCACGACGATGTCGGTCGCCTTCGCCCCGCGCGAACGCATGCGCGTAAAAGCTTCGTGGCCAGGAGTATCGAGGAAAACAATCTCGCGTCCGAACGCGGGTGATTCCTTATCGGTAATCCGCACCTTGTAGGCTCCGATATGCTGCGTGATTCCTCCTGCTTCGCCTTCCGCCACGTTGGTCAGGCGAATCGAGTCGAGCAGGGTCGTCTTGCCATGATCGACGTGGCCCATGATCGTGACCACCGGCGGACGGATTCCCGTTTCAGGCGCGGCCTCTTCGCCGGCGGCGGCCGCGTCAATCTCTTTCGCGGTCTGCTCTTCGAAGGTGATCACGTTCGTATCTGCGCCGAAGAAGCGTGCCATTTCGCTGGCCAGTTCTGCGTCGAGCGTCTGGTTGATGGTGGCAAATACGCCTTTCGACAATAGCCGCGAAATCAGATCCTTGGCGCGGATGTCGAGCTTCTCCGCCAGATCTTTTACGCTGATGCCTTCTGTGATCGTGATGCTGCGCGTGATCGGCTGGGGTTCATTCGACACCACCATGCGCGCGGGCGGCGTGTACCCCTTCATCGGGCCTTCCTTCACCCCGCGTGGAACATAGCGTTGGCCGGGGCGGCGTGCCGGACCGCCGGGACGGCTGCCGGGCCGGGTTGTGCCGGGAGGGGGAAGAGCTGGACCAACCCCGAGCGGACGCGCGCCCGCGGGAGCTTGCCGTGTGGGATGCATGGGCCGTCGTTCGCCGGGACGAAGCGGTGGACGCGGCGGACCTCCGCCCGGCCCCTGCATGGGCGGACGTCGTTGGAAAATCGGCTGGCCGGGGACGGGACGTCCCGGCGCGGCCCGCATGGCGCCGCCGATGGGAACTCCAGGCTGCACCGGCGGCGGAGTTGGGCGCACCGGCGCCTTATACACGGGTCGCGGGCCGGTTTGCGGAACAATCATGCGCGGTGCTGGGGCTGGCGGAGCTACGGGCTTTGCCGCCACTGGAGCCGCAGGCGGAGCGCTCGCAGAAATTGCTGGCGGCGCTGGCGCAGGAGGTATCACGACCGAGGGCGCGGCCGTACGCGCCGGGGGTGCGACCAGCGGCGAAGACAGGGTGGGCGCTGATTCCACCGGAGGCTGGACTACGGGTTTTGCAACAACTGCAGCCGGCGCGGTTGCGCTCACCGGAACCGCAGAAGGTTCCACCGCCGGTTTCACCACAGGAGGGGCGACGATTGTGGGCCGGCTCACCGCCGCTGGAGGGGCGACCACTGGTTTTTCTACAGGGGGAGGGGCCTGCGGCGCATGACTCACCGGCAGCCTGGGCGCCACCGGAGCCACGGCTTCCTTCTTCTGAGTAATTGCCTTCAGCACATCTCCGGGACGCGAGATGTGCGACAAATCAATTTTCGTTTTTATTTCTTCTTCGCCGCGGGCCGGGCGCGAACTGGATTTGCCCGCCGAGGACGAGCCTTCCGCCGCGGAACGGAGGTGCACGCGCACCTTCTCCGCTTCATGCTCTTCCAGAGAACTGGAATGCGTCTTCTTCTCGGTCACCCCGACTAGCGGTAGCGTATCCAGAATAGCTTTGCTCTTGACTTCCAGCTCTCTAGCAAGATCGTTGATTCGAACCTTACTCATCCGGCCTTTCATCCCTCCGTGTTGTAGTTAGGTCTTCATTCGGACCTCACGGAGTCAATTTCTTCGGTCCCACGCCCGCGAACATATTCGAGCGGGTCATCATGATTCTCGAGTTTCGGAAGCCGATTCCGCTTCCGCAGCCGACTGCTCCTCGGAATTCCCGGCCTGCCCGTGGTTCTCGTCCGGAGCAGCTTCGCCGCCGGCTTCCACCGGGGATTCGCCGGCAGCTGCTTCTGCCGTCGCTGGCACTTCCTCGGAACTTCCCTCGCCCGCTGCCGCCGAGGTTTCCGGGGCGAGTTCGCCTTCCCCCGCCACCTCGCCCTCAACCGCGGCACCCGGCTCCAGGCTGGCAAAGTAATTATTCACCGCCAGGCTGATTTTTTCTACCGTCTTGGGGCCGATACCCTCAATCGCCTCAAGCTGCTCGGGAGTCATGTCGGCCAGCGCTTCGACCGTGGTCACACCCGCGGCACCCAACTTCTCCACCAGCCCATCTCCCAGGCCGGGCACGCTTTCAAGCGGCGTCGACGTCTGCGGGACCATGGCCGACATCTGCTGCTCGACTTCCTGGCGCTTCTCTTCTTCGCTCTTGATGTCGATCTTCCAGCCCAGCAACTTCGCAGCCAGGCGAACGTTTTGCCCCTTCTTTCCGATGGCCAGGGAAAGCTGGCTGTCGTCGACCACCACTTCCAGATGCTTGCCTCCGGAATCCACCACCGTGACCTTGCTGACTTTCGCGGGCTGCAACGCCTTCTCGGCGAAAGTAACCGCGTCTTCGTGATACTCGATGATGTCGATCTTTTCTCCGTGCAGTTCGCGGATGATCGATTGCACCCGCATACCCTTCATGCCCACGCAGGCGCCCACAGCATCCACGTCTTTGTCCTTGGACATGACGGCGATCTTCGTGCGCTCGCCGGCCTCGCGCGCGATGGCGCGGATCACCACGGTGCCGTCATAAATCTCCGGCACCTCGGTCTGGAACAGGTGCTGCACCAGATCCGGCACCGCGCGAGACACCACGACGCCCGGCCCCTTGGAGGCTTTCTCCACCCGCGCAATCACCACCCGCACCCGCTCGCCGATGGCGAACGATTCCAGGCGCGACTGTTCCTTGCGCGGCATGCGCGCTTCCGCCTTGCCGATGTCGAAAATCACATCGGGACCTTCCACGCGCTTCACCGTCGCGTTCACCACTTCGCCCACGCGTCCGATGTATTCGTTGTAAACCGTGTCGCGTTCTGCCTCGCGCACTTTCTGAAAAATCACCTGCTTCGCCAGTTGCGCCGCAATGCGCCCGAGGATCCCTTCCGTGACCTTCGGAATGCGCAACTCTCCGCCAACTTCCAGGCTGGGATCGGCCTTGCGCGCGTCCACCAGCGTGATCTGGAGTTGCGGATCTTCCACTTGTTCCGGGGTCTCGACTACTGTTTTCACCGCGTAAGCATTGATCTTGCCGGTTTCCTTATCCAGTTCGGCGCGCAGATTTTCCTGCGACTTGTAGTACTTGCGCGTGGCCATGACAATGGCATCTTCAACCGCAGTCACTACAATCTGCGGATCAATTCCCTTTTCGCGGCTCAACGCGTCGATCGTGTTGTAAAGCTCACTCGCCATAAAAATATTCCGTCATCAAGCTTCGGGCCCTAGGTCGCAGGTCCCAGGCAAACCCGAACAGCTCGTACCTGGAGACCTGCTTTCAAATCTCCGGCACCAGATTCGCCTTCTCCACATTGGCCAACTCAATCTCGATCTTCGGTCCGTGCGCGGCCGTCGCTTCTTTCTGTTTCTTCCGCGACTTCTTGCTCGCGACGCTCAGGTCCAGCGTCAGTTGCCCTTCGCGAAAACATTCGAGCCGTCCTTCGAAATGCCGGTTGTTGTTCAGCGGCTGCCTTGTCGTCAGCTTCACTCGACTGCCGACGAAGCGCTCAAAGTCAGAAGCCTTCGTAAGCTTCCGGTCCAATCCCGGCGACGAAACTTCCAGCGTGTAGCTGCCCGTGATCACATCCTCGACATCGAGGATAGTGCCAAATTCGCGACTGAAGTTGGCACAGTCTCCGTGCGTCACTCCCGCCAGCGGATCCCCGGCGGCAGCTCCGGGTTTATCCAAATACACGCGCAGCATGCGGGCGTTGCCACTGCCATGAAACTCAATTTCGATTACCTCCAGCCCGCTGGAGGCGGCTATCCGCTCCGCAATCTCTCGTACGCGATCAAGCTCAAGTGCCATGCATCCAATAACTTAGAATCCAGCTGGCACAGGCGGACTTCCCCGCAACGAAAAAGTGGGCTTGCGCCCACTGTGTGCTTCGCCAAATGCCGGTACTACACAACAGTTCTCAGTTTTCTAATATACGCCCGAGAAGATTAAAAGACAAACCGCGGTTGGGGGAGAAAGGCGATCATGGCGCGGCTCAGGGAGCGAAACGGGGCGCCCGTTTGCTGGCGTTATTCTAAGCTTGTTCCCCGGCGACTACAGCGGTATATTGCCATGCTTCTTGGGCGGGTTTTTGTCGCGTTTGGTCTCCAGCATGGTCAAGGCCTGAATCAGCTTCTTGCGGGTCTCGCGCGGCGCGATGATGGCATCAACGAAGCCGCGATCGGCAGCGACGTAGGGGCTGGCGAAGCGGTCGCGGAATTCGTCGATTTTCGTCTGGCGCAACTCTTGCCGCTCTTGGGCATTCCGAGCCCCATCGAGTTCGCGCTTGAAGACGATATCGACCGCGCTCTCAGGGCCCATGACGGCGATCTCCGCAGTGGGCCACGCATAATTCACGTCGGTGCGGATGTGCTTGGAGGCCATAACGCAATAGGCGCCACCGTAAGCTTTACGCGTAATCACGGTAACCTTGGGGACCGTGGCTTCGGCGAAGGCGTAGAGCAGCTTGGCTCCGTGCTTGATGATGCCGCCGTATTCCTGCGCGGTGCCGGGGAGAAATCCGGGAACATCTTCGAAGGTGACCAGAGGAATATTGAAACAGTCGCAGAAGCGAACGAAGCGAGCGCCCTTGACCGACGCGTTGATATCGAGCGTGCCGGCAAGCATGGCCGGTTGGTTGGCAACGATGCCGATCGAGCGGCCGTCCAGACGCGCGAATCCCACGACAATATTTTTGGCGTAATGCTCCTGCACTTCGAAGAAATAAGCGTCGTCAACCACCGCGTGGATCACATCCTTCATGTCATAGGGCAGATTCGATTGCGCGGGAACAATTTTGTCGAGTGCCGCATCGGCGCGGTCGATCGGATCATGGCAGGGCTTGCGCGGCGGATCGTCCAGGTTGTTGGAGGGCATAAAACTCAACAACTCGCGCACCAGGGAAAGGCATTCGGCATCGTCGTGCGCCAGAAAATGCGCCACCCCAGAAGTCTCGTTGTGGGTCATGGCGCCGCCCAGCTGATCTTTGGTGACATCTTCGTGGGTGACGGTTTTGATCACATCCGGACCGGTGATGAACATGTAGGAAGTCTTGTCCACCATCAGGACGAAATCGGTGATCGCCGGCGAATACACCGCGCCGCCCGCGCAGGGACCCATGATCGCGGAAATCTGCGGTACCACTCCGCTATACAAAGTGTTGCGCAGAAAAATGTCGGCATATCCCGCGAGCGACATTACGCCTTCCTGAATGCGCGCGCCGCCAGAGTCGTTCAATCCAATCACGGGCGCACCCATCTTCGCGGCGAGATCCATGATCTTGACGATCTTCCCGGCGTTGGTCTCCGAGAGCGATCCGCCGAAGACGGTAAAATCCTGCGCGAAGACGTAAACCAGACGCCCTTCGATGCGGCCGTAGCCGGTGACAAAGCCGTCGCCGTAAGACTTTTGCTCGGCCATACCGAAATCGCTGCAGCGGTGCGTAACCAGTTTGTCGGTCTCTTCGAAGCTGCCTTCGTCGAGCAGAAACTCGATGCGCTCCCGCGCCGACATCTTGCCTTCTTTGTGCTGGCGCTCGCGGCGCTTCGCGCCTCCGCCTGCTTCGGCAAGTTGATTGCGCTGTTTCAGCTCTGCAATTTTTTCTTCAAGATTCATAGCGGGAGGATTATAGCGGGTGCAGGGGAATCAGGGGTGAGGCGAGCACCGCGGATCGGTTCGCCGGCAATGCGGCGAGCGCAGCTTGGCCCGCCGGACGGCGGGGCTTTGCGAAACACGGCAAAGCGGGGATCTGGCTAGAAGAAGCTACTCCATGTCCGAGCCCAATATCTGATAGCGATACTTCTTTCCGTCCCAGAAAACGACCGAGGAGGTGGCTTCGCCTTCCCCTTCTTCCTCCATGTAAACTCCCAGCACCGTTTTCTTCTTGAGGGTTAGTCGTTTCACCGACAGGGTTTTGAAAGGAAGATTGATCAGCAGAAACTTTGGCTTTTCTTTGTCAGAGCGCCAGGCTTCGGAACCAACGCCATGGACGATCAGCAGACACATGCCCTTACGCTCCGGCTCGTCCGAAGAAAATGACGACGTGACTTTGACGTCGCCGAAACCGAGGAAGCTGCCATAGGGATCGGTCACATGAAAGCCGTATTCGGCCTGGTCGGCCATAGGATTCTTGCAGCGTGCAGCGATCACCAGGTCGTCTACGCCGTCGCCATCGAGGTCCCCCACAAATTGAGGCGGTCCGTCCAGTAAAGAGCAGTTCCCGCCAAACTCCTTGTGCACATACGCATCGGTGATCGCGGGCTGGGGACTCTTGGCATGAGCCGGGGGCGGCGGGGGTGGTTTCTTTTCCGCTGAAAGCTCGGCAGAGGCTGCGGTGATCGCCAGCACCACGAGCAAAACACGAAACGAGACGACTTGGGAGAACGACATGGCCCTACTCTAGTACCGTTTTTCACCTGCAGGTATAGACATCGATGGTTACCAGGTAACTAAGGTACCCATGCCTGGTGGAAGTGTTCCCAGCCTAGGGGCTTGACTTCGCGCCGCGAACCCGACCGGTTCATCAGAAATGTCTTTCGGCCGGGGGTGATGCGGCCAATGGGAGTGATGGAAACTCCCGCAATGCTTGACGGAACCCGCCGTCCGGGACGAGCCGTGAAGAGCAACTCGTAGTCCTCGCCGCCGTCGAGACCAAGCTCGAGATCGACTTCCCGAGAAGGCCGGCCGACGCTGGCGAGGGGGACGGCTTCCCCCAGAATTTCGGCTCCGACCCCACTTTCTTGGCAGAGGTGAGCGAGATCGGTGGAGAGGCCGTCGCTGGTGTCGATCATCGCGGATGCCAGAGCCTTCTCGCGTAGAATCCGGCCCAGGGCGATCCGCGGCTCGGGGAAAAAATGGCGAGGGTAGTCCCGCGGATTCGGCTTGGATTTCTGCCGGCTCGTCTTCGACTTTTGCATCCGCCGCAGCGCAGCGGCGGATCCCCCCAGTTCCCCGCTCACATAAATCCGGTCGCCGGCTCGCGCCCCCGAGCGCAATATTGCTCTTCCCTTGGGCGCGACACCCACTACCACAATGTCGGCGAGAATTCCATCGGGCGACTCCGCGGTATCACCACCCGCGAGGGGCACACCATACTTCTCCGCCAGCCCGATCAACCCGCCGATGAAGCGGCTCACCCAACTTTGCGGCAAGCCGCGTGGCAAGGCCAGCGAAAGAAATGCCGCGACCGGCTGCCCGCCCATGGCGGCGATGTCACTCAACCCTCGGGCAAGACAGCGGTGGCCGACCGACTCCGGCGAATGCCAGTCGCGGCGGAAGTGGATTCCTTCGAGGGAGAAGTCGGTCGTGATCAGCGCGTCCTGCTGCTGGCCGCCGACATTCGGGACTCGCAGAATGGCGCAGTCGTCCCCTATTCCGGTCCGCACCACCGGATTGATCTTGCCTCCCGCCCGGCGACGAATCTGTGCGATCAACTGTTTTTCGGCGATCACCACGACATCCAATATAAGGGTATGAGGGACGGCATGGGCAAGGCTCCCGAAATACATGAATCGCCCTAAGGTCAATCTCGGCCGTCCCATCCGCCCTTGCGTAACTCGTCCTAGGACGAGTTATAGTTACCCCCCTTAAGTAACAATTAATACGGCCCGGTCCCGTTGACAGGGGGAACCCGGTTTGTTACCTTTTAGCAGTCATTCATAGAGATCTCTGGCCGAGCTAAGTTCTGCACTCCATAGGAATTGCAGACAAGTACAGTATCTGAGGCTCTGGTCGTTGGTTCCGGTAGGCGGGCAAGGGCGTGTTGATTCCATTCCCAAGATGGGAGCACGCGAACCGGGAAAAGTCAGGTTGTCCGGACAGGCTCTTTGCGGCCTCAGAGCTTTGCCCGGCGTTCCGGCGCTGATCATTCAAAACGGAAGAGGGACTGCATTTTGCAAAAACGCTTCTACATACTTTTCGTGGCCCGGGGGGACGACGGTCAGTTACGTAAGATTTCCATCCCCGTCCATTACTTGTATGTATTCGTCGTGGGCGCGGCCATCGGCTTCCTCAGCCTTACGGGGATCGCCAGTTCCTACACGCGCATGCTGATGAAGGTTTCCCGCTATAACGAGCTGCGCACCGAAAAAGAACAGCTGAAGGATCGTTATTCCAAGCTGGAAGAGGTTGCCAAGGAGCGCGACATTCAGGTCGCATCCCTGGGCTCTATCGCCAGCGAGGTCTCGGCTCTTTATGGATTGAAATCGCAGCCGACGCTGGTTACCGCGTCCGAGCAACAGATTCAAGACGCCGATGTCAGCTCTTCGCTGGATCAACTGAGCGCCCTGCGCTCTTCCGCGCTCACCGGCGACGCCACCGTAGGCATCAGCCTGGGAATGACTCGCAACGCCACCACGGCCGATTGGTATCGCGCCAACGCTGCTCCGAATCTTTGGCCGGTTGAAGGCCAAGTTACGGGAAGCTTTGGTGAGCGCATCGATCCGTTCAACGGTGAGGGGGCATTTCACAGCGGCGTAGATATCAGCAGCAATTATGGCCACCCGATCATCGCCCCTGCCGATGGCGTGGTCACGTTCGCCGATTTCATGGGCGGATACGGCAAGGCCCTCATGATCGATCACGGCCACGGAATCTCCACCCGTTACGGCCATCTTTCCGGCTTCGCCGTCACCGCCGGTCAGCACGTCCATCGGGGCGATACCATCGGTTATGTCGGCCTCAGCGGACGATCTACAGGACCACACCTCCACTACGAAGTTCGCATTAACGACACGCCGGTTAATCCTTATAAGTATCTTCGTCTTACCGTCGCCCAAAGCGGCGGTTTCCAGACCGGCGGCTAGAGGAACCCAGTTCTCGCTTGCACGATTCGCCTTCCCTAGTCTAGGTTCATCCATAACATGGTCAGCTTCTTCCGCTCCGTGCGCGAGGATGTGGCGGCGGTTCTCGAGTCGGACCCGGCCGCTCGTTCCTACTTCGAAGTGCTGATCTTCTATCCCGGTCTCCACGCGGTGTGGGCGCATCACTTAAGCCACTGGCTGTGGCGCCATGGCCTGCGCTTTCTGGCCAGATTTGTTTCCCAGGTAGCGCGCCTTTTAACCGGGATCGAGATTCATCCTGGCGCGGAGATCGGACGGCGTCTGTTCATCGACCACGGCATGGGCACGGTGATCGGGGAGACCGCCATCGTGGGCGACGATGTCACGCTTTATCAAGGGGTGACGCTGGGTGGAACCGGCAAGGAAAAGGGCAAGCGCCACCCCACGCTGGGAAACAATATTTCGATTGGCTCCGGCGCCAAGCTGCTAGGCAACATCACGATTGGAGACAACTCGCGAGTTGGAGCGGGCTCGGTCGTCCTGCGCAATGTGCCACCAAATTCCACGATCGTTGGAGTGCCGGGGCACATCGTTCTGCGCGACGGCAAACGCGTAGTCATCACCGATCCCAAAGACATCCGCGATCCCTTGTCGGATGTGATTATCCAATTAGCTACGGAAGTACACGAATTGCGCGAGCGGTTCCAGCAGCACTCCCACGAAATGCTGGGCGCCGAGCCGTGCCTCACCATCGATGAAGAAACCTCGACCCCGAACATCTCTCCCCAGGAGCTTTTCCAGGACGACTATCAGATCTGAAACCCAGCGGTCGGTGATTCGTGACAAGTGGCCAGGTAACCTCTTGCCGCCGGGCTTCCACTGGACAACGGATCACCAACCACTGACCAATTACTGTCTCAGTCCCATCCAGCTCTCGGAGACGACCAGAGAGTTCCCGGGATTGTGAGGATCGTACTTCACCGAGGTGTGTAGCCCCAGCCGGCAGGAATGCAAGTTGATCCACTGGCGCAAATAGGTTACGTCCTGAGAGCATTCGTACGACACGCCGGCAACGTCATACTTGTAGATTAGGAACACGGCGTTGTGATGGCCGTCGTTCGGGGTCAATTCCTGTACATCGATGACTGTGCCATCGGTGATCCGGCCAATGCCGTCAAGCCAGGTGCGGCGCTCGCGCTCTAGATCTGCCTCGCTCTTCGGCTTACGCTGCAAAAATGCGTAGGCGCCGAGAGCAACGGCGCCGCCCACAACCACCATTGAATAAAGACGAAGTGAATCCATACCGAGGTGAGTAAAAGTGGCTGCTGCCAGCTGCTGCGTATTCGTTATCAGGATATGCCGGAAGCGCCCTCGATGGAAGTGGTTGCCAGATTACTGAGGTGCCAGAGGAACCCCCAAACCTGTGGAAATCTCGGCCGGAGAGACCGGATTCGACTATTTTTGCTTACAGACGTAGTCTCTTGCGAGCTCGCCGAAGTCGCCCTCCGGAAGTTGACCGAATTGATCGTCGCGGTGGCTCTTCTTGCTGACTACAAGTTTTCCGCTGTGGTCGCGCGAGTAGAACCATACGGAGTTCGGCACCGCCGTCCCGCTTATGCAATTGAAGTGAACCCGCGCCCGCAGTTCGACGAAAGGACCACCTTGAGGGAGCTTGGCGGGCTCTTTATATTCCACGCGAATCCAGGCCGTGCGCAGGCCGTTCTTCTGCGAGGTAAGCGAACTGACCAGAACTTGATCGCCGCCAGGAGTAGCCCCGATCTGCCGCCAGTCCCCCGCGGCGAAAACCACAACTCCCACCAGCAGCACCGGCGCCAATACCACGGCGAAGGCAACCAGCAGACCCTTCTTCACTGGGGACCGGGATAGAACCATAAGCACGCCGCACACACTGTGGGCGAAAACTCGATTTCTGTCAACTCCGGCGGACTCCGGGCGGCCGACCTCGGGTTTGAAATGAGGTTTCAGACACTATCGGCCATCGACTCCGAAGATGAGTCCGAAACCGCCCACGGTCTGATATTGTTGTGTGCTGCCGGAGGTTTTCAATGCTCATGGAAACGCTTCACTCAACCACCATGGAGTCAGCGATTGGGCCTTTGTTTCTAGCGGCTTCTGGCCAGGGACTGGTTGCCCTGGAGTTCGATGCCCGATTGCCCGGACAGCAAACCATTCGCCCCAACCCACGTCATCTTCGGGAAGAGAAGCATGCCTTCGGGTTTGAGGACTCTCCTCGCGCGATGCGACCTTACCTCCGCGAGTTGGAAGAATACCTGGCGGGCAACCGGCGTGAGTTCAGCTTTCCCCTCGATCTTCGCGGCACGGACTTCCAGCTTGCCTGCTGGCGCGCCCTGCTGGCGATTCCCTACGGAGAGACGCGCAGCTACTCGGACATCTCCCGCGCCGTCGGCAAGCCGAACGCGTTTCGCGCCGTGGGCATGGCCAACCATCGCAACCCGATCGCGATTGTAGTCCCATGCCATCGCGTGATTGCCTCTGACGGCAATCTGTGCGGCTACGGCGGCGGTCTCGACTTAAAGCGAAAGCTGCTGGAACTGGAAGGTGCGCTCTCGGGAGTACTCGCGGCATAGTCGCGTTGCGATCACAACTTCTTGACCCCCTCGAGCCACCCCGCATCTGCACTGCGCAAAGCCGGACTCTTCTATCTCGTCTTCGTGATGTTTTCCTATACCACGGGCGGCCCATTCGGGCTTGAGGACATGGTGACCACCTCAGGTCCGGGCATGACGCTGATCTACCTGCTGGTGCTCCCGTTTTTCTGGTCGATCCCGGTCTCGCTGGTATCGGCGGAACTCACCACGGCCATGCCGGTTGAGGGCGGTTTCTACCGCTGGACGCGCGCCGCCTTCGGCGACTTCTGGGGGTTCCTTGCCGGATGGTGGAACTGGTCCGCGTCGTTCCTGTTGGGCGGAGCCTACGCGGTTCTGTTCACCGATTACCTGGTCTATTACTTTCCCGCGATCTCGGGATGGAAGCACTACCTCGTCTCGGTTGCTCTGATCGCTGTGATTACCTGGATCAACGTGCGGGGGATTCGGATGGTAGGCCAGGTCGCGACTGCGCTTGAGATATTTATCTTCGTACCCGTGATGACGATGATTGTGATCGCGCTGATGAACTGGCATCACAATCCCTTCGTCCCCTTGGTCCCGCCGCATCAGCCAACCTTCAAAATCTTCGGCGTGGGATTGGCGCTGGGGCTGTGGCTGTATTCCGGGTATGAACAACTTTCGACCGTAGCGGAGGAAGTGGAGAACCCACGGCGGAACTATCCGCGCGCCCTGGCGGTGGT